>Ga0316187_10005179_pt1 | contig 11279 bp, 8 predicted proteins | sample CroRivburrow1_MG_FD_204927 | JGI IMG/M metagenome (GOLD analysis project Ga0316187, IMG submission 204927) | Coastal sediment microbial communities from Maine, United States - Cross River worm burrow 1 | ecosystem: Environmental > Aquatic > Marine > Coastal > Sediment | place: USA: Maine...
CCTGTTGGGCCTGAATTGAAAGGCCGCGTAGTTAATGCGCTGGGTGAACCGATTGATGGTAAGGGGCCGATCAAGGCCAAGATGACAGAACCGGTTGAAAAAATTGCACCGGGTGTGATTGAGCGTAAATCTGTCGATCAGCCTTTACAGACTGGTATCAAATCCATTGATGCGATGGTTCCGGTAGGACGCGGCCAGCGCGAGTTGATTATTGGTGATCGCCAGACTGGCAAGACCGCTATCGCGCTTGATACGATTATTAACCAGAAGGGCACGGGCGTAACCTGTGTTTATGTAGCTGTCGGTCAGAAGGCATCTACGGTAGCCACCGTGGTGCGTACCCTGAAAGAACATGGCGCTATGGATCACACCATTGTGGTTGCTGCCAGTGCATCCGAACCAGCTGCCTTGCAGTACCTTGCACCCTATTCCGGCTGCACCATGGGTGAATATTTCCGCGATCGCGGTGAAGATGCCCTGATTGTTTATGATGATCTGACCAAACAGGCGTGGGCTTACCGTCAGGTTTCCCTGATCCTGCGTCGTCCTCCGGGCCGTGAAGCCTATCCGGGCGATGTATTCTATCTGCATTCCCGCCTGCTGGAGCGAGCCTCCCGCGTGAGCGTGGAGTATGTTGAGGCCTTCACCAAGGGTAAGGTCAAGGGCAAAACCGGTTCATTGACCGCGCTGCCGATTATCGAAACTCAGGAAGGCGATGTGTCCGCATTCGTGCCGACTAACGTCATCTCCATTACCGATGGCCAGATCTTCCTTGAGACCGGCCTGTTTAACTCCGGTCAGCGACCAGCTGTGAATGCAGGTCTTTCCGTATCCCGTGTGGGTGGTGCTGCGCAGACCAAGGCCATGAAGAAGGTGGGTGGTGGTTTGCGTCTGGATCTGGCTCAGTACCGCGAGTTGGCTGCATTTGCTCAGTTCGCCTCTGATCTTGATGCGGCGACACGCAAGCAGATTGAACGTGGCAAACGTGCAACGCAATTGCTTAAGCAGGGCGAAAACGAGCCAATGAGCGTTGCTCAGATGTCGGCCAGCCTGTATGCCCTCGGTAACGGCGATATGGATGATGTTGATTCCGAGAAGATTAATGATTTCGAGCGTGCCTATCAGGCACACCTTAAATCCAACGCAGGCGACTTGATGGCCGCCTTCGATGCAAACCCAGCACTGACCGATGATGTAGTCGATGGTTTGAATAAGGCGATGGCCGAGTTCAAAGCCAGCGGCACTTATTAAGTCGGGCCGGGTAAGGGAGCGATAGGTGGCTTCAGCCAAGGAAATCAAGGGTCAGATAAAGGCCGTCCAGAATACCGCAAAAATCACCAAAGCCATGGAGATGGTTGCGGCGAGCAAAATGCGCAAGGCACAGCAGCGCGTTATGGATGCACGCTCATACGCTGAGGGGATTCGCCAGGTTATTGCTAACCTGATGCAGGCGCACCCTGAATATAAGCATAGCTTCTTTACCCCGCGTGAAACCGTCAAGAAAGTCGGCATCATTCTGGTAAGCACGGATAAAGGTTTGTGCGGAGGCCTGAATACCAATGCCTTTCGTCTGGTAACCAAGAGCATTCGTGCGCAGAAGGAAGGTGTTGAGGTTGAAGTGATTAACGTCGGTCGCCGTGGTGGCGCTTTCGTGCGTCGATTTGGCATTAATGTGGCTGGTAGCGTTGAGAATATTTCTGATACGCCCGAGCTCGGTGATATTCTAGGGGCTGCGGATCTGGCCATTAACAACTTTGCCGATGGCTCCTATGACGAGGTTCATATTCTGTTTAGTGAGTTCGTCAACACGATGACCCAGAGCGCTACACTGGTACAGTTGTTGCCTTGCCCTGTGGCTGATGAGCCTTCGCATCCGGGATATTGGGATTATCTTTATGAGCCCGATAGTCAGATTGTGCTGGATGGCTTGCTTAAACGTTACATTGAATCACTGGTATATCACGGCGTGCTGGAGAATAAGGCATGCGAACAGTCTGCACGCATGGTAGCGATGAAGAGTGCCACCGATAATGCCAAGGGTATGGCGAAAGATTTACAGATTACCTACAACAAGGCACGTCAGGCAGCTATCACGCAGGAACTCGCGGAAATTGTCGCAGGTGGCGCCGCAGCAGGTTAAATAGAAGTTTAAAGAATCGTAAGAGAGGTTAGAAATATGAGCGTTGGAACAGTTGTACAGGTGATCGGGCCGGTTGTTGACGTCCGTTTTGAGGCAGGCAAATTGCCTAGTATTTACAATGCACTGGTAATTGATGAAGCCGGATTGACGATGGAGGTGCAGCAGCATCTCGGTGATAACACCGTGCGGACTGTTGCCATGGGTTCCACCGATGGCCTGCGCCGCGGCATGGAAGTCAAGGACAGCGGAAAGGGTATCATGGTGCCAGTTGGCGAGAAGACACTAGGCCGCATCATGGATGTGCTGGGCAATGGCATCGATTTCGAGGGGCCGGAAGTTAAATCCAAAGAGCGTTGGGCTATCCACCGTTCTGCACCAGCCTTTGAAGAGCTGGCACCTGCGCAGGAGATTCTTGAAACCGGCATCAAGGTTATCGATCTCATGGCTCCTATTGCCAAGGGCGGTAAGGTTGGCTTGTTTGGTGGCGCCGGCGTTGGCAAGACCGTGAACATGATGGAGCTGATCAATAACATCGCGAAGGCGCACGGTGGTTTTTCCGTGTTTGCCGGTGTGGGCGAACGTACCCGTGAGGGCAACGACTTCTACTACGAGATGAAAGAATCCAACGTGCTCGATAAGGTTGCCCTGGTTTACGGCCAGATGAACGAGCCTCCGGGTAACCGTTTGCGCGTAGCCCTGACAGGCCTGACCATGGCCGAGTACTTCCGCGATGAAGGTCGCGACGTGCTGTTGTTCATCGATAATATCTATCGTTACTCACTGGCTGGTGTGGAAGTGTCCGCTCTGTTGGGACGCATGCCGTCTGCTGTGGGTTATCAGCCAACATTGGCTGAGGAGATGGGTCGTTTGCAGGAACGTATTGCTTCAACCAAGGTCGGTTCCATCACCTCGGTGCAGGCTGTATACGTACCAGCCGATGATTTGACTGATCCGGCTCCAGCTACAACCTTTGCGCATCTGGATTCAACCATCGTGTTGTCGCGTCAGATTGCAGAGCTGGGCATCTACCCGGCAGTGGATCCGCTTGATTCTACTTCACGTCAGCTTGATCCGAAGATTATCGGTGTTGAGCATTATGACGTGGCAACGGGCGTGCAGCGCACACTGCAGCGCTATAAGGAATTACAGGACATCATCGCCATCCTCGGTATGGATGAGTTGTCCGATGATGACAAGCAGGTTGTAACACGTGCTCGTAAGATGCAGCGCTTCCTGTCACAGCCCTTCCATGTGGCTGAGGTGTTCACGGGCTCGCCTGGTATTTTCTGCTCACGCGAAGACACCATTAAGGGCTTTAAGGCAATTCTCAGCGGTGAATACGATCACCTTCCTGAGCAGGCTTTCTATATGATCGGTTCGATTGATCAGGCCGTTGCCAAGGCAGAGAAGATGGAGGCCAAGGGCTAATGAGCACCGTTAAGGTTCTTGTAGCTACGGCTGAGCGCGAGGTTTATCGCGGCGAAGCTGAGATGCTGGTTGCACCCGGTGCTGCTGGTGAGTTGGGTATCATGCCTAAGCATGCGCCGCTGCTCAGTCAGCTCAAGCCTGGCGAACTACGCATCACACGTGGCGAGGAGATTGATGAGGTATTCATTTCTGGCGGCTATATAGAGGTTCAGCCGGATATGATTACTGTTCTCGCTGATAGTGCTGAACGGGCTTCTGATATGGATGAGGCAGCAGTTTTGGCTGCACAGCGTAAGGCAGAGGAAGTTCTTGATACGCAGAAGGGTGATATTGATCTCGCCATTGCTGAGGCCGAGCTGTCGATGATGACGGCACGACTGGAGTGGATGCGTAAAAAGAAGAAGCACTAAGCTTTCTGTTCTATTCATTAAAGGCGCACCTCGGTGCGCCTTTTTTCTTTGCTTTTGCAAGCCAACCGGCATTGTGAGAACCTTCCGCAGAGAACATCCCCAGCGCTTCCGGAGGACATATGATTTCCCTACCAGATTACCCTGATTTGCAGGTTTGCGTTCTTGCCGCCGGGCAGGGGAAACGCATGCATTCCAGTCAACCCAAGGTCCTGCATAAGGTTCTGGGTCGGGCCATGATCGATCACGTGTTGCATACCGTGGAAGAGTTAACGCCCAAGGGGATCGCTGTGGTAACCGGCCATGCATCTGAGCAGGTGCGCGACCATGTTGGCCAACCGGCGAACCTTGAGTGGGTCATTCAGGATAAGCAGTTAGGGACGGGTCATGCGGTCAAACAATGTGAAAGTGTGATTCGCAATGTGCGTGATGTGCTTATTGTTTGTGGCGATACCCCTTTGCTGCGTAGCCAAACCTTGTCTGAGCTTGTTGAGGCGCATCGAGCAGGCGGGGCCTCGGTCACCGTACTGACAGCCAAGGTCGAAGATCCGTTCGGTTACGGTCGCATCACACGTGACGAAGGCGGCAAGGTGTCCGCTATTGTCGAAGAAAAAGACGCCAGCGACGAAGAGCGCGACATTCGCGAAGTCAGTAGTGGTATCTATTGTGTACGCCATGAGGTGTTGTTTGATTTGCTCAGGAAGTTGGGCAATAGCAATGCGCAGGGTGAGTATTACCTGCCAGATATTGTTCCTTTAGCACTGGCGGATGGTCAGAGCGTAGAAGCCGTGTCGATGCAGGATTGCAGTGAGATGCTGGGTGTGAATAACCGGGCTCAACTGTCTGAAGTCGAGGATATGATGCAGGCACGCATTATCCGCGATTGGCAGATGAAGGGCGTGACGATTGAGAAACCCGATACCGTGCGCATCGAGGCGACAGTCAATCTGGGCATGGACGTTGTTATCCAGGCGGGATGTTATTTGATCGGTTCGACCCGCATTGGTGATGGCTGCCGGGTTGGTCCTTATGCTGTTCTGGTGAATGCATGGCTTGACGATGATGTTGAGGTGTTTGCATTCAGCCATGTGCATGGGGCTAATGTCGGTGCCGAGTCGCAAATTGGCCCCTTCGGAAGACTTCGTCCGGGTGCCGTGTTGGGTGAGGAAGTGCATGTCGGCAATTTTGTCGAGATCAAGAACTCCGTTGTTAATCGTGGTAGCAAGGTCAATCATCTGACCTATATCGGTGATACGGATATGGGCAGCGGCTGCAATATCGGTGCAGGTACGATTACCTGCAATTACGATGGGGCCAACAAGCATCGCACACGCATCGGCGACAACGTATTTGTCGGATCCGATACCAAGCTCATTGCGCCGGTCGAGGTTAAATCCGACTCCACCATCGGTGCCGGTAGCATTATCAGCAAGACCGTTGAATCCGGGGGGCTTACCCTGTCGGCACGGCCTGATCAGCGTTATGTGGCCGGCTGGCAGCGCCCGACCAAGAACAAAGACTGATGTGCGGCATCGTCGGGGCTGTGGCCCACAGGAATGTTTTGCCCATCCTGATGGACGGGTTGCAACGACTTGAATATCGTGGCTATGACTCAGCCGGTGTAGCGATCAGGGATGAAGATGGCGAACTCAAGCGGTTTCGGGCGCTGGGTAAAGTGCATGTGCTCAAGGAGTTGGTCGAGAAGTCCGGCATTCAAGGCAATATGGGCATCGCCCATACCCGCTGGGCTACGCATGGTGTTCCGGCTGAGCGTAATGCCCATCCTCAGATGAGTGGGGTCCGGGTTGCCGTGGTGCATAACGGCATCATCGAAAACCATGCCGAATTACGTCAACGCCTTCAGGAGCAGGGTTACGAGTTCACCTCGGAGACCGATACCGAAGTCATCGCGCATCTCATGGCGCACAAACTTGAAGCCGGAGAAGATTTGTTCGCGGCGGTTTCACAAACCGCGGCCGAACTGGACGGGGCATATGCGCTTGCTGCAACCTGCCCGGAGGATGGCGATCGCATCGTCGTAACCCGTGCGGGTAGTCCGTTGGTGATCGGCTTGGGGGATGGTGAGAATTTCATTGCATCTGATGTGGCCGCCCTGCTACCTGTGACACGCAGCTTTATCTTTCTGGAAGAAGGCGATATTGCCGAAGTGCGCAGCGATGCCGTCACTATTTTTGATGCCAGCGGCGGCGAGGTTTCGCGGCCTATCAGAGAATCCGAGGTTTCCAGTGCCAGTGCGGACAAGGGCCCTTACGCTCATTACATGCTCAAGGAGATTTATGAGCAGCCCGGCGTTGTTTCCGAGACACTGGAAGGACGTATACACAGGGGAAGGTTGCTGGAGGCCAGCTTTGGACATGAAACTACCGCACTGCTTGATCGCACACGGCATGTCCAGATTGTCGCCTGTGGGACAAGTTATCACGCAGGTTTGGTAGCGCGTTACTGGCTTGAAGAGATAGGGGTTTCCTGCAGCGTCGAAGTAGCCAGTGAATACCGCTATCGCAAGGTTGTCGTACCTGAAGGAAGCCTGCTGATCACGATATCGCAGTCCGGCGAAACGGCCGACACACTTGCCGCGCTGCGCGGCAGTCAGGATAAGGGGTTTGTTGGAAGTTTGGCCGTATGTAATGTGCCGGAAAGCTCCTTGGTGCGCGAATCTGATGTGTGCTTTATGACGCGCGCAGGGATTGAAATTGGTGTTGCCTCTACCAAGGCATTTACGACCCAATTGGTCGCTTTGCGCCTTCTTACCATTGCCCTTGCCCGGCGTTTCGGCTTGTCGAAAGCGCAAGAAAAAACAATGGTTGATGAGTTGGATTCCTTGCCTCGCCAGATTGAGGTGGTGCTGCAGTTAAGTGACGCGATTCGCGATATGGCTGCAAGTTTCTCTGACAAACATAACGCGCTGTTTTTAGGTCGTGGGCCGTTTTATCCCATTGCCATGGAAGGCGCGCTTAAGTTGAAGGAAATATCCTACATCCATGCGGAGGCTTATCCGGCTGGCGAACTCAAGCACGGACCGCTTGCGCTGGTCGATGAGTCGATGCCAGTGGTTTGCGCTTTGCCCGACGATCCGTTGCTGGAGAAGGTGTTGTCGAATCTGCAGGAAGTCCGTGCTCGTGGCGGTGAATTGTTCCTGTTTAGTGACCAGAAGGTTGAAATACATCTGGATCATTACCGCAATATGATGCTCTCCGACATCCATCCGGGAACAGCACCGATCGTCTATAGCATCCCCTTGCAGTTGCTGGCCTATCATGTTGCCGTCATCAAGGGCACCGATGTGGATCAGCCGCGCAATCTGGCCAAGTCGGTGACGGTAGAATAGGGCGTTTTCCTGATTGAATTCTTGTTTTGATGCTTTGACATAGGTTAACTAACTTTCTACGCTAGCACAGACGTGGAAGTGACCGGAATAACAAGGGTGTTTGGAATTATCGGCGACCCGGTTTCGCATTCTCTGTCGCCATTATTCCAAGCTCGTTTCGCAGCACAGCACGACATTGATGTCGTGTATGTTGCGCTGCGCGTTGCGCAGGAGCAGGTGGAAACAGCCCTTAACGGCCTATGGGCGACAGACTTTCAGGGCCTGAATGTTACGGTTCCACACAAGGAAACGGTTGCAGCTATCGTGGACAAGGATGCGGCAGCTGAACTAATCGGTGCGGTGAATACTGTGCGCCGGAGCACGGATGGCTGGCAGGGCACTAACACAGACTGGCAGGGTGCGCGTGATGCCTTACAATATTTGGGCGCCCAATTGGCCGGTGCGGATGTGCTGCTCATCGGGGCCGGTGGAACGGCGCGTGCGGTACTACATGCAATGGCTGAAGGAGCTGCGCGACGTGTCTATATCTGTAATCGTAGCCCTGAGCGTTTGAGCGTGTTTATGCGCCATGCGTGCAATGCTTATCCTGAAATGGAGGTGAGCGACCTTGCCTGGGAAAAGAAAGGAATCGAAGCCTGTGCTTTGCATTGTCCAGTGATTATCAATACGACATCCATTGGTCTTGATGACGCGGACAGGACGTTCCCCTTTGCTATTGGCGGAGAGGGTGTTGCCCTGGATGCTGTGTATACCCCGGATGGGCAAACGCCATTTGTCCTTGCGGCACGAAAGGGTGGACGCAGAGCTGTCGATGGTCTGCCCATGTTGTTGGCCCAGGGAGCGGCATCCTTTAATTGGTGGCATGGTGCCCGGGTCGAAGTAGCCCCCGTGATGCAGTGGATGGAAGAGAGGTTGGGGAGATGCCAAGCGGATCGGCTGCAATGAAGAGGCAGAGCGCACGCTATAGCCGTCTGGCTGATATTCTGCTGCGTCAGAACAAGCTGACGCGCGAACAGTTGGACTCTGTGCTGCGCGAAATGAATCTTGCCGGTGAGACGCTTATTTTCCAGTTGGTCAAGCAAGGCATTTTCAACAGCGAGGAAATTACCGAATTTATATCGCGCAATTTTGGTCGTCCCATTGTCGACCTTGATAATATTGAAATCCCCCAGAATCTAACGGCCATCTCCATCGATATCATGCGCCGCAACAAGGCACTGCCTATCAGGCGTTCAGGCAATATGCTGACCCTTGCAGTTGCCGATCCGTATGACATCAGCGCGCTGGATGAGATGGCATTTATCAGTGGTTGTCAGATTGAGTTGGTGATCGTTTCCGAGGAGAAGCTGCTGCGACACCTCGATTCATTGGGCACAGCCGAAGGCCATCTGGATGAAGTGATGGCGGATTTGGGCGCTCAGGATATGACCGTGGTGGACACCAGCGAAGCTGAGCTGGATGAACACATGCTGACTGCCGAAACCGAAGCAGCCCCCGTGGTCAAGCTGGTCAATCTTATTCTGCTCGATGCCATCAAACGCGGCGCATCCGACATCCATCTGGAGCCATATGAGAAAGTGGTTCGCGTGCGTTATCGTATCGATGGCGTGCTGCATGAGATCATGCGCCCTCCGATCAGGATGCGGGATGCTATGGTTTCACGACTGAAAATTCTGGCTCGACTAGATATTTCCGAGCGTCGCCTGCCGCAGGATGGGCGCATCAAACTGCGTCTGTCGAAGAATAAAACCGTCGATTTCCGCGTCTCTGTATTGCCCACTTTGTTTGGCGAAAAAGTTGTGATGCGTTTGCTGGACCCATCCAGCCTGCAGTTGGATATGACCAAGCTGGGCTACGAAGAAACATCCCTTAAGTGGTTGAAGGATGCCATTCATCAACCCTATGGCATGGTGCTGGTTACCGGCCCGACCGGTTCGGGTAAAACCGTGAGCCTTTACTCAGCCGTTGCCGAGCTCAATCAGCCGGGGGTAAATATCTGTACCGCTGAGGATCCGGTCGAATTTAATTTTATGGGTATCAATCAAGTGAACGTCAATGCCGACATCGGTCTTGATTTCCCGGCTGCATTGCGTTCATTCCTGCGACAGGATCCGGACATCATTCTTATCGGCGAGATTCGTGATTACGATACTGCTGCCATCGGCATCAAGGCTGCTTTGACCGGGCATCTGGTGTTGGCCACTTTGCACACCAATGATGCGCCATCCACGATGTCTCGGCTGGTTAATATGGGCATTGAGTCATTCCTGGTTGGCTCTGCGGTGAACCTTGTATCCGCCCAGCGCCTTGCCCGCCGAATCTGCAAGGAATGCGCCGAGCCGATTGATATTCCGGCCGAGGCACTCATCGAAGCCGGAGTGCCCGAGTCAGAGGTGGGGGATTTTAAACCTGTGCATGGTAAGGGCTGTCAGGTTTGCAATGGAACCGGTTACAAGGGACGTACAGGTATATATCAGGTGATGCCGATATTTGATGATATCCGTGATGCGGTTTTTGCAGGCAAGAATTCAAACGAGATTAATGATATCGCCGTGTCTCACGGCGTTAAAACATTGCGCATGGCGGCCTTGGATAAAGTGAAGGCCGGCGAGCTTTCGCTGGAAGAATGTCTGCGCGTTACGGTGGCTGACTGATGGCTGAATTTATATGGCAAGGTAAATCGCGCGAAGGAATGGAACGTTCCGGGGAGATGGAGGCGCCGAATAAAGAGATCATCATCGCTTCCTTGCGACGGCAGGGGCTGGCAGCCATCAAGGTAAAGAAGAAACCGATTGAGATTAATCTGTTTCCGGAAAAGGTGTCGGAAAAGGACATTACGATCTTCTTCCGCCAGTTGTCGACCATGATCAATGCCGGCGTGCCTCTGGTGCAGGCCTTCGAACTGGCTGAAAAAGGATCGAGCAAAAAATCGCTGGTTAAATTGCTTAAAGATCTGCGTAATGAACTTGAGGGCGGTGTACCGCTCGGCGAGACTTTGCGCAAATTCCCCGATAATTTCGATCGTCTGAGTTGTGCGTTGGTGCAGGCCGGTGAGCAGGGCGGTATTCTGGATTCTATTCTTTTGCGACTGTGCGATTACCGCGAGAAGGCGCAGGCATTGAAGGCCAAGATCAAGTCGGCCATGGTGTATCCGGTGGCCATTATCAGTGTGGCCTTTATTGTGACTGCGGTGCTGATGATTTTTGTGATCCCTGTTTTTGGCGCGATGTTTTCCGATTTTGGTTCCGAGTTACCCATGCCGACACAGGTGGCGATTACCCTGTCCAACGGCTTTGTCGAATACTGGTATCTGGTCGTGTTTGTACCCATTGGGATTATTGTCGGCATAAAGCAGACGTATAAAACCAAGGCCGGACATTATCGTCTCGATCAGATATTGCTCAAGATGCCGATTTTGGGAGATGTGTTGCGCAAGGCATCTGTGGCGCGTTTTTGCCGCACCTTCTCTACCCTGACTGCAGCTGGTGTGCCTGTGCTTGAATCACTCAATACCGTGGCTGAGACATCCGGCAATGTCGTCGTCGAAGAGGCGATTCTCAATGCCAAGGAATCCATCACCCAGGGGCAGACTTTGTCCGCACCGCTGGCCGCCAGCGGTATTTTTCCGCGCATGGTCACGCAGATGATCAACATCGGTGAGGAGACCGGCAGCATGGAGGAAATGCTTTCCAAGATTGCCGATTTCTACGAGCAGGAAGTGGATACGGCGGTAGATAATATGACCGCGTTGATGGAGCCGTTCATCATGGCCTTTCTCGGCATCGTGATCGGTGGCCTGGTCGTTGCCATGTACCTGCCTATCTTCAAGATGGCTTCCATCGTCTGACGCCACGCAGGCGTCGTAGACCCACATGAGTATGTCTTTGTTTGTGATCCTCGCCTGCGGTTTTCTCGGCCTGTTGTTCGGCAGTTTTGCCAATGTGCTGGTGCATCG
>Ga0316187_10005182_pt1 | contig 11277 bp, 6 predicted proteins | sample CroRivburrow1_MG_FD_204927 | JGI IMG/M metagenome (GOLD analysis project Ga0316187, IMG submission 204927) | Coastal sediment microbial communities from Maine, United States - Cross River worm burrow 1 | ecosystem: Environmental > Aquatic > Marine > Coastal > Sediment | place: USA: Maine...
CCAGCGCCTGCGTCAGATTTTCCTCGATCAGATCCTCGACCGTTCGCCGTTGTTCGTCCCGTTGTCGTGTCAACGCATCGGATGCGCGCGTTCGGAATCGGCCCAGCTCATTCAATGCCGCCTCTGAGTCCTGCACCGCCCCGATCTGCTCTTCGGTGTCGAAGGCCCGCAGCGCCGCTTCGTACTCACCGGCCGTGAAGTAGGCGATTCCGAGCTTGAGATACGGAAAGTAGTCGATGACCCGCATCCCATAGGTGCGAACCCGCGCTCCCGAGTCACCGCGACGTTCGATGGCCTGGTTGAGCTCGGCGACGGCGGTCGCATGATCCGCGTCCATCAACGCCTTTTCGGCGCGGGCGTAGTGCTCGTACCACTGGTCGGCCGAGACTGGAGGCGCACCTGCCATCAACAGAATCGTGACCGGAATCAAGGACCATCGGCTGACCTTCATCGAACGCAGTGTACTCCGGGATCAACCGGGATCGACGACACCGGCGACGATCAGCTCGCGGGAATCGAAGACGGTTTCCCGCGCTTGTTCATGGAGAACGAACCCAGTAAGGAGACAAAATGGCTTCTGAAGACACGGATCTCATCTGGACCAAGGTCCTCGAGGTGGACGAGCTTGACGAAGGGCGGGTCAAACCGGTCAGCTGTCTCCACCGGACCCTGTGCATGACCCGCTACGAAGGCGAGTACGGGGCATTGGACAATCTCTGTCCCCACCAGAAAGGACCTCTCGGCGAGGGCAGCATCGAGAACGGCCTGCTGCGCTGCCCATGGCATGGCTGGGACTTCGACCCGATCACCGGCAAGCCACCGGGGTATGACGACGGTGTCGAGACCTTTGAAGTCGAGGTGCGCGCCGACGGCGTCTATGTCGGATTGCCACCCGAACAGGGCCACGTCGAAACCGTAGGCGATGTGATGATGGAGACCCTGACCAACTGGGGCGTCAAACATGTCTTCGGGATGGTCGGACACTCGAATCTGGGAGTCGCCGACGCTCTCCGACTCCAGGAGGAGCGGGGGCGGTTGCGTTTCTACGGGATTCGACACGAGGGCGCCGCGTCCTTTGCCTGCTCGGCCTATGGCAAGCTCACCGGCCGACCAGCGGCCTGCCTCTCCATCGCCGGGCCCGGCGCCACCAATCTGCTCACGGGTCTGTGGGACGCCAACGTCGACCGATCGCCGGTCATCGCCCTCACCGGCCAGGTCGAGACCCAGGTCCTCGGCCCGGGTGCCTTTCAAGAGGTCGACCTGATGGCCGCCTACGGCAAGGTGGCCCAGTGGCAGCAGACGACGCTACCGGGCAGCCGTCACGCCGAACTGGTCAACCTGGCGTGCAAGAGCGCCATCCTCAACCGCGGCGTTTCACAGCTCATCTTTCCCGACGAGGTCCCCAAGATGCCGGCCGGCGACAAACCACACATCGGCACACCGGACGGACGGGTGGCGGCGAGTGAGATCGCGCCACCCGAGGAGAGCCTCGAGCAAGCTGCGGTGATGCTCCAGGGTGCCAGGCGCCCGGTGATCATCGTCGGCCACGGCGCGCGTTTTCAAATGCCCGGCGTCATCGAGCTCGCCGAGATGCTCCACTGTCCGGTGGTCACGACCTTCAAAGCAAAGGGACTCCTCCCCGACGACCACCCTCTGGCCGCGGGGGTTCTCGGCCGCAGCGGCACCCCGGTGGCGAGCTGGGTGATGAACGAGGCGGACTGTCTGTTGGTCCTTGGAGCGAGTTTCTCAAACCACACGGGCATCACCCCGAAGAAACCGACCATTCAGGTCGACTTCGAAGCCATGGCTCTGGGCAAGACGTTTGCCGTTGATGTCCCGGTCTGGGGTGAGATCGGCATCACCTGCTCACGACTGATCGACAGACTACGCGGCAAGATCAACCCCGCCGACCAGCGACCCGATCTCGCGAATCGCCGGGCGATCTGGCGCGCCGAAAAGGAGCGCCGCACACACGACGATCGGGGCCGCGGGCTCAACTCCGCCGCGATCTTCGCATCCATGAACCGCCTCGTCCCGGAGGACGCCATCATCGCGGTGGATGTGGGAAACAACACCTATTCCTTCGGCCGCTACTTCGAGTGCCGTCGGCAGGCGGTGCTCATGTCCGGCTATCTCGGATCCATCGGCTTTTCATTCCCCGCCGCCATGGGCGCCTGGGCCGCAACCCAGGAGGACGATCCACTCTATGCCGGCCGCAAGGTTGTTTCGGTTTCGGGTGACGGGGGCTTCGGCCAGCACCTCGCCGAGCTCACCACCGCGGTCAAGTACGGCATGGACATCACCCACATCCTGCTCAACAACAACGAACTCGGCAAGATCTCCAAGGAGCAGCGGGCGGGAAACTGGGATGTCTGGCAGACCTCTCTCCACAACCCCGACTTCGCCGAATACGCGAATCTCTGCGGCGCACTCGGACTGGCGGTGGACAGCATCGAAGATCTGGACGCGGCCCTGGAGAAGGCCCTATCGCACGACGGCCCGAGCCTGGTGGAGATCAAGTCGGACCCCGAGCTTGTGTGACGTCCGCGATTTCACCACAGAGACACGGAGGCACAGAGGGGTGAGCATGTGACCTTCGGTTCGTCGGTTGTGGTTGCCGGAGGATCTGCAAACTGAAACACGAAGAGCACAAAGACCCACAAAGGTCTTCACGAAGACATCGCACTTGAGACCTGGCGATGCGCCCTTTGATATGGGCTGACTTCGTGGAGAGGCGGTTCCCACCAATAGGTGACTGACGGGCAGCCAGGATGGCCGCCCCACAATCATCACAGCGTCTGTTGTAGGGGCATGCTTCCAGCATGCCCATCAGTGTCGTGCCGGTGCTTCGGGCCTTTCATGCCATCAGACGACCCTCCGGCCACGCGTCGCCCACTTTCAACTGCGATGGTGCGATGGGTCAATCATGCGGCGTCCTTTGCGATGGTCTTGGCGTTCTTGGCGTTCTTTGCGGTGAGATTGCGATGTCTCTGTCCAGCTCTGCGCCTCTGTGCCTCTGGGGTTCAACCGCGCGCTCCGACGGTGGACGTCAGTTCGTCAGAACTTGAAGAGCAGCGGAATCACCGCCATGGCGACTCCCCAGGTCAACAGCAGGAGCGGCAGACCCGCCTTGACGAAGTCAACATAACGGTAGCCGCCGGGCTCCATGACCAACGTCCCCACCGGTGACGAGATCGGCGAGATGTAGGCCGATGAGGCTGCGATGGCGACCGCCATGGCGAAGGGATTGGGAGAAACCCTCATGGCGCCGGCGATGCTGACGGCCACCGGCGCCATGAGCACCGCCGTCGGCGAACTCGACAGGAGGCTGCCGAGCATGGCTGTGACGATGAAGAGCGTGGCCATCATCACCATCGGACCGAACCCGCCGAATTGAGCCACCAACCGGCTGACGATGAGGTCGACGCCGCCGGTCTTCTGCAGCGCATCGGCGATAGGCAACATTCCGGCAATGAGAAAGACCGCGCTCCAGTGCATCGAGCGATAGGCGTCCTGCATGGTCAGGCACCTCGTCAGCACGAGAAACATGGCGGTCGCCATGACGACAAACACCACCGGCACGATATTGAGGGCGGAGACCACCACCATGGCCACCACGGCGGCCACCGCGATAGGAGCCCGTTTCCGCGCCGGAGCGACCACCGCAATTTCGCTGGGCATGGTCAACACGACAAAGTCCCCGAGGTCGGTGTGGAGGTGCTGAATCCGCACCCACGGTCCTGCCACCAACAGCGTGTCGCCGGGTCGAAGTCGTTCATCGAGATAGTCCTCAACCACCTGGCTGGCCCGTCGCACACCGATCACCTCGAGTTGGTGCCGCGATCTGAACTGGCTCTCGCGAAGAGTCTTGCCCTTGAGGGCGGATTCCGGCGGAATGAGCACCTCGGCGACCCCGATGTCACGGATCATGAGCTCGCCGTGCCGCTCCCGCATGGGTTGCACGTTGAGCTCGAACTCCTCGATGCAGCGCGCGAACTCGGCGCCGTGGGCCTGAACGATGAGAACATCGCCGGCTCGGATCACGAGGTCGGCGCTCGGTGCTCCGATGACCCTGACGACGAATCGCTCGGTCCGCTCGATCCCGAGGACCCTGACCCCATAGGTCGAACCGAGGCCGGTCACGGCAAGAGTCCGGCCCACGAGGCGGGATTGATCTTGAATTTCAATCCGGTGCAGGCCTCCGGCGATTCCGTAGCGCTGGGCGAGCTCTCGAATCCCGACGGTAGCCCCTGCGTCCCCGTCTGCCTCGCCTCCAGGGAACAGCTTCCGGCCCAGCCACACGACGTAGACGATGGCTCCCAGCAGGACCGCAGCCCCGACGGGGGTGAAGCTGAAGAAGGCAAGCGGATCGAAGCCGGATTTCTCGAGCGCGCCGCTCACCACCAGATTCGGTGCGGTTGCGAGCAAGGTCATCATCCCCCCGATGATGACCGCGTAGGCGAGCGGCAGGAGGAGGCGCGACCGGCTGATCCCCGTGCTGTGAGCAATGTTGACCGCCACCGGTATGAAGATCGCCACCACCGCGGTGGAGCTCATGATGCTGCTCAGGACTGCCGAGGCGATCATGAGCAACAGCAGGGTCCGGCTTTCACTGGTCCCAGCGATGTTGGTGATCCAGTTGCCTATCTGGGTGGCGACACCGGTTCGAGCGAGGGCCTCACCGACGATCAGGAGACTGGCGATGGTCAGCACCACCGGGTCGGAGAAACCGGCAAGCGCTTCCAGGGGGCCGAGAATGCCGCTCAGCCCGAGGGCGAGCACGACGAGAAAGGCCGTGACATCCATCCGCACCCGTCCGGTCGCCATGGCGATACCGGCTACGACCACGAGTCCGAACACGAAGTACGATTCCAAACCCACCTGCTGTCACCTTTGTTGACCGATCGACTGACGTTGAATGACGACGCATCATAACAACCTCGGCCGATCGGATTTCATTCGGCGCTCCGGACGAGGGTCGAAGCAGAGGCGTCAGGGAGCGGTTGAGACGTCGGCGAGGCGGAGTTCGAGGTCGGGATCGAAGACCTCGTTGCGCTCCATCAGCTCGAACATGAGTTGCCCCCACAGCGGGCTCGAAATGTCACCGTGATCGCTACTGACCTCCTCGGGAACCTGGAAGACCCAGAACGGCGTGTCGTTCCATCGGCCGGGCACCTCGTTCAGCACGACCTCGCCATCCACCACCTCCACCGTGTGGCTGAAAAGGAAGGGCACATGACCGGCGGTGTGGAGACCAAGCTCTCGTTGTGAAGGCACCACCGCGTCCGGATTGCCGCGATATCGAACAAAGACCGAGTTGAGTCTCATGGCGAAGGGAACCATCCAGCGGGTCACCCCGTCGGCTTCCGAGGTAGCGGACACCATCATCGGTCCACCGGCGCTTCTGAGAGCACCGTTCCGGTCCTCGAGGACGAGCTCGACTCCCGTGCGCTTGAGGGCGTCGATGAGCTGTTTGGAGTAGAGCGCCTCGGTGGAGGGGTTGGCCGAGACGATGAGGTCATAACCGAGGGGCACCGACTCGCCGGAGCTTTCCACCGAGAGGATCTCCGCCATCACCATCTGACCGACGGTCTTTTCCAGAATCAACCCACCCATGGAATGGCCGAGGAGAAAGCACTTGGACTCCGCGTTCTCGGCGGCCGCTCGCAGGGTTCGTTGCAGGACCTCCACCAGCTGCATGGAGGCCACCCGGTGGGCGGCCACCCGGCGGTTCCAGAATGAGGCGTCGATGAGGATCGGCAGCGAATAGGTGCGGCCGCGCCAGCCGACAAAGAGCCCGACCACCGGCCGCGCCGGCTCTCCAGTTCGCTGCGCCGACGCCATCGAGTACTCCGCAAGTCGAGAGATCTGATCCCTGAACCAGGCCAATCGCCGTCCCGAATCCGGGTCTCTCGACGCGTTGCTTTTCCAGCCGTGGATGAACTGGTGAAGGATGATCCCGTGCTCCGATTCGGCGTTGAATCGTCGGATCGCCTCCACGGCGGCGTCGAGCTGGGCCAGGTCCCACGGCTCACCCTGGTCGTCAAATTCGACGACGGCTACGGCGAAAGGCACACCACCGTCGGTCCGATGGATCCTCAGATAGTCCTCGGGCTCGGTGTTGAACTGCCGGTTGCCGACGCAGCCAAAGGGCAGGGTCACACCGACGGCGACAAACACACCGAAGAGAACCAGGAGCTTCTTGAAGGAGAACCTCCAACGGCGTCGTGGGCGGGTTACGGATAGGGTCTGTGACATGATCGATTCGCAGCCATTATATTCGGCTTTCAGTCACACCCCCATCTCGGCAAAAACTCAGACGATGGGCTCGAACCAACCCGAGATTCCACTCATTTCTTCGGGCTGGCGTAGGGTGGGCCTCGCCCCGCCTTCAGGGCCGTCGAAGAACTCGTGGCGCAGCACGAAGTCGGAAAACCCTGACGGCGGCAACTGTGGACTGACGTGGATCGCCATGGATCTCGTCAGGGGCTCTGAAGGTGGGCCCAGGCCCACCCTGCGAATCCGCGCTTCCTCTCTGGTGAATCCTGATATTGTCTTCGGATGTGCACCATGGAGGGGATAGATGACATTCTCGAATCGGACGATCAGGATCACATTGATTGCGCTGTTGTCACTCGTCATCATCATCCTCGCCGTCGCGACACTGGTGCAGCGATCCAAACCCGCGCTCTCGCTGTGGCACACGGTCAACCTGAAGTCGGAGTTCGAGGCTGCAGATGCCGACGACGACTTCGACTGGGTGGACTACCTGGCGCTCGAGAAAGAGCTCTTCCGCGAACTCGAACGGCAAATCGTCCAACCGAGCGCAGACGAGGCCAACCCTCTGTGGAACCGGTATGCCGACGGCGGGATCAACAACCCGGCCGGTTTCCCGATTGACTGGAACCGTTCGTACGAGCTCGACACGCCGAAACCCGTGGGGGGGGCGCTCCTGATCCACGGCCTCACCGACTCACCCTACAGCCTTCGAAGAACCGCCGAGATCCTCGCCGCCCAGGGATTCCACATCGTCGGGATCCGGCTTCCCGGCCACGGCACGGCGCCAGGGGCCCTCAGGACCGCTGAGGTCGAAGACTGGCGGGCCGCGGTTCGGGTCGCCTATCGACACCTGGTTGAGCAGGTGCCCGGCGATTTACCGATCATCGTCTCAGGCTACTCCAACGGTGGCGCGTTGTCGCTCGATCTCACCTTCGACACCCTCGATGCCGATGATCTCCGGACCCCGGACCAGATCGTCCTGTTCTCGCCCGCCATCGGGATCACGCGCGCGGCGGCGCTCGCCCGGATCCACAGAGTGGTCAGCTGGATGCCGTGGTTCTCGAAGCTCGGCTGGGGCGGGATCGAACCGGAGTACGACCCGTTCAAGTACACCTCGTTCCACAATGACGCCGGCTACCAGACCCACGTTCTGACCAGATCGGTGCGGGCGAGGCTTGCCGAGATCCAGGGTCGTCGCATTGCCGAGCGGTTTCCTCCGGTTCTCACCTTCATGTCCCTGGCCGACGCGACGGTCCTGGTCGAAGCTGTGGTCAGCGGTCTCCACGACCGCCTGGTCGATCTCGACAGCGAACTGGTCATCTTCGACATCAATCGTCAGGCGAAGATGACCGGTTTCTACCGCACCGATCCTGCCCAGCGCCTGAGCTCGCTGACGGCCAGATCATCCACCCCGTATCGCCTCACCGTGATCATGGACGCCGATGAGTCCACCGATGGTCTCGAGGAGTGGTCCCGGCCCGCGGGCGCCACCGACGCATCCGTCACACCGTTGAATCTCGAGTGGCCGAAGGGTTTCTATTCGCTCTCCCACGTGGCCGTTCCGTTCCCGGACGATGACCCCATCTACGGATTCGTTTCAGACCCCGACCAGACCTTCGGAATCCAGATCGGCAGCCTCGAACCCCGAGGAGAGAAGGGGCTCCTGAGTATCCCGGCGGGCCAGTTCAACAGGCTCCGTTCCAACCCGTTTTTCCCCTACATCGAGCAACGCCTGATCGAGCTCACCGGGAACCCATTACCGCTCGAGAGTCAGACATCTACGGAATCGACCCTCGGCCCGACAACGATGGATTGAAACGCAAAGACCGCTACGAGCGCAAAGGCCATCGTAGATAGGTATTAGGTATTAGGTATTAGGTTCATCGCCCATCGTCCGAGCGAGACAATCCTGCGTTGCTTTGCGATCTTCGCGCCTTCGCGGTATTTTTCCGCGCGATGCTACGCTCATCGACATGGAACTCAGCATCTTCGACATCTTCAAGATCGGGATCGGGCCTTCCTCCTCGCACACGGTGGGGCCCATGCGGGCGGCCGGTTTTCTCCTGACCAAACTCGAAAATCACGGGCTCTTCGATCAAGCCGATCGCGTTCAGTGCGAGCTTTTCGGTTCGTTGGCGGCCACCGGGGTCGGCCACAGCACCGATCGTGCGGTGATCTGGGGTCTGCTGGGTGAAGAGCCCGAGACCATCGAACCGGATGACCAGGAACCGCTCTTTCAGGGCGTGGTCACGACCCACGAGTTGCTCCTCGGTGGGCGACGATCCATCGAGTATTTTCCCGACCGCGACATCGTTTTCAAGGCCGAGGAGCAGCTCCCCTACCACCCCAACGGGATGCGGTTCACGGTCTTCGACGACGCCGGCGCCGAGATCTTCGTCAAGCAGTTCTACTCCATCGGTGGCGGCTTCGTCGTCGGTGACAAGACCGCTGGGCACGACCAGCTCATCAAAGAGCCGGTCACGGTCGACCACCGGTTCTCCTCGTGTGACGATCTTCTGGAGATCGCACGCGCCACGGGCAAGAGCATCGCCGAGATCGTCCTCGCCAACGAGCACGCCTGGCGCACAACGGACGAGATCGAGGACGGACTCGAAACGATTCAGTTGGCGATGAACCGCTGCATCGAGCGAGGGTGTCGGGCGGAAGGAACACTCCCGGGGTCCATGGGCATTCGACGCCGCGCCCCGGCCCTCTATCGAACGCTGACCACCGAGAACGAGCAGGCATTCGGCGATCCCCTCGGGGCCATGGATTGGATCACACTCTACGCCCTGGCCGTCAATGAGGAGAACGCCGCCGGCGGCCGGGTCGTCACAGCTCCGACAAACGGTGCGGCAGGGATCGTGCCCGCATGCCTTCGCTTCCTCGAGCGGATCATCAAACGGCCCCCACCCACCGCAGCGAGGGACTACCTCCTCACCGCCGGGGCCATCGGCGCGCTCTACGCAACCAACGCCTCGATCTCGGGTGCGGAGGTCGGGTGCCAGGGTGAGGTCGGCGTTGCCTGCTCAATGGCGGCCGGGGGCCTGGTCCAGGCCGCCGGCGGCACGCCGAGGCAGATCGAGAACGCCGCCGAGATCGGGATGGAGCACAACCTCGGGCTCACCTGCGACCCCATCGGCGGGCTCGTCCAGATCCCGTGCATCGAACGCAACGCCATGGCGGCGGTCAAGGCCGTCAACGCAGCGCGAATGGCCCTGAGAGACGAGGGCGCGCGTCACGTCTCCCTCGATCAGGTCATCGCCACCATGCGCGAGACCGGCCGCGACATGCAGTCGAAGTACAAGGAGACCTCCACCGGCGGACTCGCGATCAACGTGACGGAGTGTTGATTGAGTCTGAATATCAATATGCTAGGCTATGACTACGAGTCGAGGAGACAGTTCATGGCCAAGTACGACAACATTCTCGGTGCGGTCGGCCGCACCCCCGTCATTCGGATCAACAAAATCGCCCCGGACGGAGTCAACCTCTATGCGAAGGTCGAGTCCTTCAACCCCATGGGATCGGTCAAGGACCGCCTGGCCCTCGGGATCATCGAGGATGCCGAGCGGTCGGGTCATCTCCGGCCCGGTCAAACCGTGATCGAGGCCACCAGCGGCAACACGGGAATCGGGCTCGCCATGGTCTGCGCTCAGAAGGGCTATCCCCTGGTGGTCACCATGGCCGAGAACTTCTCGGTCGAGCGGCGCAAAATGATGCGATTTCTCGGCGCCCAAGTAGTGCTGACACCGGCGTCGGAGAAGGGCACCGGAATGCTGAAGAAGGCCGAGGAGCTCGCCGAGGCGCACGGCTGGTTCCTCTGCCGCCAGTTTGAAAACGAGGCCAATGCCAACGTTCACTCCAGCACCACCGCGTGGGAGATCATCGAGGACTTCAACGGTGAACGGTTGGACTACTTCGTCACCGGATTCGGTACCGGCGGCACCCTCAAGGGCATCTCCCGGGTGCTCAAGGCCGAACGAACCGACACCAGAATCGTGGTCTGCGAGCCCAACAACTCGGTAATGCTGGGCAGCGGCATTCCACAGGAGCGAAACGCCGACGGTTCCGTGGCATCGAGCCACCCAGGATTTTGCGCCCATCTCATGCAGGGCTGGAGCCCGGATTTCATCCCCAAACTCGCCGAGGATGTGATGGTCCTCGGCCTCATCGATGACTTCGTACTCATCCCGGGCAACGCCGCCATCGAGTGCTCAAAACGACTTGCCCAGGAGGAGGGGATCTTCGTCGGGATTTCCGCCGGCGCGACTTTGGCCGGCGCTCTCGAGGTGTGCAGGACCGCACCTCCGGGATCAACAGTTCTTTGCATTCTCCCCGACACCGGCGAGCGCTATCTGACCACTCCCCTCTTTTTCGACGTCGCCGAGCACATGACCGACAATGAGCTCTTGATTTCGCAGTCCACCCCGAGCTACCGTTTCGACGCTCCTCCTCCGCCGCCCGTCGCCGATGTCGAGCCTCCGCGCATCACTCCCGAAGCCGAAGCCTTCATCGACGAGGTCCTCGGTGACCCTGACGAGCCGGTGGTCATGTTCGCCTTCGAGTGGTGCGAGTTCTGTTGGTCGGTTCGCAAGATGTTCGCCGCCTGCGACATCCCGTACCGGTCCATCGACCTCGACTCGGCGGCCTACCAGGACAACGACTGGGGCGGTCAGATCCGAGCGGCGCTCAATGCCCGCTTCGATGTCAAGACCATCCCCCAGATCTTTGTCTCCGGCCGCCACATCGGCGGCGCCACCGAGACCTTCGACGCGTTCAACGACGGTGAGCTTCAAGCGATGCTGTCATCGACCTCGGTGGTCTACAACCGCGAGATGAGTGTCGATCCGTACGCGCTCTTGCCGACCTGGCTTCATCCGAGGTAATGACCCGAGCCTCCTGCGTCAACCCTCGCCCAAGCGCTCTTCAAAGATTCGATGATGTGGCCGGGAGGGTGTAAAACCCTCCCCTACAGAGGTTTCTGGGGAGAACCGC
>Ga0316187_10005184_pt1 | contig 11276 bp, 8 predicted proteins | sample CroRivburrow1_MG_FD_204927 | JGI IMG/M metagenome (GOLD analysis project Ga0316187, IMG submission 204927) | Coastal sediment microbial communities from Maine, United States - Cross River worm burrow 1 | ecosystem: Environmental > Aquatic > Marine > Coastal > Sediment | place: USA: Maine...
CCCCCCCATCTATGAAAGTAAAGAGATTGAGATTATCAACCATGAAGGAGGTCCTCAGGAGTTTAAGAAAATACTCGAAAGTCAAGGATTCTCCCTGACCCAAGTAAAGGGCGGGGAAACCCTTGAACTGAGCGGCTTTGAATGGGAAGTGATTCACACTCCCGGACATACCATTGACGGCATATGCCTGTATCACGGGCCAACAAAAACCGCCATCACCGGGGACACTGTCATACCGCACTCTATTGGGGATGCTGACAAAACCGCCGGAGGCAGGCTGGAGCATTACTTGTACGGGCTCAAGCAGTTGCTGCAAAGAGATATTGAAAATATACTCCCCGGCCACGGTGTGCCCGTGGCGGCCACCGGCAGACGCAGCGTGGAGGAGACCTACGAGGGCGTGATGATGAAGCTCATGGAGGTCGAGCCGGACTCCAAAACAACCTGGATGGAGGGAGCCGCGGTATTGGCTGAAAAGGGGCTTTTGGAAGAGGTTGTTTATTGCTGCGACAAGGAGCTGGCCCTCAGGCCGGAAAATTTATCAGCCTCACAGTTGAAGGCCTTTGCCCTGAACGACATGGGCAGGTGTGAAGAGGCTATCGAGATTTTAGATCAGATTCTGGCGCAGAAAGGCGATGATGTTCACGCCCTTGCAGCCAAAGGCCACGCTTTGTTGGGGCTGCAAAAGTATGATGAGAGCATAAAATACTTTGATGACGCCCTGGCCATAAACCCGGAGATCAAGGAGGCCCAGGTATTCAAAGGTATGGCCTTGTACTTTTTGGGCAAATATGACGAGGCTATGGAGATCGAAGCCTTCAAGACGGAGTTTATGGAAAGATTCAAGACTGAGATTGACAAACAAGAACAAGAACCTGAGAAGGATGATAAGACACCCGGAGGAGAGGAGACAAATGAAGGATGAGTATTTGACCCTCTTTGAGGCCGCAAGAGATCTGATAACCTACATTGATAAAGAGCATGTTTTTGACAAAGCCGGTGACATGGGATGCGGCGGTTTCGATACTTATCAATCGGACGCTTTTTATGATTTGATTGCCGAGGCCAGAAAAGCCCTCAGCGAAGTCGAGGTTACATTTGAATAATCCGGTTGATTCAGCTCATTACTTTAGGGGGCGAATATGGCGATAGAGGAAATTACCTATGAAGAGTTCATGAACAAATTAGATGAGATTGAGAAGCGGTATTTGTCCGACGAGGAGGGTTTTCCCGAAGGCGCCCAGGAGAAAGGATTGGAGATCTGCAAAAAATTCCGCAAAGAAGTGGAAGAGGCAGGTCCTGAAAATTTTGAATATTTTATCGATACCCTTTATGGGCTGCCCATGCACAAACCTAAGGAACCGAAAGAATGAGCCGCCTCTCAATCCTCATGGTCCCCACAGAATGAATAAAGATAACATTCGATATGTTGACTGTGCCCATTGCGAAGCCCGGGTCCGTTTAGAGGAAGCCGTATCCTACCAAAGTCACCTCATATATGCGAAGCACTACCATTGTAAAGAGTGTGATCCTGATGGTGTATGGGATTGCGTGAGTCATGATTTTGATACCGACCTCCACTGAGCTTAACCCTAACGTTGCATACCCACACCGGCTAAAATCGCTAGGCTCGCGCTATAGTACCCCATCTGCGGCTGTGCTCGCCTCGGCCAGGATCTCAACGTACGGTGAAGTATGCTTCGTCCTGACCGAGCCTGTGCGCAGTCACATCTGGCGCACTCTGGCGCGTTTTTCCTCGGAGTAGGTATGCAACGTTAGGGTTACCCACACCTTTTGTCTTCCCAGATTGATAAGAGTAGGGGCTAACCGTGGGGCGGAGCAAAAAGGGATATTTCCAGCGGGTGGTCAGCGGCAAGCCTGGCTGCTAGGCCCTCCAAACCCTTCAGCCTTTTTTGCAGATACTTCACCTTTGCTTCGAGATACTCGCTCTCAGGTTCTTTTCTGTAATCTGCCTCGGCATCACGAAGAAGGATCCGGATTTCAAGGTACTCTCTCTCAAGGAGCCGGACTTCCTTCTGGTAGTTCTGGTAATCCTCCATCTCATTCATTTCATCGTAAAGCCACATCGACATGGGAAACTCCTGGTTATCGCGTCACAGTTGACAGCAATGCTAGTGATGTAGAATTCGGACTAGCCTGGCAACTCCATCCATCGTCATACCGGACGAGTCTGCCTATGGCGGGCGAGATCCGTGGTTCGACAGGCTCACCACCCTGAGCGAAGTCGAAGGGGTATCCAGTAAATTATTGTTATTTCTAGATTCCGGACAGTCGCTTCGCGACTTCCGGAATGACAGACGTGGTGCTCACACTACAAATATCGAGTCTTTCAGCAGCCTGCTAGGAATTATAGCACTTGGCATTCTAAATGGCGAGCGGACAGACAAACTAGGCTTCTTAAACTGAAAAAACTTCCATCAACGCTACCATCTTTGCTATCCTGCCCCTGATGACTTAAGAGATGTTGAAGAAAACGTCAAGAGCAGGATACTGGAAAAGTCTCAATCAATGTCATTCTGAGCCCTTCGACAGGCTCAGGACAGGCTCCGCGAAGGATCTCGAGATTCTTCGTCGCCTGCCGCTCCTCAGAATGACGTATTCGGATACTTTTTCAGCAGCCTGCAAAGCATATGAGGTGAGACAAGGTGAAAGAGAAAACCAAAAAGCTCAAAATTGCAGTGCTGATCTCAGGGGGCGGAACGAACCTCCAGGCCATGATTTACCAAATTGAGGCTGGCAAACTGGATGCTGAAATCAGCTTGGTGGTGAGCAATAATCCCGACGCCTATGGGTTGGTCAGGGCTCAGAAGCACGGAATTCCCACTGCCGTAGTGGATTACAGGAATTACGGCAAGAGATTCCTTGCAGAAGTTGTCCAGGGCACTCTTCCCAAAGAATTCGATGAGGTTGTCAACCGGCAACGAATCTATTCGGGTCTTGCAGATGGCGAAGTAAGGGATCGGTTGGCGCGACTAGCACTGGCCGAGCAGGAGGTTTTAGCATTATTGAAACCGCTGAATCCTGATCTCATCTGTCTGGCGGGGTTCATGCGGTTGATCTCCCCCTATTTCATTGGACACTACAACACGGAAGACCGCTACGGGATCATGAATATTCACCCGGCGCTTCTCCCTGCTTTTCCGGGAACTGATGGATATGGAGCCACTTTCTCGTATGGTTGCAGGTTCGGGGGAGTCACCGTCCATTTCATAGACGAGGGAGAAGACACCGGACCCATTATTGCCCAGGCCATATATCCCATCTGGCCGGAAGACACTTTGGAGGTGGTACGAAGGCGGGGACTCGAACTTGAATATGCTATCTATTCACAATGTATCCAGTGGATGGCACAGGGAGATTTGAAGCTGGTGCGTGGAGAAGATTGCAGGCCCCAAGTGCGCATTCTTGATCCGGATTATCCAAAGTTCATTGAGCAGCTAACACAGCAAGCCTTTGAGCGATAGGTGCAACCTGAGCAGAAGTCGCACTGTTTGGTTTTACCACAGAGACACCGTCTCAAATGAACTAAAGTGAGCTAAAGTGCCTAAAATGTCTAAAATGAAAGGACTTAAGAGCTATCCTTTTATTTATCGCAAGCAGAGCTTGCTCCTACAGGAATTACTTACATGATGCTCGTCATGTAGGAGCAACCTTTGGTTGCGATTCGAGAGTGTAATAAAGTCCGAAACAAATTCGAATTACCAAAATCCAAATGACCGAAACACCAGACAAGTCATTTTGAGCAGTCACGTTTTGAACATTTGAGAATTCGAAACTGGGGCCCCGCCCGAAGGGTGGGGAGTCCGGAGGACCAACTTTGTATTTGTTTCGTGCTTCGGGTTTCGTATTTCGAATTTGAGTGCGAAGCACTCCTCTGTGTCTCCGTGGTTCAATTCTTTTTATCTCCATGGCCTTTTCCATAGATATCTTAATTGAAAAACCAATGACATATGAAAGGAGATCGTCGTGGCAAAATACAAGAAGGGGTTAGCCTTCAGTTATGTGCAGAAAACCAAGTATTCCCGAGAGCAAGCTCCTAGGGATGATCTGGGTTCTATTCCTTCACCTGAGCACTTCAAAACCTACGGTGACGCTGAGCGCGTACAGTTACCACAACCAGATTTTAGCGAATCTGCCGATCTGTGGCATTGTCTGGCAAGACGGAGATCTGAGCGGAATACAACCCAGGAGCCTCTCAACTTGGAGGAGCTTGCAAAAGTCTTGTGGGCAGCCCAGGGAATAACAGCTCGGGCGGGGATGTACTTGCTCAGAACCGCACCTTCGGCAGGCGCCCTTTATCCATTTGAGACCTATGTCTACATTGACCGGGTTGAGGGCGTGCCGCAGGGAATCTACCATTTAGATGTGGCAGATTTCGTGCTGGAGTGTTTACAGGAAGGTAATTTCAATGGGGTGATCACTGCTGCCAGTTTGGGTCAGCCTGTAGTTCGTAAGGCAGCGGTGGTGATTATCTGGACTGCTATGATGCTCAGATGTATGGTGAAATATCGTGAAAGGGCAGTGAGATATATTGGCATGGACCTTGGCCATGTCTGCCAAAATGTGCAGTTGGCAGCCACCGCTCTGGGACTTGGTTCCTGCCCCATAGGCGCCTTTTACGACGACGAACTCAACAAACTTGTGGAAGTGGACGGCGAAGAAGAGACGGTCCTCTATATGATCACAGTAGGGAAGCTGGGGTAGGGAGCATAGAGCATAGGGAAATACAGCTGACCGCAGCGCTCAGCTCTCATCGAGCTTCGCGTCATGTGCCTTCGGCGTCATTAGGTCACTAAGCTTCGCTGTCATTTGTTGTAATCGGTAGAGGACAGAATTGGTTTATTAGAGAATTAGAAAATTAGTCAAAGAGGTCAGTTATTCACAGATTACCGTTTTCCGTTTACTCCTGGATTCTGACTACTGACTACTGGCTACTTTCTTTCATTACTTACCCATAAAGAGGATTTGTTTGATAGCGCTTGGACAGCCGATACTTACTGCAGACGAATTTTCCCCTGACGTATCGAGCCCGCACTTTTTTTCGGCACCGAATGCCGTGGGAAAGGATAGTCACGTATTTACAGGTCTTGCAAATGTCAGGAATCCTCACCTTTCATCTCCATTCTTCTTATCATCCTGAAAGTCGCAAAAAATGATGCAAAAATCGTGCAGAATTATGCTTCGCGTCACTCATAGTCATTAGGTCATTACGCTTCGCTGTCATTTATTGTCATTTAACTACCTAATGACAGCGCAGCAAAATCCCCCTCGATCCCCCTTTACAAAAGGGGGAAGATTCTGAAGTGGTTTCAATAAATTCCCCCCTTTACATAAAGGGGGGTTAGGGGGGATTTCGTTCACGGGCACGGCTTTGGTCTTACCACAAGGCGTGGAATTGTGAATCGCACCCTACTTGACTCGCCATAGTCACGCCCAGGCGTGACCTCGGCGGTTGGGGGCGCCACCCTTTCGGGTCGGCTCATGGACCAAAGCCCTCCCGGCGTCGGGAGGGATGCTTTAATGCGCGAAGAACTAGGCGGTATCGGCCAGGACTTCTATAATTGGTGGGATAAGTGCGGTGGCAAGGTCAGTGCGGGATCCACCCCCTAGAACCACCTCCAGACGACCATCGGTCACCTCGTCGGCGGTCTGTCGCATGAAGTGGGCAATGTCCAGGAAGCACGCTTTGCTGAGCCCCAGGCTACCATAATCTCCCTTGTGGGTGTCGAAACCGAAATACCAGAAAATGAGATCTGGTTTGAAATCAGCTACCCGAGGACCGAACTCTTCTCTTACCTTATTGGCGTAGGCCTCATCCACACTGTCAGCGGTTTTACCCGAGAATCCCCAGAAACCGCCAGGTGCAGGAACGTCCACCTTGGTGCCGTCTGCTGAACAAGTCTCCATGCTGCAAAAGCAAACGTGAAGCACGTCTGGATCATTCTTGAGGAGATCACGCGTGCCATCACCGTGGTGGGCATCTGTATCAAGGATGGCGAAGCGTTGAATATTGTGTATCTCTCGCAGGTAAGTGATGGTGATTACCACATCATTGAAACAGCAGAAGCCGCCAAAATAATCTCTTCCCGAATGATGACCACCGGCACCAATGAGGGCAAAGCCGTTGTAAATCTCTCCAGTGCAGATCTTTTCTCCGGCTAGGACCACGCCACCAACTGAGTGCCAGCCAGTGGAGCAAAGGGGATCACCCTCCACGCCTTGGATAAGTTCGGGGGTGTGCACCTTGAGGATCCACTCTTCCTCGATGGGTGGCGATTCGTAGAGAACAACGTTGTCACGGGCCAGCAGATAATCAATCGCTTCGGGAAAATCCTCCAGTCGAGATCCGCGGGTGAGATAACTTTTTCGGCTGAAGCTGGGATGGTAGAAGACACCGGTTTTTTTCATGAAATCCTCTTTTGTGATTACGTGAGTAAGGCAGCTGAACCACAAAGACCACGGAGATCAAAGAGCAAAGTAGCCACTATTAATTTCGATAACGCCTATTCACTTAGCTGCGCAAAAATCTCCTCTCCCTTTGGAAACAATGTCACATTCCACCGAACCCGTCATTCCGGACGAGCTCCGCTTCGCGGAGCGAGATCCGGAATCCAGTAAAAGTACAATATAATTGGGCTCTTTCTGGATCCCGGCTCGCGTCCGCCGCCGCTGGACTTGGCCGGGATGACGAATTGCGACACAGCCTCTTGAGGGGAGAGGGGACATGTAGATATCGTGTGGAGTTAAATTCATATTCGTAGTGAAATTAATAGTGGCTACTTTTCTCTGTGGTTAAAGGTCATCACTCTGTGCGGTTGTGTCCCTTACTGGAGACATGGCTTTGCCTCTTGTTCGGCGGACTCTTGCTTTTACTGGAGACCGCTGCCAACGGTGTAAAGCAGACCAGTGCTTGTTTGTTGCCAGGCAATGAATTTCAAGAAGCTTAAGAGCATCGGCAAACAATGGGCTACGCCGCAGGCTCCGACGTCTTTTTCTTCTCTTCTCGGCCAACATATGTCGGAGGGCCAGATGCAGAAAATGGACGTGGGTGCGTACGACTCGGGGGATGGCCAACGGTTTGAAGTTTTCCTCCAGATACTGGTGCAGCCATCTGGCCACATCGGAATCCGGAGGAAGCGTTTCGAAGGAGGACAATACTGGAGAGACGGTCAGGGTGGCCAGCAGCAGGGAATCGGTGAACTCTGATCCCTTCGAGCGCAGATCGTCAATTACACCGAGGTGCGGAAATAAAGGATCAGCAGAGGTGGGCTCGTTTTTCAGGCAGGCTAGCCGGAACTCGTTTAATCTAGGAAGCAGGTGTTCCAGTATGCCTCCGCCGGCAAGCAACTCGAAACCCTTGCGGCTGCCTTTGCGCCGCAAGATTTTCATAATTTCCTCCCGGATTCGTGAGGCCGGGCATTCCATAATGTGATGGCACTGACGCTTCATGGCTTCCCAGGTAGAATCCTCCACCCGGAAATCAAGAGTTGCCGCCAGACGAATACCGCGTAGGATGCGAATTGGGTCTTCCTGAAAACGTATATTTGGCTCGCCTATGCAACGGATAAGGCGGGCATGTAGATCTGCCCTGCCATCAACATAATCTATGATGCTAAAGTCAGCGACGTTGTAATAGAGTCCATTGATGGTGAAATCTCGGCGAAAGGCATCCTCGGCCGGAGAGCCAAAGGTATTGTCGCGCTTGATCAAGAGGCTATTACTGTCGTCTGTTGCCTCCTCCTCTTCTCCCTTTTTGCGGAAGGTAGAGACCTCGATGATCTTGCCGCCCTTGAACATGATGTGGGCGATACGGAAACGGCGACCTATGAGTCGGCAGTTTCCGAAAACCTTCTTGAGTTTCCTGGGTTCAGCATCAGTGGCAACGTCGAAATCGTCGATCTTCCGTCCCAGCAGAAGATCACGAACTCCGCCGCCGCAAAGATAGGCAAGGTGTCCAGTCCGGTGAAGGCGATAAAGAACCTTGAGGACCTCCGGGCTCATCTGCTTTCTGGAGACCACGTGTTTATTGCGATTGATAACAGTTGGCTTCATAGGTTTGGACTCTACTGTGTAATCGATCTGTCATATATACTGAATTTCTCAGGGAAAATCAAGGTAATAGGAAGCAAGGAGTACTCTTAAGTAGTTTCAAAACCCAGCAGCTATGCTGATGGTATAGTTTAGCTTTGCTAGTGGAGTAAGTATGCTAGAGTGATTTTCGGTAAAACGAAAGAGCAGCAAAATCACCCTCGATTTCCTCTCCGATAAACTTATCATCCCCTCCCCCCTGACGGGGGAGGGTTAGGGTGGGGGTGAAAAGATAAGTGCATTTTCAGCAATTTTATATTCCCCCTCCCCCCGCCCGCCTCGCCTGAGCGAGCAGGCTCGCGATGGCGGGCAGGCTTTATCCCCTCCCGCCAGGGGAGGGGAAAGGGGTTGTCGGAAAGCCTCGTTGGGGGGGATACTTTGGTTCTAGAGTTTATCAAAGGAGGGGAATTGATGAGGTCCCCTAATTTTGCGGCCTCTTTTCCATTTTATGGGTCTTTTGATATTCCAGACAGGCCGATTTCCCATTTTCGACTTTCACCTGGCCTGCCAGGTAGTCGGCAGCGGTGAGGGGGATGAAAATAAAGGGAGCAAAAATGATCCCACCGACCTTGCCCGCAGTGATGGCAGCCGATTTCCAGGGAATCGTCTTCACTTTGGGATCGTTCAACGGGCCCTCGATATTCACCGGGTCGGCTTTTTGAATAAATTTGAGCGATTTCTTTTTTGGCACGAAGAAGTAGTCCACTTTCTCCTGACCCAGATCGATAGTTCCCCCCCCGGTAATGGTAATGTGCTTGGCGTCGAGTATAAGAGCCTTTGTGGAGATGACTCCCTCCTCGATGGTGTAATCGGCCACCCCGCAAGTGATATCATAGTACCTCTGGTCTGTCGCTTTCTTCCAGGCCCAGCCCGCCACATCCCAAAAAACCAGGTCAGCCAGTGGGGCGGCGAGCTTGCCGTTTTGCATGGTTATGTAGATGCTGCCCTGGCTGTTTGCCGCCAGTTCATGGGGGGTTAGCCCGGATGTGCTAAAGAACAGGTCAATATTCATCTCCGCCTGAAGTTGTTCTTTGTAATCCTGGATATCCAGGGCCCGCCGGGGATCAATATTTTTGCCAAAGGCTTTGAAGGTCAGGCGGGGATGCTCCCGGGCATCAAGCTCAATATCCAAGTCGAGTTTTCCCTTGGCATAGACAAAACGAGCCGGGCTGATAGAGAGTACACCTGATTTGACCTTCACCTGGAACTGGGCTGAATCGGCTAGAAACTGTTCTCGTGCAAAGGATTCCACCGAAATCGCAATATCCACATCGACTTTTTTCAGCCAGTCGAAGTCTATGGGCTCACGGCTGAATACAGGCTCCTTCTCTGAAGGTTTCTTTTTCTTTTTTTCGCTGTCCTTCTCCAACAGGTCCCAAAAGAGCATCTTCCGTGCTTTGACAGTACCGCTGATCAGCATGGGAGTCGTGTCAAAAAGTTCCTTGAGTTCTACTTCTATCTCGGTTTCGCCAGCAGTCAAGGTGCTGTTTAACTCATTGCTCTTGCCCGTGCGTTTTATCTTAGCATCCAGTTGCACTGGCCCGATGGCGGCCCATTTACGATCAAGGATTGCGCCAAGCAGCTGCAGGTCCCGGGCAGTCAGGCTGCTTTCGAGCAGCAGGGTGGAGGGGTCTTTGAAACTGTCAAAGCTCCCGTTCACTTTCAGGCTCAGCAGTTCCGGCTGCGCGCTTTCGACCTGGAGGGAATCAATACCCAGAGTTCCATCTTCGTCCGAAATCGACAGATTGCCGGTTACGGCACCCAGGTCTGGCAGTTTGTCTAAATCGGCAAAGGAAGCAAAACGACTGCCATCCAGGTGCAACTGAGCTTCCCCTTTAACGCCCCTCATGGCAATTAGGTCGTTGATATAACCTGTGGCTTTCAGAACCGGGTTATCCTTCTCTCCCAGCCGTACTTGGGCGGAGTCGATGGAGAGCTTTTTGTTTTTGTCGAGGATTTTGGCCTGGGCAGTAAGAGGGCCCAGTTCCGGGATTCGGTAGCCCAGTTTTTCGGCAAGTGCACTGCTGCTGCTGGAATGAGCCTGGATGGTAAGGCTGGTATTTTGCGGCAGCCATTTATTTGCAGCACCGAGCTCGCCCAAGCGGCCACTCAGGTTTATTAACAGCAGCTTTTCCTCACCGGCTGCCATTGACACTTCATCGATGACAAGATTTTGATCATCGCCGGAGATTTGTGTCTGTGCCTTGAGTGGCCCGATGGACGGGATCTCATCCTTGAACCCGAATACCGTATTGAGTTGCGCAATATCATCGGTGCTGGCATTGGCATCCAGCTTGATCTCACGGATACGCAGCTCAGGCAGCAGGGTGACGTGCCCGGCAGAGCCGGAGACTGCAGCGGTCAGAAGTGCACCCTCGGTGGTCTGAATATGAACCTGATCGAGCCGGTGGAGGCCGGAGACCGTATGGAAGTGGGCTTCACCGCTCAGTGGGCCCAGTGCGGGAAGTTCCTGTCCAATGAATGTGCCGAGTGCCTGGGTGTTCTGACTGTGCGCCTTGAGGTTGAGGTCGATGGTCTTAAACGGGTCTGCCTGGTCCCAGTCACCAAACCACAGGTGCCCGTGGGCGCCGAGCCGGATGCCGTCTTCCTTGCCTGAGGTCAGCTTGATCTGATTGAGCTGCAACGCCTGGGTGGAACCTTCGATTCTGAAGGTCAGGTCCAGAGGACCAAACTCAGGCAGTTCCATGCCGACCCGTTCCACCACGACCGCACCCTCTGTTGCTCGGATGGATACGTCCAGATCGTAACCGCTGTTGGGTCGGTCCGCCAAAGGAAACTTGTCAATCCTACCGCTCAGATTTGCCTGAATACCCCTCGCGTCTTTGATTTGAACCGCTACATTCTCGAGCGATGGATCACCCACCTGGGAGCGGACATCGCACCTGCCGGTAATGGCTCCGAATTCCGGTATTTCGTCAAAAATCAAGACCCGTGCTGCCCGAGTTCTAGGGGCGGCAAATACCAGCTCAGTCCGCATGTTTGCCTGCTGCAGGCCGGTTGAGGAAAGGGCTAGATCAAGCGTTCCGGACAGCGACAGGTCCAGGTCATGTTCTGTTTTGCCATGAAAATCGAAATCGGTCACTGCCAGCATTGGATAACCGCCGGAGATCTGCGCGGCTACGCTGGCTCTTTTTATTGCGCCTATG
>Ga0316187_10005185_pt1 | contig 11275 bp, 6 predicted proteins | sample CroRivburrow1_MG_FD_204927 | JGI IMG/M metagenome (GOLD analysis project Ga0316187, IMG submission 204927) | Coastal sediment microbial communities from Maine, United States - Cross River worm burrow 1 | ecosystem: Environmental > Aquatic > Marine > Coastal > Sediment | place: USA: Maine...
TGCTACAACAGATATAGATGGTAATTTCACTATTGAAAATATACCTGTCGGCCGCCATACCCTGAAGGTATCATTTGTGGGATATGCTGAGGCTTATATTCCGGAGATACTGTTGGGATCGGCAAAAGAGGTTGTTCTTAATATAGAGTTATCAGAACAAGTTCAATCACTAGGTGGTGTGACAATCGTAGGCTCAAATGGAGAACCAGTAAATGAGATGGCCATTGTAAATGCTAAACCATTCAATGCAGAAGAAACAAAACGATATGCTGCCACCATAGGAGATCCGTCAAGGATGGCCCAGGTTTTTGCAGGTGTTTCCGGAACAGATGATGCATCGAATGAAATCGTAATTCGCGGTAATTCTCCAAATTGGTTATTGTGGAGGTTGGAAGGTATTGAAATTCCAAGCCCAAATCACTTTGCAGAGGAAGGTTATTCTTCCGGTGCAATAAGTATTTTGAGTGCTAATATGCTCGGGAGCTCCGATTTTTATACAGGTGCATTCCCTGCTGAATATGGAAATGCCCTGTCAGGTGTTTTTGACATAAACCTCCGAAATGGCAATAACCAGGAAAATGAATTTACTTTTCAGGTTGGTGTGTTAGGCATCGATTTATCTGCTGAAGGGCCCTTCAAAAAAGGATATGGTGGTTCATTTCTTTTCAATTATCGTTATTCAACTTTGTCCTTATTGAATGATTTTGGCATACAGGTTTCTGAGAACACCATATCTGATTATCAGGATTTGTCGTTCAAAATTAATCTTCCAACCAAAAAGGCCGGAATCTTTTCTATATGGGGAATAGGTGGACTTTCTTCATCTGATGAAAAATATATGCCGGATTCTGTTGAATATTTTGATGATGGTTACATCGATTACACTAAAACAGGAATGTATGCTACAGGCATAAGCCATACTATTTTCACAGATAAAAAGTCATACGTTCATACTGTAATTTCACTCTCGTCTTCCTATAGTTCAGAAAACTTTGAAAAAATGGATATGGAAGGACAATTCTATGGTAATTTCTTCGATGAACTTGAAAACAGGGCATTTCGGATAAATTCATTCTATAATAGAAAATTCTCAAGTAAATTGAGTCTCCGGGCAGGTGTGCAACTAAATAAGCTAAACTATAACTACTATTCACGCTCACGAATTGATAGCACTCAGGAATGGAATACATTTCTTAATAGTGAAGGACACACAAATTTATACCAGACGTACGTACAAACGAAATATAAGTTTTCGGATAATGTAATATTTACCGCTGGTTTGAACTATATGCATTTTGCATTGAGCAATGACAATTCAATTGAACCAAGGCTTGGTTTGGTTATTGGACTTTCAAACAAACAAAAGCTTGGTTTTGGTTATGGGAAACATAGTAAACATGAGAACTTACCAGTCTATCTTGTCGAAAATGAACTGCCGGATGGCTCAGTGTATATGCCCAATAAATCCTTGGAACTTTCAAGGGCTCATCATTTTATAGCATCTTATGAAAAAATAATTGGAAAGAATATTTTGTTTAAAACAGAAGCTTATTACCAGTACATTAGCAATTTACCTGTGCCTACAAACCCTGATAAATATTGGTCACCCATCTTCGGAGGGCTTGATCCAAATGATACACTTGCCAATATTGGGAAAGGAAGAAACTACGGATTAGAAATTACTCTTCAAAAATTATTCAGTAACAATTATTATTTCTTAGTTACAAGCTCACTCTTTGAATCTAAATACAAAGCGGCCGATGGACAATGGCATGATACAAGATACAATATCAATTACATCAATAATTTCGTGGGAGGCAAGGAATTTAAATGGGGAGATAAAAGAATGGTTGGATTGAATGCTAAATTGATATGGTCCGGTGGAAAGCGGCAGACGCCAATTGATCTGGATGCATCAATAGAAGAAGGTCATGCAGTTTATGAATGGGATCGGATATTCTCTGAAAAGAATAAGGATTATTTAAGATTGGACATTGGCGTGCGCCTGCATTTCTACAAAAAGAAAACTGAACATGTACTTTCATTGGATATCCAAAATGTAACTAATCGACTAAATACCTGGACCCAGGTCTATGATGCTGAAAATGAATCTATCATAGACTATCCCATGTCTGGATTGATACCCATTTTGAGTTACAGGGTCGAATTTTAAAACTTACTCTTCAAAATTATATCATCGTCTTCCCGACTATGATATTCCCAAAGAAAATATAAATAAATCGGTTACCGGATATTCCGGAACCTTAACAACTAAACTGTAATAAAATGAAAAATCTATTTGTAATCTTAGTATTTGCATTACTTCTTTCACAAGGCTGTAAGGAAGATGACCTTTGCCTGATTGGCTCGGGAACTGTGACAGAATATCAACTCCAGGTTGATGAGTTTGAAAACGTATCCTTAATCGGACCTGTAAATCTTCGAATAAAGCAAGCTTCCAATTTCGAAGTGTCGGTTGATGCTGAAGCGGAAATCTTTTCAGAACTGTCATATGAAGTAAAGAACGGAACCCTGGAGATAGGCTTCAAAGAGAATGTGACATGTTTTGAAACAGACTATGGTGTTTGGGTGAATGTCACCATACCAGAAATTATAACCGTAACCAGCTCCGGAGTAAGCGATATTGTATCTGATGGTGATCTGGATCTTGCCAATCTGAATATGGATATTTCCGGCACTTCAAATATCGAATTGAGTGGTTTTGTCAATGAACAAACTATTATTTCATCCGGTCTTGTTGCGGTCAAAAATTTTGAACTTCAAACAAATTCGACAGCAATAAATGTATCGGGATCTGGCGATTTTGAAATATCAACTGTTAACACATTAGATCTTGATGTGAGTGGAATTGCTACAGTATCATATAAAGGCAATCCAACGATTAATCAAGAGGTGTCCGGATCTCTTAATCTTATCAATGCCAATTGATCAAACTATTGGAAATAATACTCAATTAGTTCAAAATCCTCTGGAAATTTGGTACAATATAATGCCTGGATAAACCAGGCATTTGTTGTTCCTGTACTAGCCATGGAGGAATAATAATAGATATAACCAGAGATGCCTGACTTTCTGTGATGTGTTCAAATGATGGGTTCGCAAATCGATTTCAGGATATAAATTGTTTAATTACAAATCCGTATCTTTTATTTCATCCAGCCGGTCAATTTCGGCTCTTATCTCAGCAAATTTTCTTTCCTCCCGCTTTGTGATGGCTTTGAATTCTTCATCTTCCCATAGACTTTCAAATAATTGATCTATTAGTATATATTTATGTAATCCTAATGTAAATCCATCCCTTTGGTATCTCCTAAGCCAATTGTATGCTTCCCTCTTTTCACCAAGAAATGCGTGAATTCCCGCCAGATCATAGGCTGCCAGGGTTTTTCCATACAAACCACCACTGCTTATACTATTTCCACATACCTCCATATGCTTATAGAACAACTCCATGGCTTCTTCTTTTTTACCGGTCATCCATAGTATCAATGCAAAACGATGTTGGTTAAAAAGTGTTTCTTCACCCAACTCTTTCGATTTTACTGACCATTTCCTATAATATGCCTCCGCTTCACTATATCTTCTCAAATTTGTAAGCGTTTCAGCCATTATACTAAGACAAGCCATATTATCCGGATAAAGGGAAAGTAGTTTTTCAGCGTAATTATAAGCGGTTTCAAATTCACCTTGTCTTATGTGTGTCCAGATCAGGCTTCTGTAACCTTCTATAAAATTTGGTTGTAATCGTATGGATTCTGTATAATACTTTTCTCCTTTTTTGAAATCGCCGATTGAAATATACAGCTGGCCAATATCACTGTATAGCTGAGTCAATTCATTTCCCCTTTCTAATTTTTCAGCCTTTTTTAGATTTACAAGTGCATTAACATAATCCCGATTGAAAAAGTAAGTAGATCCAAGATAGCGGTATGCCAGTACATTATTTGGATTCATGTCGATTGCTTTCGTAAGATCAATAATAGCTTTCTGAAACTCTCCAATGTTTCTGTAATACCGCCCTCTTATCCAATATCCATCAGCAAGATTAGGGTCCAGAGATAATGCCTTGTTACACAGTGATATAATAGTATTTTCATCATAATCAATAAATATTTTTTGTCCGATCTGGTATTCAATAGCCCGGCCAAGCCATGCATAGGGTAGAGCGAATGTACTATCCAAACTTATTGCTTGCTCAAACTGTTGAATGCAATTCTCAAGGTCAGCACTATTTCTATTCATATAAAATCTGAAAAAAGCATCCCGTCCCTTAAGGTATAAGTCATAGGCTTTCTGGTTTCGGGTTGGTATTTGTTCTATTCTATTTCGGACTTCAGGAGAAATGGCTACTTCAACCTCACTTGCAATGGTTTGGGCTACCTCACTTTGGACTGCAATAATATCATTATAATCCCTTTTATACTCGTTATAATATGTGTGAGCCTCATCTTTCGCAATTACCAATTGAATGGTAATCGATACCTGATCCTCTACAATTAAAAAATTCCCCTCGATTAAATAGCTTACATCTAGTTCTTTACCAATTTCCTTAGCTGTTTTTGTCGTTCCGCGATATTGTTCAACAGATGTTCGTGGCATGACCCGCAACCCTTCAATATTAGAAAGATGTCCTGTTATCGCATCCAGAACCCCATCCGCGATGTATTGTTTACTTTGATCTTCACTTAAATATTGAAGTGGGAGAACGGCTATAGATTTTTCCAGTTTATCCAGGTCTGTATTTTTACCAGTTCCAAATTTCAAAAAGACGAATAACAAGGCCGCAACAATGGTAATAACAGTTAAAACGACTGATAATCTGATTAAAAATTTTGATTTTTGTCGTTCTTGTACCAGAGATGAGGAAGCATCATCCAGGGCTGATTTGCAATCAATTGTTTCAGGATTTGGGACGATCAAGCCTACGTTCGAAATAGCATATACTTCGATTGGTTTTTCAACATTTTTCAACTTAAATGATCTCAGCTTTTGGGTTTTGATAGTTTTCTGGTTCTTGATTTCATCATAAACCTTGTCTGAAATGAAAATACTCCCAGCCGTTGCTAAGGATTCTATACGAGATGCAATATTCACACTGTCCCCAATAATCTCCTCATCGCTGAAAATTATGTCACCTGTATGAATTCCAATTCTTACTGGTATGGCAGGATCTTTCAGGAAGCCAAGCTGCATTTCGATAGCACATTTAACTGCGTCAATTGCGCTATCAAAAATACTTAATGTGCCGTCGCCATAATACTGTAAAATTTTTCCATTATGTATTTCGGTAATTGACTTAAATATCCACCTGTGTTTATCCCTTGCCTGGATTGCCTTTTCCTCATTCTGCTGCATAAGGGATGTATATCCCTCAATGTCGGTAAACATGATTGCTGCTAAGCGGCGTTCCTTCAATACTGTATATTTTGATTATTATAAAAACAACTTTCCAAAAGCCAATTGCAATTCTTATCTTTCCTTCTTTGGGGCTTCTCCTGAGCAGCTTCAGCGCTCAAGAAAACCTTTGGAAGGTCATGCTCTGCTTTTCCAAGCAATGCGATACAAAATTTCCTCCTCTAAGTCCTTCGCCAAGGGCTTCGGCCGTCGGTGAAAGCTTCGGAAAGCGATACAAGTTAAGAAAAATTGGGAAAACTATAATGACTTACATAAGCTAAGACCAAAAACACCTTATTTCAAAATGATTTCAGGTAAGAAAAACAAAGAAAGTTCAGAAATCCACATTTGCTATTTTCAATATTCATATGATTCGTGGTAATGCATTTTAATTGCAACTAATATGTCAAATGCCAGCTGGTTATTAATTAATTGTTGTTCAATCAGTTTTTTGAAACATAATAAATTTGTAGCAATGAACTATTTAAGATATTCTTATGTTACCATATTATAATGCTCAATTCTCCATTCACACAGGAGAAATATTGATTAGGCCAAATTATAGATAGAGATATAATTGTATTTATTTTTAAGTTAAGTAAAAACAGACCGTGAGACATATAATATAAATTTAAAAGACTTATGAAAACCCGGTTTTATTACCTGATTGTTATATCGTCAATATTTATGCTTTTCAACAGCAATTGCAACAACGAAGATGATATATCGGAAACCTACAATTTGGTCTGTGGTAAATGGTCAGTGACAAATATACAATTCGAGGTTACGGTAGGAGGTCAAAGCTACGTTGATTATTTAATGGACACTTATGGTTTCACCGAAGAAGAAGCCCAGGCCCAATTAGAAGAAACGGAGAATTCTTACAGGGAATCATGGACTGGAACCATGAACTTCAAACAAGACGGCAATTACGAATTTGACATAGGAGGGAAAAGTTTTACAGGCGCCTGGGCTTTAAGTGATGATGAAAAGACAATACATGTTCTTTTACTTAGACAATACATGAATTTTGATATTGTTTCCGTGGATGAAAAGATGATGAAACTTCGTTTCGATCAAGTTTATTATGCTGATATTGATGATGATGGCAACATGGAAGCTATTGATTATAATAATGATTTTACACTTGAAAAATAATTCAGCCTAAAATTCTGTATTCGTTTCTCTATCATTTTCATTGAGAAGCAATTAAATGTTCCAGCCATGGAAATTTTTTTGCAAAAAACCCAATAAATCCTACCTGGATACCAGCTGTTTGTTATTCAATTGTAAACACATGGTGCTGTCAATTTTTATTAACAGCACCATTTATGTTTATTATGTCTTAGTCATTTAACTCCAGGGCCTGTCATGTGAACGTTTTTCATTCCACTCATCCGTTGGGGCAAAAAAGCTTTTATCTCTTCTGTCTAAATGTTCTTTAACAACATCTTCATTTAATTCAATTCCCAAGCCAGGTGATTCGGGGACAGGGGCAAACCCTTTTGTAATTATTGGATTACCATCAGTCATCGTTACTAAATCTTCCCACCATGGCAAATCAACAGAATGATGTTCCAGGGCCAGGAAATTCTGTGTAGCCGCCGCACAGTGTACATTTGCCATAAAAGAAACTGGAGTCCCCGCCTGGTGCATGGCCATCGCTATACCATTTTCCTCAGCGTAATCACCAATTTTTTTAGTCTCTAAAAGCCCTCCGGAAGATGCTAAATCAGGGTGAACAATATCAACCGCATGGGTGTCGATAAGGGATTTAAAGTTTTTAAGAAGATAAATGTCTTCACCGGTAGTTGTAGGCGTTTCGAGTGCATCTGTAATTGTTTTCCATTGGTCTGCATATTCCCATGAAACCATATCTTCTAACCACGCCAACCGGTACTTTTCAATCGCTTTTCCTAATCGAATACCGTTATTTAAATCAAAATGGCCATAATGGTCCGTTGAAATAGGAATATCCCAACCAATATGCTCACGCGTATCCGCTGCAATTTTAACCAGTTCATCCAGTCCTTTATCCGTTATTTGTATCTGCGTAAATGGGTGTTTCGTATTACCGTATCCCATATACTTACTCATATCATATTGGCCCCCTTGCCAGAATTTATGGTTTACCAAAGTATCCGGAATATCCCTCAGTGAATTAATAGAAAGATCCATTTTTAGCCAGGTGTATCCCTGTTCCTCAATGCGATACTTAATGCGTTCTGTTTGTTCATCATGCGATTTCCCCTGTGGTGTATCAGCGTATAACCTGATACTGTTTCGGTATCTTCCGCCTAACAATTGCCAGGCCGGAACCCCATATGCTTTTCCGACTATATCCCAGAGTGCCATTTCAACAGCACACACCCCGCCAGCTTGTCGGCCTTGTCCGCCAAATTGTTTGATAATTTTAAATATCATTTCTACATTACATGGATTAAGTCCAAGAATACGGCTTTTGAGCCACAGGGCATAGCGAACATCAGCTCCATCTCTTACTTCACCCAATCCGTAAACTCCCTGATTGGTGTCAATGCGAATAATAGCTGTGCCTCCAAGGACTGAGGTCACGGCATAACGCATATCCGTTATTTTCAAATCTGAAGGTTTTGATGCACGCGATACTTTTGCAGTGGTCTGGGCAAGGGTATCTTCAATGGACAAATTCATCATCCCCCCCAAAGCGATTCCACCAAATGCAGTTTTTTTAAGAAAATTTCGCCGGTTATTATTTGTGGCAGGATTTTCTATTTCAGCCTTTATGCTTTCGGCTTCTTTACTAGCTATCTTTTTGTTTTGAGCAGTAATCTCTTGTATAATATTTTTCATCCTTATATAATTTATTTTCAAAGGTCGGATAGCCTGTCCCGCTTTAGTGGGAGATCCTATATGTATCGGATACAATGTTGCAAGTAGTAAGGTACCGAAATAGTATCCATCCGCCTTTGTGTTTAACTTAGTTTAACATGTGGGTTTCAATATGTATTGAATCTTTTGATTTCAACTGTTATTTATGATTCAAACTGCATTAATAATTTCTTTCTTTCAGATAGTTATCCAATTCTTCTTTCGACATCGGTAATTTACCTGGATAATTATTTAACCAGTTCAGAAAATCTTCTTTGATTTCTTCAGTCCATTCACTATCAATCTGACCGGGTAGATATTTATTTTCTCGCAGCCGCTGATGTCCAAATTCGTCGCGAAGTCCGGTAACTTCAGAAGTCAAAATCAGATTTTCAACCAGGTATGCGGGTATGAAAATTACGCCATACTTATTGGCCAATACAACATCGCCTGGCAATACAATTGCACGCCCAACCCGAATTGGTGCATTGATTGAAGTCAGCATCATCTGTTGAATATATGAAGGATCTGATCCCTTTATCCATCCGTTAAAACCTTTTATTTCGGCCAAACCTTGTTCATCTCTTACTGATCCATAAAAAATTACGCCACGTTGTGAATTCGTAAAAATTGCATTACCAAGGTTGTCCCCAATTAAAGTGCCATCAGCTATTTTTCCATAACCATCCGCTACATAAATATCTCCTGTTTTCAGGATGTCAATTGGCCATGAATTGGTCCCTCCCTTTTGTGCTCTTTCCTCAATCTTACCTTGTTCCTTAATTTGCTTTTGAAAATCGGGTCTGAGTGGCATATACTGGGCTGTAACCACACGCCCTGTCATGACCTCATCCGGATTAATAATTTTCCAGTCGCCTTCGAATTGGTTCTGAAAGCCTTTGTTTCGCAATACACCCCATGCTTCTTCAATAGAGATATTCTTTAATCTTTCAAGCAGGGCATCCGATACATTAGGCCTTCCATCAGGAAATCGTTCACCTGTCCATTCTGCAGTCAGGGCTTTTATGTATTCAGGCGAGGAACCTACGCGCTGGGCCATTAAATTTAAACCGCATAAGACTAATGCAATTAGAAGTACAATTTTTATATTCATAATTTTAGTTTTAAAGAATTTTAATTGGTTTTTACATTGAAATATTTGAAAGTACCGATCGTATAAACAGGCACCCATAAAGAGTTATCGCCAAAATTGTCATTGAACATAATGGCTGCAAGCCGTCTTTGTTGGATGTTTCATTCGCTTAAACAGTGATGACGATATTAATTTGAAATAAAAAAATCAATCACAGGATAACCTGTCTATACTATCTCCTTCACTAAATCTATGGAGAATGCTACAATTTACGAAAATTTGGGGAAAGTTTAATAAAACCACCATCTAAGGCTTAAGATCCATATTATAGCGGGGCTAATATCCAGCAAAAGAATGGGTTTATTACATTCTTATTCTCTGTCATTGCATAATAGAGGAATATATATAAGAATATATTTGATTTGGATTAATTACGATTATAATACTTTTGTAAACAATAAATAGAGAGAGTGCTAATCAGATTTACTTTACACCTGAAAATCTTCATAGCCTTTTTGCTTGCTCAGAAAATAATACCTGTTTTTACATTAATTTAAACTGCTTTTATTCAAGGCCATTCAGCAATTGAAGATCAAAAAAATTGAATCAGGTTTCTAATCCTTATATTAGGATGTTCCAACTTTTTTTACATTTCTTGTTTCTTTAAAAATGATGGATTCAATTAAAACCCAGGATTATGCGTAAGTTTTTGATCGTAGTGACTGTAATATTAATTAGTGCGTGCTCTGATGAAGTAAATAGTGACTTCAAAGATATGGGTATAATAACAGGAGAAGATTTTCGAAGATGTATGTGTTGTGGAGGGTGGTTTATCGATATAAATTCAGAAACATACCGTTTTAATAAACTTCCTGAGAACAGCAACCTTGATTTAAATATTGAAGAATTTCCAATTCAAGTGTACCTCGATTGGATTGCTGATGAAAATGCATGTTTAGGAGATGAAATCATCATTGAACGAATAGAGAAAATCACTCCGTGACAAATAGCCACCCAACAAATCCATGGGTTTTAAACGTTTAATTAAAATCAATCAGAAGAAATTGAATGGAATGACAAATCCTTCCTGTTTATTGATTTGAAGGAAGGCTATAAAAATGTTCCTGAAACCAGATAAGAACAACCAAAGATGACACTGAATTTTGTTAACAACACCATAAAACAATGTTTAAATTACAGAAAACACGTTTCACACTGAACCGGTGCAATATGGTCTCAGTTATATATTTCAAATTAAGTCCTTTCAAGCAACCAATAGTCACCTGGTTTAGACCTTAGAATAGCAGAAGGTTAGAATTTTTCCAAATCTTCATTCATAACGGAGAGATTTTACCGGATTTTTCAATGCGGCTTTTATTGTTTCATAACTGGAGGTACTCAAGCCTATAAATACTGCGATGAATCCTGATAAGACTATAACCCACCAGGAAAGTGTGGTCTTATAAGCAAAGTTGTTCAGCCAGATTAAAGATATTCCGTATGAAATTGGAAATGCGATCATAGAAGATATAGTTACCCATCTTATGATCTTTATATTAAATAAGGAAACAATGCTAAAGTTGGTTGCTCCGTAGACTTTCCGGATCCCAATTTCTTTAGACCTTTGTTCACCAAGGAAAGCTGTGATCCCGAATACCCCAAGGGCACAAATAATTAAAGTAATGATAGTAAAATACATGATAACGTCAGCAAATCTTTGTTCTGATTGATAAAGATCTTCAATCTCCTGGTCAATAAAACTAAATTCAAATGAAAGATCAGGGAGGATGTCAGATGTGATTGATTGAATATACTTTAAGGTGGCATTTATTTCATTGGAGGAAATCTTAATAAATACATATTTAAGTGCATTGAAATGTTTTGGATTTATCGAAATAATATGAGGTAGAATTTTTC
>Ga0316187_10005187_pt1 | contig 11270 bp, 4 predicted proteins | sample CroRivburrow1_MG_FD_204927 | JGI IMG/M metagenome (GOLD analysis project Ga0316187, IMG submission 204927) | Coastal sediment microbial communities from Maine, United States - Cross River worm burrow 1 | ecosystem: Environmental > Aquatic > Marine > Coastal > Sediment | place: USA: Maine...
CCCGCCCCGTGAACTGATGCAGTTACCGGCAACTAGTGAAGAAGAGAAAAAGGCTGAGGCATGGGTATCACTGCTAATGCGTCCTATCGTGCGCCCCGGTGTTCCCGGTGTAACCGGTGTGGCGGGATTGATGTCTGCCAAGAGTCTCGAAGTGCGTATGTTCGCCCCCGGTGGTCTGGTCTCCAACCTCGATTTTGTCGAATCGATATTCGGCAATGCAGGCGACCCTTTTCTGGCCGAAAATGATGCAGCACACGATATCGAGCACTGGACCGGCCAGAGCGGCTGTATCATTCTGGCTCCACATCTGGTGTCTTTGAAGAAAAAGGAACTTGGATTGCCACACCTGAATGATGCCAGTGAAAGAGAGCGTCGGGATGGCATGTGCTGGCAAAGTGATGATGAGTTATACAATGACGGCAACGCATTCAAAGTGGTCTGCCGTGACATGCGCGGTGTTATTGTAACGATTATTGCCGACAACTATTTCGGTTACAGCAAGAAAGAGATCAAATCCCAGATCAGTTATTCGGCCAACCTCTTCGGCGGCTGTGAAGAGGAGCACGCCGGAGGTGCACTGGCATTCCCGCGTTATAATCTTGGTGAAGTCTACATCCCCCGTGCCATCGATATGCTCGAAAATCGCACGTTTACCGACCTCTGCACGCATCTCGCTGACAAGATTGAATTGAGAGAGGAAGGATATGCTGTTGATAAATCCTACCCCGGTATCATCTACCTGCCGGAAAATGCGCAGATCAGCCTTCACGACATGCAAGTCTGCTGGCAAAACCCGTCCGGGCCGCAGCAGCTTAAACTGCTTGCAACTCATGTCTTCATCTATCCAAGCGGCTTCAGAGTGCGCATGGAGCGCCCTGCCCACTCCCCCAACTGGCGTCTGATCGGCACGATTGGTGAAGGTACATTCTGCCATAAACCGAGCACTGTTTCCGGAGGCGGCAAATCGGAAATCTCCAAATCTATCGAGGGAGCAGTCATTTCGGGATCTGTTTACGTGGATGACTACGATAAAGATCTGAAGCAGGTGCGTGCCATATTTGAACGCGATTACAGCAACCGCTTCCGCCATCCTGAGTCAGAGAAGGTTGATTCGCGTGCGCTGCTGAGTAAGGAACGCAGTCTGGGCTCTGTGATAAAACTGTTAACACCTTCGGTGACTGATTATTCAGATGAATACAACCAGTGGCTGCAGAGGATCCCCCACCATATCCTGGCTCTGGTCTTTATGATCAAACGCTTTTACAGAACAGCCTGGGGGCAGAACTGGCACGAGCACTTCTCTGTCGACACCGTCAATGGTAAACCCGGTCATGAACTGCGCTACAATGGTCGTAAGCTCGTGGCTAGTTATCTACGTGTGGGTTTTGCCGATGACGGCAGTTGGCGCCTGTTCAAGCTCCGCCAAGATTTTGTCGCATCGTATAAAATTCAGATGGAAGATGACATAAGTGCCTCAATCGTCATTCCGAGGGGCTACGTCAGCGGCCTTAACCCCGAGTATGATCACCCCTGCATCAAGCTGGTGGATAACTGTGAGCACAAACTGTTTCAACGCCCGGATGAAGCGATCAACCGGGGCTCGGACATTCAAACCGAGACTGATCTGTCCAGTGGTAACAGTTTCATCTCCAACTTTGAACCATTAAAATGTGAAGATGCGAAAGAACTCATGGAAGACGTCATGCACTTCGAGGAGTTCAGCTCTCCCATGCAGTCGCTGATCCACAATGCTACCAATATGGATGAGGCACTCTATTTCGTTTCCAGCGCTCACCCAAGAATAGTTGACGGCAAACCAAGCCTGAATGTGCGCTATCTGCAGCAACGCCCTGATCTGGCAGATCCACGCTCGCGTTATCTGGCCGAAATCAGCACACGTCTGAGCCGGGGCCTGCAAGCTAATCAGCCCGTCTACTTCCCGGTCAATGCGGTACTACCCGGTCGCCGCAATAACCCGCCGGAAGCAGGCATCAGATCACTGGCAGTGTATAACCCGATCCATTATCAGGAGCTGCCGGAACTGTTCATGGACTTCATCAGCAGCCTGACCGGAAAATCACCATCAACCACAGGTGCTGGTTCGGAAGGCGCACTAACCAAGGGTCCGTTCAATTCACTGACTGCTACGGCAGACCTGAACACCGCTCTGGTCTCCTTCATCTTGTGCGGTTATGACGGATTTACCACTGCAGCAGGTTTTATCGGCTCAAAAAGGCGCATTGATCACGACATCAGCATGCTGATTCCGGAAATATGGTGCCGTCTACCTGCCAGAGTCCAGAAACCCGCATATATGATCAAATGGGGCTACCTGAAAAAACTGGAGGATTTTGAATACAACGGCAAAACCATTTTCGCCAGCAGGCTCGGCTACCGCATCACCAAACGCTTTGTACGCAATCATTTTGGTAAACTGTTTGATACGCCGATGATGGTGTTCGACAAAGCGATGTTAAAACCGGAATCTCAGGATATGGAGAGCTTTGTTGATGGCATCAACAACATCTGCGAAGCCCATCAACGAGTTGCGCTCGACTACTTTGCTGATGGCTCTATTGATGATGCTTGTCCTCCGCTGAAAGCCTTGTTGCATATCATGGCACATGGCCATTTTGAAGGTAGAGATGTGCATGATGCTTCGATCCGCCAGATGTTCAGCCGCGAATCCCTCCTGGAAAGTGACTGGTACCAAGAGCGCCTGCATATCAAGCAGGCCAGAGACACTCAGCTATGGCTACAGCACCGTGAGAACTTGAACAGCCTGATGCACAGCCTTGATGACGATGAGTCTGACAGACGCACTCATTTGGCCGAACGTATCGACAAGGTTGACCGCATGATTGAGAGAGTAACGAGCAAGGATTATCTGCAACGCCTGCACGGCACGCTCGGTGCAGACTGGATACACCACAACGATGTAAAATAACAAAAAGGCCGCTCGAAAGCGGCCTTTTTCTTCATCTGTTTCTACCTGAAGCTTATTTGATAAACAGCATCTCGCGGTATTTAGGCAAAGGCCAGAGCTCATCAGAGACCTCCGATTCAAGTGCATCAGCGTGCTGGCGCACCTCATCCATCAGAGAGCGAACATCCTTTGCAAGGAACTGCATATGCTCTTCAGTTGAAGCAAAATCGTGCTGTTCAAGTGCTGCACTCAATTTTGCAACAGCCGCCATCATCGCATTGGTTTCTGCAGCAACACGCTTCGCAGTTGAGCTATCCAATTCAATACTCATCTCAGCCATACTTACATTGGCTGCCGCAAGCTCAGAGAGATAGGAAATTGCGGTCGGATAGATGGTTGATTTTGCCATCTCTACAACCAAATTAGCTTCCAGTTCAATAGCCAGAATGTACTGCTCGGAGTAAACCTCAAAACGACTCTCCAGTTCAACAGGAGAGAGTACAGCAGTCGATGCAAAGAGCTCTTTTACCGATGCCTCGCGCAGTGCAGGCAGCGCATCAGCGGTGGTAGGAATATTCTTCAGACCGCGCTCATCAACAGCTGCAGAGTGCCAATCAGTTGAGTAGCCATCACCACCAAACACCGCATTACCATGTTCAGTGATAAGGTCTTTGAGTACGGCAAGTACCGCAGCCGCCTGATCACTACCGGAAGCCAGTTCAGTCTCCAGTTTACCGGCAATCCACTCAAGAGATTCCGCCAGCATGGTATTCATCACCACCAGGGGGCCTGATACAGATTGGCCAGAGCCTACAGCGCGGAACTCAAAGCGATTACCGGTGAACGCAAATGGAGAGGTTCTGTTGCGGTCACCCGGATCGCGTTTGAAGTTGAGGATCTGTGAGAGACCGAGGTCCATCTCACCACCCTCTTCTGTAATGCTTAGATTACCCTCTTTGATATCCATAAACAGTTTTTCCAGCTGATCGCCAAGATAGACTGACATGATCGCAGGTGGAGCCTCATTAGCACCCAGACGGTGATCATTGGAAGCAGTCGCAATCGCGGCACGTAGCAGCGGCCCATGCAGATGTACACCGCGAACCACGGCAGCGCAGAAGAGCAGGAAGTTCAGGTTGTCATGCGGGGTATCACCCGGATCAAGCAGGTTACCCTGAGTGGCATTACCCACCGACCAGTTCACATGTTTACCGGAACCGTTGATGCCAGCAAATGGTTTTTCATGCAGCAGACAGAGGAAGCCGTGTTTCTTGGCACTGTTTTTCAGCACAGTCATCAGCAGCTGCTGATGATCTGCAGCGACGTTGGCCGCTTCAAAATAAGGTGCGATCTCAAACTGACCCGGAGCAACCTCATTGTGATGCGTTTTAGCCGGAATACCAAGCCTGTAGAGTTGCTCCTCAAAATCCTGCATAAAGACCTGCACACGTTGAGGAATGGCACCGAAATAGTGATCGTCAAACTGCTGCCCTTTTGCCGATGGTGCGCCAAACAGGGTGCGCCCAGCCAGCAGCAGGTCAGGACGAGCATTGGCAAAGTTGGCATCAACCAGAAAATACTCCTGCTCTGCGCCACAGCTGGAGTTCAGAGGTGCAATCTCGGTTTCGCCCATCAATTTCAGTACTTTTTGCGCAGCCTTGTTCATCGCGGAATTGGAGCGCAACAGCGGGATTTTCTTATCCAGTGCTTCACCAGTCCAGGACATGAACACACTTGGAATAGTCAGCGTCGCACCATTCTCGGTCTGCATAATATAAGCGGGGCTGGTTGGGTCCCAGGCGGTATAACCACGCGCAGCATTGGTCATGCGGATACTGCCGTTAGGGAATGATGAGCCATCAGGCTCACCCTTGATCAACAGGCTGCCGCAAAATTCAGTGATCGCATTGCCCTCTGAGTTTGTAACGATGAAGCCATCATGCTTTTCCGCAGAGGCATTGGTCATCGGATAGAAGATGTGGGAGAAAAATTTTGCACCTTTGCCCATCGCCCACTCTTTCATTGCTGCAGCTACGACTTCGGCAGTAGCAGGATCAAGTGGTTCGCCGGTTTGCACCGTTTTCTTGATCGCTTTGAAGGCGCTTTTGGAGAGGCTCTCCTCCATTTTTGCCAAATTAAATACATCAGTAGCCCAGATTTTGCTCAATGGCTCAGGCTGATCTACAGGTGTGACCTGACGATTTGTGATCTGATGAATTGCTTGAAGTCGGGATTCGTTTCCACTCATTAGTGATTTCCTCTAGTTATAGTTATTTGTATTCACAGACAAAGCAATCGCAGTGCCAGTTTGACAGTCTATATTTTACAACGTTTTTCATTTTGCGGCGAAAAAAATTTGATTATGCTTTAATCACTTGATGCCTATTTTATAGACAGCACTTGAAACTCATCCCCTCAGATGGCAATGGTGCATTTTTCAACGGCAAACGATCGATTGATCCCCTCTTCTCAGGAGCAACATACAAAGGGGCCCATATAGGGCCCCTTCACACATCTTATTTTGTAAGCGAGATAAATAGTTCCGGCAACTTCTCGGGCAGACGATCCACATGATCAATAATGGTATACTGCTTGCCAAAGATATCAGCCACATACTCATCCGCCTTGGGATCAAGGTTAATGCAGTAGCTGTAGATGCCATCCTGCCCCACCTCTTTCACGGCCTGCTTGGCGTCCTGAATCAACAGCTGCTCATCATCAACATCAATATCAGCCGGTTCACCGTCGGTGAGAATCAGCATCAGCTTTTTATCCGCCTGCTGCGCTTTCAAGTAATGGGCTGCATGACGCATCGCTCCACCCATACGGGTTGAAAAACCCGCTTCCATTGCGGCTAGGCGTGACTTCACCTCATCATTCCAAGGCTCGTTATACCCTTTTATATGAAAATAACGCACATTGTGACGTGTATCAGAGTGGAACCCGGCTATCGAAAACTTGTCACCCACCTGATCCACAGCCCAGGAGAGCAGTGAAACAGCCTCCTGAGAGAGTTCCAGAATAGTTTGATTGCAACCCTCAGCCTTCTCATTGAGAGATTGCGACAGGTCGAGCAATAGCATTACGGCAACATCACGACCATCGGTTTTATGGCTCATATTGATGCGCGTATCGGGTGCAGAACCACCCTTGAAATCAATCAATGAGCGGATGGCTACATCCAGATCAAGCTCAGAGCCCTCTTCCTGATAACGAATACGCACTTTATCCTGAGGTTTTAGCATATCGAGCATCGCCTTTAAACGTTTAGCCAGCCCGCTGTGCTTCTCAAGCAGCTTATCAATTTTCGCTGCATTGCCACGAGGATGCAGTGATTCATATACGCTTACCCAATCCGGACGATAGTGAGCGGCGTTGTAATCCCACTCGTGATAATGACGAGGAGGCAAACCTTTCAGCTCTTCATTATCTTGCTGTTTCTGGTCGAGATGTTCAAAGGTGGTCTCTTCATCATCGCCCTGCTCGATATAGATCCAGAGGTGACGATTATCATCACGATAATCCACCTCTGTATTGTCGAAGAAGGTATTTGGCAGAGCATCGGACTGCTTACGAGTTCGCCCAATAAAAGAGAGGGCAATCATGGCCATATCTTCACTCTTGGAGCCATCTTTCTCCATCTCAGCAAAGAAACGACCTACAAACTCACGCACATCTGCATTCTCATACTGGTAATCAGAGTCAAGAATCGCTCTTGAAACCATAGCCAGGCGCAAATTGATCAGGGATGTATCTTCCAACTCCAGCGCCTTCTCATCCGGGATTGGATGCAGAGCAAGAAATATCTTTCTCAAACCGGGGAAGCGTTGCATGGCCAGATACTCAACTCGAGAGTCCTCAAAGGTTTCAACAGCCAGCCGCTGGAACGGGCTCCAGTTATCCACCACCATCTTCTGACTCCAGCGACGATGTGCTGCCATATGTGCCAATGCGGCACGATAACGATTTATGCCGGAAACACCCCGATCATCATCATAAACATCAGGAATACGGATACCCAGATCATCATAATAAGGCGTCGGCTTGCGCAGTTCATCAAAGGCCAGCGAATATGGCACCAGATAATCATGATCATCCCACAGGCCACGCATGTATGAATCGAGTTTGCGTTCATGATCCATCAACAACGTACCATGACGTTCGCGCTGCATCACTGCATGCGCATCAGGCGACTGGAAGCTGAAGTAATCCACCTGACGTCCAGGATGGGTGCTATAGTAGTTGATACCGTACTCTACCCAATTCTTAAACCCTTCGAGTGAGAGTTCAATTAACAGCCTTGGTGCCTGCTTAAGCAGATCGGGCAAGCCGGGGCTTGGGAATGTCGTATGGTGACCAAGTACAGAGACGGAAGTTTTTTCCACCATATCACGTAACAGGTCGATATACTGGCTAAACAGCTTATAGGTATTCAGGCGGCGTGCTACAGCGCCACTGGTCTGCAGAAACGGCACCATCGCCTTGAAGTTGGTATGGGTCGAGAGGTAATGAGCAAACTCGCGCAGATCCGCCAGCGCCTCTTCACCCACCTCTGAAGCAACGATAGGTGCCTCTTCCAGATAGACCAAGACAGGCTCTGGCCCTCGGCCCAGCTTGCCAAGAAAACCCGCATGTTCGATGTAACTGACCAGCCCTTGACTCGAAAGCCGAGCCTTGGCTTCCACCATGCAATCATCAAACACCCGGTCAACCTGAGCGAACTTACAGTTCAGGCGCTGCCAATGCATCTCGATGTCCATCTTTCTTCTTTTGACTGTTTCAACCATAGGAATACCTTAACCTCTCAGCAGAGTCGTAAGCCTGTGTGAAATAATGCTCAACCGAAGGTCGCATCAATGGCGTGATCGAGCGTATCGCGGATATCTTCGTCATCTGTAATCGGACGCACCAGTGCCATACGGCATGCAGCCTTAGGCTCAACGCCACCCTTAATCAAAGCAGCTGCATAGGTAAGCAGACGGGTAGAGATACCTTCATCCAGGCCATGACCTTTCAGGTTGCGGGCCGTGCCACCGATACCGACCAGCTTAGCTGCCAGTTCAGTATCAATACCTGTCTCCGTAGCAACAATACCGGTCTCAACATCAGCCGATGGATAATCGAATTCAAAGCCAGCAAAACGCTGTTTGGTCGACTGTTTCAGATCTTTCATCAGGCTCTGGTAGCCCGGGTTGTAAGAGATCACCAGCTGAAAATCGGGATGCGCTTCGATCAACTCGCCCTTCTTATCCAGTGGCAATGTGCGACGGTGGTCAGTCAGTGGATGGATAACAACGGTTGTATCCTGACGTGCTTCAACTACCTCATCGAGATAACAGATAGCACCAATGCGAGCAGCGGTGGTCAACGGGCCATCAAGCCAGCGAGTACCATTGGCATCGAGCAGGTAACGACCCACCAGGTCCGATGCAGTCATATCCTCATTACAGGCCACGGTAATCAGTGGTTTATCGAGCTTCCATGCCATGTACTCGATAAAGCGTGACTTACCACATCCAGTTGGCCCTTTCACCATCACTGGCAAACGAGCGGCATATGCAGCCTCGTAGAGCTCAATTTCATCAGTCTGTGCCTGATAAAATGGCTCTTCGTGAATTTTATATTGGTCTTTATCGGTCATGACTTGCCCCCTGCAGAAATCTTGTGGGGGGGATTATAGCTCATACACACAAGATGGAAAACTTATTAAAGATTATAGCTTTCATCAGAATTCCTTATGGTTAAAACATCTCCTTTGGCCTAATGGCAGCTTTAGCAGACATTTATTTACATCCCATAAAATGCCCTGTCAAAGTCAACCGGAGGACTTAGAATTGCCATCTCCTCTCCACCCATCACTTACTATTTTTGTAGCATGTAAACGTATGTATCACCTTCTTGATATACCGGTTCATAATGCTCAGTGATGTACAGATCCACTGGATTTACCTTGTTGTAATGGAACTTTTTGACTATTTGGTAATTCAATATGGCGCAAGCTGGCTTGTGAACTTCTATATCTTTTGCAGCCTCAAGAAGTTGCGCATCAGTATTGAGACCGGTTAGAAGGAGCCCATAGCGACTTGGATTCAACTTTCTCGTTTCAAAATAGATTCCAGGCATAAAGGGTCCCGCGTAAATATAGGGTGAGTTTGAGCAGTGCTTTTCAATATAGCTAAGAGCTAGAGAATCTGATGATCGATCCATAAATAACGGCCTGGCACTCAAAAATTGAATAGGAAGGATTACAGGTGCAGCAAGAACAAAAAAAACCCCAACACGTATAAACCATGAATAAGAGTAACTGTTTCGGGTTAACGGGACTCCCTGAATAAGGGGAGCGACCATCAATAGAGGAAACAGTATAAGCGTAATATGAAAATAATCTGCTCGTAACAAACAGCTAAGCAATAAAACTGTTTGCAATAGCATTATAAAGCAGACTGCAAACGTAGCCTTGAACCGTAAAAGATATGTGATCAGGACAATAAATGAGGCCGTTATCAGAAAACCTGCAGGATTCACCCAATTTACATTTATATAGTGAAAAGTTGGAAAGAGAATCAGGTATTCCAATAAAATTGACGGCGGCCAGAACAAAAAGAGTGCCATCACAGGGATCAAGGCACTACCAATAAAAGCGGCACTAACCTTCAACCAATAGCCATCCCTCTCACGAAGAAACATGGCGCCGTAAAACAACAGTACGGTCACAATCACAACCAACCCGCGATGCTGGAGGAACAAGACAGCAAAACCGGAAAGTGCTCCAGCAGAACATGCATTCAAATAAGAGCGAAGGTTTATTTCCTTAATAACAAAATAGACACTCCAAATCACCAAAGGAATATTCATCACGTTGTGATTAATTGCCGGCCAAAAACCGGATATCAAAAAATAGATTAAAGGGCCGACCAGTAAAACCGAACCATATGAATTTAACCGATCTTGGGATACAAGAAGCTTGCTTGTATAGTAAATCCCCACGCCTGCGAAAAATATTGCTGAAACCCCTAGCAATTTCGCGATCCAAAAGTGCACCCCAAATATACTCCACGCTGCGTACACAACGTAGAAACTTCCAGGAGCTATGTGTTCAAAAAAATCAGTATAAAGAACCCTTCCATTTATGAGGTTCCAGGCACCATTTAAAATCACCCCTTCATCAGAATTGAGACCATTATATGCATGAAACATCAACAGCAACGCTAAACATATAAGCCAATAGAAGTTTTTATAATTCCGCGCCATCAAATTTCTGGACTCACTTGTTCGGCAATACATATTGACGCCTCTTCCAACTATAAATCATCCCAGTTGCGACCCTTTGGATCACTGGGCGGGGTGTTGCTCATAATTTGAAATAATCTGCGCATACCGTGGTATATCTTTTACCAGAATCGAGTTTTCGCCGTCATCATAAACAAGCTTGAAGTCACCGCGAACCATTAACAACTGCCCAATGGGTGCATCCCTCATGCAGATAACATAATCAATGGCATATTTATCGAACACCTTTTCCCAGCCGCTCTCCCCATTAGCTATTTTCCTGTATTCCTGAATAAACCCATCTCCATACATATCTGCCCTTCCATCAATGAATACCCGCTGATCTGGATAAAGACGATAAATCAGATAACCTCCAAAGTGATATGTATTAAACATACGGCCACTTAAACCTGTTTCGACAATGAACTCCGTTGCTTTAACTGGAATGATTTTATCGCGGTTTTTTTGGATCATTTGCTCCACTATTGGATAGGATAGCAACAACCCTATGGCGGCTACTAACGTGAACACCCAGTTCAGGAGATACTCGGTATTCCCAAGCTGCCTGCCGCTTGTAATATGTTTTTTACACATCATACCCACCGCGCTCTCTGACCATGTGGCTGCAGCTCCTTTTACAAAGGCAATGCCTGTAAAGGGTATTACCGTCAAAATGGCGAACGGCATATGCCTGGAAGAAACAAAACCCATAGCAATGAAAAAGACAGGAATAATCACTTCCGTCAGGTCTGGCTTTAACTTTCTGTATGCATAAACGATAAAAAATCCCAGAATAAGAAATAAATAGTATTGAAAGAAAAGAAGATGGAAGTCAGGGCTTCTCCACTCAGTGATAATGCTTCGTGACGCCTCCATGGACATAACATTAATCGGATAGAGCCAATGACTGATGAAATAAGGATTAATCGCTGAACTAAAGGCGGTGATTAATGTGATTATAGCTAACTTTATGAGCTGATCACGGTATGCCTTGTCGAGCCTGTCACTCTGCCAGTATGATATGAATTCACACGTGGTGAACAGCATCAGTAAAGCGATACCTACGACATACCCT
>Ga0316187_10005190_pt1 | contig 11269 bp, 10 predicted proteins | sample CroRivburrow1_MG_FD_204927 | JGI IMG/M metagenome (GOLD analysis project Ga0316187, IMG submission 204927) | Coastal sediment microbial communities from Maine, United States - Cross River worm burrow 1 | ecosystem: Environmental > Aquatic > Marine > Coastal > Sediment | place: USA: Maine...
CAGGTGGTCGGATTCCCGGGCACCTGAATCCAGGTGCCGTCCGGAAATTTCAGCAGCGCGGCCTTGCCCGGTCGGAACGGACTGATCTCATCGCCGAAACCGCCGTTGGCTTCGACTGCCGACCACTCGTTCACAGCCAGCATGGTCTCCGCCATGGAGACATCCAGATGCTGACCTTCGCCGGTTTTCAGCCTGTGCACCAGCGCCGCCAGGATGCCGGTGGCCGCCTGCGCACCGACTGCGAAGTCCGCGTGCGAAACGGCTTCCGGCAGCGGCTCCGTATTGCGCTCCCGGGCGTTGAGGTCGATCAGGCCGAGCTCGGCGTGGATGACGGGCGCGTAGGCACGGCGCTGTGCAGCAGGCCCCGTCTGCCCGTAGCCCGAGATGGAGCAGTAAACGATGTCCGGTTTGCGACTTCGGACGGCTTCATAGCCGAGCCCGAGCCGGGCGGCGACGCCGGGCCGGTAGTTCTCTACCAGCACGTCCGCTTCATGGGCGAGATCCAGCACGATGGCCTGTCCCTCGGTTCGGGTCAGGTCGATTGAGAGATGCGCCTTGCCGGCATTCTGCTGAGCGTAGCCGACGGCAACACCGCCAACTTTCGGTACGCCGCGGCGCAACAGATCACCGTCGGGCGGTTCGACTTTGATGACTTCCGCGCCCAGGTCGGCCAGCGTCCGGGTGCAGCAGGGACCTGCGACGACGCGCGTCAGGTCGATCACTCGAATACCGTTCAGCAGCATGTCACTCGAGCGCCTCGAATCGGGCTCGCTCGTCTATTGGCCAGAGGGGTCTGCTGGTGCGCTGGCGAGGGAACACCTCGATGTGGTGTGTGGTCAGTCCGGGCGGATCCGCCGTGACGATGGCGCTGGCGAGATGCTGGAAACCCGCCCGGAAGTGGTTGCTGGATTTCAGCGCCACGAATCGATAGCGGTTCACGTCCATGCCCAGCGCCAGGAAGGGCTCCGGGTCGAAGGTTTGCGAGCGGCGACTGGCGACGATGATCTCGACCTCCGAATCCACCGGCTGCAGTCTGGCCATGGGCCCCAGATTCAGCGGCGCGCCGCGGAACATGGACTGCAGCGTAATGCGACCATCGTGCAGCGCTTTGATGTAGACGCTCAGCGTCAGCGGGTCGCCGTGCAGATCATCGGTCTTGCCGCCCAGACTGACCTCGATGGTCCCGCCGACGCCGGCGGCGTGGGCCTGGGCAGCCACTTCCGCGTCGACGATGAAGCCGAAGCAGGCCTGGGTGAGTCCGGCATCGAGCATGGCACGCAGCAGGTGGGTGCCATCACCCGGAGCGCCGCCGCCGCAGTTATCCGAGGTCTCGTGGATGACGATGGGGCCTGCATCGGCAGACCAGGGCAGGTTCACGGCTTCCAGCACCGCTTCGTCTGCAGACAGGCTTTTGGGTTCGAACAACGCGCGGTCGTGCCAGAGTTCCGAAGCCAGCACGCGTCCGATCCTGGCGGCCTGCGCCCGATCGCCCTCGGTGGTGACCACGATGTAGGTGCCCACGTGAGCCACGTCCGTGTAGGGAAAGCCATGAAACCAGCTCACGTCGATCACGCCATCCTCGGCTTCGGCGGCAAGCATCTTCTCCAGGCGCGACTTTCCAGGATCGATGAATGTGGTGGTGGTCGGCAACAACATGGGCAGATGCGTTACCACGCTGGTGGGGCGGATGCCTTCGTTGACCATGCGCACGATGAGCGCCACCGCTTCGGAAGACCGTTCGTGCAGATCCACATGGGGGTAATGATGGCAGGCGAAGGTGCCGTCGAGCAGGTCGGCCATCTTCTGGGTGACGTTGCCGTGCAGGTCGAAGGAGGCGGTGATGGGCAGATTTCGACCGACCAGGTTTCGAATGGCACCGACCAGATCTGCTTCCATGTCCTCAATGCCGTCGACCACACCAGCCCCGTGCAGGCAGAGGACGAGCCCGTCGACGGGTTCGATGTCGCTGAGCGAATCGACGATCTCCTGCCTGAAGTCCAGGTAGGTGTCGTGCTCGATGGTTCCGGAGGGCTGTGCCGAGACGAACAGCAGAGGCACAGCCTCGACACCGAGCCGCTCGCAGGCGCCGACCGCGCCGCCGAGGTCGGATTCCTGGCCGAGGGTGTCGAGAATTCTCTCGCCGCGAAGCTCGTAGAAGTCCGACCGGGTGGTCGGTGAGTGGCAGTAGGTGTTGGTTTCGTGGGATATACCGGCGATGGCGATTCGCACTAATTGTTCTCCAGGGTGCGGATGATGTCGTCCAGGTGCTCGATCTGTCGCTCGCGCCAGTGGGTTTCTCGAGCCCGCTCTGTCTCGTTGGTGGCGTCCAGCGCCGCCAGCTCGGCAGTCAGTTCGCTGCGCTTGGCGCGCAGCTTTTCGAGGCGAACGGCGACTTCCGCTTTATCGAACATCAGCGCCTCGGCGTGATCGTCAACGTCGGCATCCGGCTCGGTTGCCTTACCCGTTCGATCGATCGGGGGGAGTACGGGAATCGCCGGGTCCAGCGCGCGCTGATTCATGAAGTTGGGCGAGACGATTTCAACGCCATCCTCGTGCAGTCGGTCGAGCATCCTGCCGCGCAATTCCGTTCGCTTTGTAACAAGATTTCTAACGTCCTCCAGGAAGCCGTAAACACGGTAGCTCACCGAATGATCACCCAGTTCGGTGATCTGCACGAAGGGGTCCGTCAGCTCGCAGCTCTCGGCCGCCTGCTTGAGCAGCTCGCGCACCCGGCGTCTGTGTATATCGTAGCCGAGGGAGACCTCTGCGGAAATCAGGGTGCCGGAGGTTCTCACCACCCGGACCGGCTGATTCATCACGAAGAGGTTGGGCAGGGTGATCAGATCCCGATCTTCGCTCTGGATTTCGGTGTGCAACAGGCCTTTCTGTGTGACCCGGCCGAAGTTCTCGCCGATGCGAATGAAATCACCTGGATGGAAGCCGCCCACCGCCCTGAGCATCAGGCCGGCCATGGCGTTGCTGACAAAGGTGGTGGAAGAGAGGGCGATGATGGCGGTCAGGACCAGACCAAACAGGCTGAGGAGCTGACCGGTGGTTGCGCTGTCGAGCGGCATGGCCAGCACCAGGGCGACGTTGGCGATGAGCAGCACGGCCACCGTGACAAGCTGGCGGATCACTCGGGTGGCCGGCTCATCGGGAATGGCCCGGCGCAGCACGAGCAGAATCACCGCTGTGATCGACACTGTCGCGGCGATGGGAAACAACCACTCCTGAAGTAACGCTAGCCAGTCCATGCCGGCATTGTACATGCTCGGTTTCAGATCACGTGCTGTCCCCGCAGGCGTTCAACGTCCGTTGAGGTGTAGCCGAGTTCCTGGAGAATCGCCTCCGCCTGCTGCCCATGACCTGGCGCTTGGAAGTTGATGACTGCTGGCTCCCCGGCAAATTTCAACGGCGTTCCCAGATGCTCTTTACCTGATTCGTCCGTCACGCACATCTGTCGATGCCGTGTCTGTTCCAGATCGAGCCCGGCGCGAAGGTCGTTGACCGGCGCGAAACACACGTCCAACGGTTCGAAAAACTCAATCCACTCCGCCCGGGTCCGGCTCATGAAAGTCTGTTCGAGAAAGGCAACGACCGGCAGCTGGCCTTTGCCGGGCGGCAGCTTGCAGAGCTCTATCAGATCCGGTCGGCCGAGCGCATTGAGTGCGTTGGTCGCGAACTTGACTTCCGAACCGCCCAGCGTCACATGGGCGCCGTCTGCGGTTTCGTAGATTCGGTAGAAAGCACTGCCGCCCCAGATCCGTTCCTCTTTCGGCTTCGGCGGCGCCCTGTCTGCGAACACGGCGCCCATGCTGTTGGGCATGCAGGCGAGGATGGAATCCATCATGGCCACGTCCAGGTAGTCTCCGCGCCCGGTCTGCTCACGACGGAACAGCGCCATCAGAATGCCTGAGAGGGTCAGGGTGGCAGCCAGCATGTCGCCGGAGGGCATGCCTGGCATCACCGGTTGATTCTCGGCATCCACGTTGTTCGACAGCAGGCCGCACATGGCTTCCACCGCCAGATCGTGGGCCGGGTCGTTGACCAGTGGTCCGCTCTGGCCGTAGGCCGATATCGATGCATAGACAATGTCGGGTTTCACCTCGCGGACCGCGTCGTAGTCCACACCCAGACGCTTGACCACACCCGGCCGGAAAGACTCGATGATCACGTCAGCGCCTGCCGCCAGTCGCATGAAGACCGCCAGTCCATCCTGAGATTTCAGATTCAGGCTCAGGCTTTCCTTGCCTCGATGGGTGCAGGAGAAGTAAACGGACTCCTCACCACGCCGTTGGCCGATGTGACGGTTAGGCTCGCCTTCGCCGAGGCTCTCGATCTTGATCACCCGGGCGCCATGATCGCTCATGATCTGGCTCACGGTCGGCCCGGGCAGAAACAGTGAAAGATCCAGGCAGGTGATGCCGGTGAGCTTCATGACGCTATCCTCTGGTCCGCGTTGTTTGTTTAATATACTTGTTTGAGGCGGCGGCGGGCTCTGCCGACTGTGGTCTAGGAAGTAGGGGAATCTATGCGTCGTTTTCTGGTTTCGATCATTACCTGTGCCGCTGCTGTTCTTCTCAGCTCCGTGGCTCCGCTTGTCTGCGCCGAGGAATACAGAGCCCCGAGAGGGCCGGATGGCATCCATCCGGATCTGAACGGCATCTGGCAGGCGCTGAACGAAGCGAACTACGATCTTGAGCTGCACATGGCCCGTTCGGCGCTGCAGGAGAGGGCGGGACCGCACGGCCCCATCCCGGCTAAGAATGTTCTGGCGATGGGTGCAGTGGGCGCTGTGCCGCCAGGGATGGGCGTGATCAAGGGCGGCGGCAAAATTCCGTACAGGCCTGAAGCGCTGGAGAAGAAGAAGGCAAATCAGGCGAACTGGGCGGAGCTGGACCCGGAGGTGAAGTGCTACATGCCCGGTGTCCCGCGCGCGACCTACATGCCCCAGCCGTTTCAGATCTTTCAGGGCAGCGACGATATCTTCATCGCCTATCAGTGGGCGGGCGCGGTGCGCGACATCTATATGGAGGATCCAGGCCCGCCGCAGGTGGATTCGTGGATGGGGCAGTCGGTTGGACGCTGGGAAGGTGACACTCTGGTCGTGGAGGCGACTGGATTTCATGGGCAGGCCTGGCTGGATCGTGCCGGCAACCACACCAGCTGGAAGCTCAAGGTTACGGAACGGTACACGCCCATGAGTCCCTACCATCTGCATTATGAAGCGGCGATTGAGGACCCTGAGACCTTTACCGAGCCCTGGACCATCGAGATGCCGCTCTATCGGCGTATGGAGCCGAACATCCAGCTGATGGACTTCAAGTGTCCGGAGTTCGTCGAGGAGCTGCTCTATGGCGAGTTCCGGCGTAACCCGCTCGACTGACAGCTGAGTAACGGAGAGGCGAGATGCAGGTAGAACAGGAAACATACACAGGCGCGATGACGAGCAGACCGGCAGGCGGAGCGTCTCGCCCAGGCGCAGTGGCTCTGCTGGCGGTGCTGGCATCGGCGCTGTGCTCGCCGCTGGCCTGCGCCGATGCGGCAGGCGATCGGCCCGACTTCACCGGCACCTATGACACGGCGACGATGACGCCGCTGCAGCGACCGAAGGAGTACGGCGATCAGCTGATCCTGACGCCGGAAGTCGCCGAAGCGGCAGCCCGGCAGCGCGCGGCTTATATGGCTGAGCGAAGTCGGGACAGCGATCCCGAACGGGGCGCGCCGCCGGCGGGTGGCGATGGGTCCACCGGTGCGTCCGGCAATGTGGGTGGCTACAACACCTTCTGGATCGACAACGGTGAGACCGCGATTCGGATCGATGGCGAGTATCGGACTTCGATCCTGACCACGCCCGGCAATGGCCGCCGCCCGGCCATGACCCCTGATGGTCAGAAGCGTGCTGCAGCACGACGGGCCTTTTACCGTGAGAACACGGGTGAGGCCTGGTGGCTGGAGCTGGATGGCCCGGGTCCGTACGATGGTCCGGAGAGCAGGACCCTGTCCGATCGCTGTCTGCTCGGCTTCGGATCCACAGGCGGCCCACCCATGCTGCCGACGCTGTACAACAACCATAAGCGAATCGTGCAGACACCCGATCACGTGATGATTCTGGTGGAGATGGTGCATGACGCCCGGGTGATCAGAATGAACAGCGAGCACGCGCCACCCGAGGTGCGTCGCTGGTTGGGTGACTCGATCGGCTGGTGGGAAGGAGACACCCTGGTTGTGGACACGACCAACTTCACGGATCGGCCGGCCCTGTCCATGGCGACGAGGGATCTGCACGTGGTGGAGCGGTTCCGGCGCGCGGCTGACGGCACCCTGATCTACAGCTTCTTCGTCGAAGATCCGAACGTCTGGACCGAGCCCTGGGGCGGCGAGTATCCCTGGCCCGCGTCAGACGATCGGGTCTACGAGTACGCCTGTCATGAGGGTAACTACGCAATGGAAGGCATCCTCAAGGGGGCACGCATCCTGGAGGCGGACAAGCTCGCCGCCGAGGCAGGGGACGCGCCGGATGTTGGTGCCGGAGGTAGTGGCAACTGACCTGTTGGCCCTACTAAAATCAATCACTGAATGGGTGAAACGAAAGAGATGATCATGTTCAAGCAGTATCTGACACCCCGGCGTGCGGTGCTCGCCGGTGCCATCGGCTTCGTGGTGGCGGCACTCACCTCGGCTGCACCGACCCTGGCTCACCATGCTTTTGGCGCCGAGTTCGATCCGAATCGGCCACTCGTGCTTCGCGGCCCGGTGGTCCGTGTCGAGTGGGTGAATCCGCACACCTGGATTCACATGGAGGTCACCAAGGACGACGGCAGTACGGAAGTCTGGATGGTGGAGGGCGGCACGCCCAACACGCTGCTGCGCAACGGCCTGACCCGGGATTCCCTGACGCCGGGCACCGAAATCGTAGTGGATGGCTATCAGAGCAAGGATCGCTCCAATCGCGCCAACGGCAGGGACGTGACCTTCACGGATGGCCGTAAGATCTTCATGGGTTCCTCCGGTACGGGCGCGCCCCGGGATGGCCGTGATCCGAGAGAACCGCCCAGGAACTGAGCCCGTTCAAGGCCGGCGTTCAGGCCGGCGTCCAGACCGGCGTCCAGCCCGGCTGCTGCTGGCGCTGGCGGCGGGATTGCCGGGTTTGGCCTCTGCAGCCGCAAACGAAGCCTCGGGCTTTGCGCCGGTGTACGAACTGCTTGAATCCCATTGCGGCGCCTGCCAGGTCCAGGGCGAAATCAGTTTTCACATCGGCCACTCGCTGCCGCAGAGGCTTCCCGATGCCGATTGCGAGCGTTTTCTACGCTGGATAGAGGCAGGCGCCGCCCGCTAGCCGCGGTGGATCAGCGGTCTGAAGCGTGCTCCAGACTCTCGTTCACGCGTGCTTTTCTGCCGTCCGCCGTCTGCTGACTGACCGTTTCGCGGCGGAGGCGATGCAGGCTGCTCTGCACCTCGGCGCCCACGGCCTGGTCGGCGCTCCGGGGTTGCTCGGGCCGCAGAACGACTCTTGGATTGCCCAACGCGTCGACCTCCCGGCCGGGCTCAATACGCTGGCGGGAAACGGCTGATTCGTTGGCGGTGGAGAGGTCTCTCAGGTTGGACTCGACGATGCGGGCTCGCTGATCGGCGGCATCCGCGGCGCTTGCCGACGCCGGTAGCACTACCGTTGCCACGACCGTTGCCAAGACCTTGGCAGTGTCCAGGCCGATGTTCAACAGGGCGGTGAACGTCTTGCTCTGTTCGCGCTTCATTTACTCATGCTCCGCCGGGCCGTCGGCCGGGTCAAGCTCGACGGCCCGACGATCGGGCCCTTGTGCTCACCTGATCCGGACGCGAAACTAGACGGTTCGGGATCAGGACTGTGAGGGAGTAGAAAAGATGGCGCAATCAGCATTGCCGGCGGGCTGGAACGTGCGGAAGCTCGCACCCGCACTGGGCGCGGAGATCACCGGCGCGGACCTGCGGGAGCAGAGCGACGACGTCATAGAGGCTTTAAAAGACCTGCTCAGAGAGCATCTGGTCATCTTCTTTCCCGACCAGTCGCTGTCCGTGGACGAGCACGTGGCGCTTGGCCGCTGCTTCGGCGAGCTCGAAGGCCACCCTCATCTGAAGAATCCGTACACGCCACATACCGAGATGTTCGAGCTGGCAGCCACCCATGGTGGCGTGGCCGATGAATGGCACACGGATATCACCTTTCGTGACGATCCAGCGCTGATGAGCGTGCTGCACATGGTGAAATGCCCGGAAACCGGCGGCGATACCATGTGGTCGAGCCTCTATCAGGCCTACGATGAGCTGTCCGCACCCATGCAGACGCTGTGCGATGGCCTGACGGCGCTGCATGACGCGCTGCCGCACAATCGACCGGATCAGATGGCTATTCATCCGGTGGTTCGCGTGCACCCGGAAACAGGCAGAAAAGCACTTTACGTGAACGAGCACTTCACCCGCCGCATCGTCGAGATGAACGCCTATGAGAGCGACGCGTTGCTCGCACACCTGACCCGTTGGGTCACGAACCCACGATTTACCGTCCGCTACAACTGGCGCGAACATACCTTCGCGATCTGGGACAACCGTTGTACTCAGCACTTCGTGCTGAACGACTTCGAGGGTGAGCGCGTCATTCAGCGGGTCACGGTCATGGGCGACAAGCCCGAAGGGGGCGAACCGCGCTGGGAGCCGTTCGTCCGCCCGGGGCGGCTGTCGGCAACTTCCCGACACGACCGGCAGCTCTATCAGTATCTGAAGTCCCAGGCCGAGGCGTCCTAGGCTCGAGGGCAGGACAGGACGCGAGAGTTCTGGCCGGTTTTCCAGTGGCCCCCTAGGGTTTACCCCTATATCGCAGGCATCGAGAGAGTGGTAAATGACTCTCTCGTGCGGGTCGCAATTGCTTGATATCCCGCTACAATCCGCTGTTCCGATTTTTTTCAGGCCGCGCTCTTCTCTTAAGGTCAGGGCGCGCTAACAAACCCAAGCGAGCGGACAGGCCGCTCCACGAGTTCAGGAGTTTTTCATGGCGAAGATTACCTTCATCACCCACGACGGCCAGGAGCACGTCGTAGACGCTAGCAATGACACCTCGGTCATGAACGCGGCGATCGACAACCTGGTCCCGGGCATTGATGCCGATTGTGGCGGGGAGTGCTCGTGCGCGACCTGTCACGTGGTGGTGGACAACGCATGGTGGGAAAAAGTCGGTGCGCCGAGCGATCGGGAAGAGTCCATGCTGGACCTCAACCCGGAGCGTGAGGCCCATTCCCGGCTTTCCTGCCAGATTCCGGTCACCGACGCGCTGGATGGCCTGGTCGTCAACGTTCCTGAATTCCAGATGTAAAACGACCTTCCCCGCAGGGAAGGACGGGAGGAAGCAAAATGAGTGAAGCAATCGATCTCTCCGCCCCGGCCAACGCGTTGGAAGCAGCCCGTCAGGACGCCTACAGCACCCCGCTCGAAAAGCTCGATGTGGCGCGTGGCGAGCTGTTCGAGCAGGACCTGATCTGGCCTTACTTCGAGCGCCTGCGCGCGGAAGCGCCTGTGCATTACTGTGCTGAGCCGGAAATCGCCAACGGCCCGTACTGGTCCGTGTCCACCTACGATCTGATCAAGGAGGTGGATACCAATCACGAGATCTTCTCGTCCGAGCCGACCATCGTCATTGACGATCCGGACGAGGACTTCGTGCTGCCCATGTTCATTGCCATGGACCCGCCGCAGCATGATGAGCAGCGTAAAGTCGTGTCTCCGGTCGTCGGGCCTCGAAATCTCGCGGCTCTGGAGCCGATCATCCGGCAGCGGGTGTGTGAGATTCTCGATTCCCTGCCCGTGGGTGAGACATTCAACTGGGTGGAGAAGGTTTCCATCGAGCTGACCACCCAGATGCTCGCGACGCTGTTCGATTTCCCCTGGGAAGATCGCAGCAAGCTCACCCGCTGGTCGGATGTGACCACGGCCGATGAGGCTTCCGGGCTCATTGAATCCGAGGAGCAACGCCGCGCCGAGATGTTCGAGTGCCTGGAATACTTCACGGGCCTCTGGCACGAACGGGCCAGCCGGAAAGAGCCGGGCAATGATCTCCTCTCCCTGCTTGCCCACGGCGAGGCGACCCGGGATCTGGTCAACCGACCCATGGAGTTCCTCGGCAACCTGGTGCTCCTGATCGTCGGCGGCAACGACACGACCCGGAACTCACTCTCCGGCGGGGTTCTGGCCCTGAATCAGTTTCCCGATCAGTTCGCCAAGCTGAAGGCGGATCCGGGCCTGATTCCGAACATGGTCTCCGAAATCATCCGCTGGCAGACGCCGCTCGCCCACATGCGGCGGACGGCAACCCGGGACACGACGCTCGGCGGCAAGCAGATCAAGGAAGGCGACCGGGTGGTGATGTGGTACGTCTCGGGTAACCGGGATGAGGCCATGTTCAAGAACGCCAACGATTTCATCATCGACCGCGAGAACGCCCGCAAGCACATCGCCTTCGGTTTCGGCCTGCATCGCTGCATGGGCAACCGGGTGGCGGAGATGCAGCTCAGGATCGCCTGGGACGAGATTCTGAAGCGCTTCGAACACGTCGAGGTCGTCGGCGAGCCCGTGCGGGTCCGCTCGAGCTTCGTCAAGGGCTACCTCGAGTTGCCCGTGCAGCTCACGGCCAAGTAGGCGTCAGCCAGGTATCACTAAAGCAAAGCGTGCTGGGTGCCTCTGCGCCCCGCCAATGTCAATTTTGAGGACAGCATGGAAAACACCAACAAGTTCTATATCAACGGTGAGTGGGTAGAGCCCTCCACCAGCGACACACTGGAAGTCATCAACCCGGCCACGGAAGAGGCCATTGCCAGCATTGCCATGGGTGGCAAGGAAGACGTGGACAAGGCGGTCGCTGCAGCCAAAGCGGCGTTCGAAACCTTCTCCCAGACCTCCGTGGAAGAACGCTCAGCGCTGCTGGGTCGGATCATCGAATGCTACAAGGCCCGTATGGGCGATATCGCCGCGACGGTTTCCCAGGAAATGGGTGCGCCCATCGGTCTCGCCACGGCGGCGCAGGCGCCTGCCGGTCTCGGCCACCTGATGTATGCACTGAACGCACTGTCCAGTTTCCCCTGGGAAGAGGATGCGGGTACGGCGAAGATCGTTCGTGAGCCGATCGGTGTCTGCGGGCTGATCACGCCCTGGAACTGGCCGCTCAACCAGATTGCCGCAAAAGTCGGCCCGGCCATTGCCGCGGGTTGCACCATGGTGCTGAAGCCTTCGGAAATCGCACCGC
>Ga0316187_10005192_pt1 | contig 11266 bp, 12 predicted proteins | sample CroRivburrow1_MG_FD_204927 | JGI IMG/M metagenome (GOLD analysis project Ga0316187, IMG submission 204927) | Coastal sediment microbial communities from Maine, United States - Cross River worm burrow 1 | ecosystem: Environmental > Aquatic > Marine > Coastal > Sediment | place: USA: Maine...
ACAGTTCGGGAATGTCCAACTCCGAGCCTGGGGTCGGGCGGTTGTCCTGCCGGGGGCTCTTGGGCTGCACCATCCCGATCCAGCCCTCCCCGGCCTGTGCATCGGCCAGCATGTTCCGGTAGCGTTCTTCAAAGATTTGCAGTGGGAGCACCATTCCCGGAAGCAACAACACCCCCGTCAGGGGAAAAACCGGAATGATTTCCGGCAGGGATTTGCTGTCCATGGGTATGTCTCCACTGGGAACATATGGAAGGGGCGCAGATTTCGGCCAATCCTTTCCAACAAAACCGCGATGGGTCAATTTGTCAAATTCCCTTCCTAATCCGGTTCCTTCCCCCACCTTCGAATCCTGACTGATTGGTGCGGAACTTTCAGTGTCTGATAATAATCTCATCCCGGCTTTTCAAGGCAGATGGAGAATAATTCTGCAAAGTCATGATTTCAAAATTGATATTCGATTCGAAGGGTGATAGATGGATGCCCTGACACCTTCCGGTAGAGACAGGAGGGGAGTGATTCAATTGGTGGAAACCGTCTTGAAGGAGAAATCATGGATCGAAGATCATTTTTGAAAACCGCCGGGACCGGTGCCGCCGCTGCCACAGCTGCCGTGGCCGCGGTATCCTATCCTGGAAAAACCACCCACGCCCAGACCAAGTTTCGCTGGCGTCTGGCGATGAGTTTCGGGATCACGGCCCCGGTACTCGGCGCCAATCTGCCGAAAATGGCGAAAGATCTGAAAGTGATGACCAAGGGTGGATTGGACATCAAGGTGTTCGGCGCGAACGAGTTGGTGCCCGCCTTCGGCGTGTTCGATGCAGCCAAGCAAGGCGCCATCCAGATGATGTACAGCGCCTCGTACTACTGGGCCGGCAAGGTGCCCGCCACCCAGTTCACCTGTTCGGTGCCCTTCGGCATGAATACCCAGCAGACCAGCTCCTGGATGTATCATGGGGGAGGCCTGGAACTGTGGCAGGAGTTTTATGCCAAGGATGGCCTGATCGGCTTTCCCGCGGGCAACACCGGCACCCAGATGGGCGGTTGGTACCGCAAGGAAATCAAGAACATCGGCGATTACGAGGGGCTGAAGATGCGCATTCCCGGCCTGGGCGGCAAGGTGGTGGCTGCCGTCGGCGGCAAGGTCGTGCTGCTGGCCTCTTCGGAAATCTTCCCCTCCCTGGAGCGGGGCGTGATCGACGCCTGCGAGTGGGTTGGGCCGTATTACGATTACAACCTGGGCCTGCACCAGGCGGCGAAATACTATTACTCGCCAGGTTGGCACGAGCCTTCAACCATGAACGAGCTCACCATCAACCTGAAGGCCTGGGAATCGCTTCCCGAGGAATACCGGGAAATGATCCGGCATGCGGCCTACAAGTTGAACGTGAACAACGTGGCCGAGTTCGATGCCAAGAACAACGAGTACCTCAAGAAGATTCTGGCCTACAAAGGCGGCCAGGTTCAGTTGCGCCAGTACCCGGATGATGTGCTCAAGGCCCTGCACAAGGCCGCCGAGAAGATCAACCAGGATGTGGCCGATTCCAACCCCGACGCGCGGAAGGTGTACGAGTCGTACAAGAAGTTCCAGGCCGGTGTCCGCTCGTGGCACAACCTCAGCGAGGTGGCTTACACCGACGCCCTCAAGGTCGTCGGCGCGTAAACGGAACTTCCGGATGTGTGCCCTAACCAGGGCATGAAAACAGAAAGGCGGGAGCATGAATCATGCTCCCGCCTTTTTTTTTCAATTCAATGGATGGGACGACCAACGATCAGCGTGAGGAATGCTGGGAAGGAAGGACGAGGGCCGATAAGGCTCACGGGTCCTTCCTGGCCGGATACCGTGTGATGGGAGGGCCTTTCGGCCCTGCCCGCACTACCCGCACTGGCTGCTGAAGACATAGCAGGGAAGCCACAGCACCAGTTGCGGGAAATTGACCACGATGATTAGGCCGATCATCTGGAGCGTGACGAAGGGGATGATGCCCTTGTAGATGTGTGCCGTGGTCACCCCCGGTGGACACACGCTCTTCAGGTAGAACAGCGCATAGCCGAAGGGCGGCGTGAGAAAAGAGGTTTGCAGGTTGACCGCGATCAGGACGGCGAACCAGACCGGGTTGAACCCGTAATACACCATCAGGGGGGTCAGCACCGGGACGTGAATGAAGGTGATCTCGATGAAATCCAGGAAGAAGCCCGCCAGGAACAAGGTGATCATCACGATCACCAGCACGCCGGTGGCGCCGAAGGGGAGGGTGGCGAGGAACTCTCGGATCAGGTCGTCCCCGCCCAGCCCGCGGAAGGTGAGGCCGAAGGCCTGGGCGCCGACCAGGATGATGAACACCATCGAGGTCAGGCGCACCGTGGTGCGCATCACGCCGTTGAGCATCGCCATGTTGAATTTGCCGTTCCACATCACCAGCACCAACGCCGCCGAGGCGCCCACCGCGGCCGCTTCCGTGGGCGAGGCGATGCCCGCAAAAATGGATCCCAGCACGGCCAGCATCAGTGTCAGCGGCGGCACCAGGGAGCGCATCACCCGCTGGAACAATTCCATCCTGGAAATGGAGGCCAGTTCCTCGGCTGGAATCGCCGGGGCCCAATCGGGGCGAAGAAACCCAATGACGAGGATGTAAGTGAGATACAGCCCGACCAGCACCAGGCCGGGGAACACCGCGCCCATGAACAGGTCGCCGACGGAGATGTTCATGATGTCCGCCAGCACCACCAGCACGATGCTGGGGGGGATGATCTGCCCCAACGTGCCCGAGGCGGCGATGGTGCCGGTGGCCATCTCCGGGGAGTAGTTGCGGCGCAGCATGGTCGGCAGGGCCAGCAGGCCCATGGTGACCGTGGTCGCGCCCACGATGCCCGTTGAGGCGGCCAGCAAGGCGCCCACCACGGTCACGGAGATCGAAAGCCCCCCCCGCAGCCGCCCGAAGAGCAGAGCCATCGTATCCAGCAATTCCTCGGCCAGCCCCGATCGTTCCAGGGTCACCCCCATGAACACGAACAAGGGGACGGCGACCAGGGTGAAGTTGGTCATCACCCCCCAGATGCGCAGGGGAAGCAGGTTGAAGAAATTCAGCCCGAAGCCCAGCCACCCGAAGAGGAGGGCCAGGGCGCCGATGGTGAAGGCCACCGGGTAACCGATCAGCAACAGGCCGAAGAGGGCCACGAACATCCAGGCCGGCAGGAAATCCATGAACCAGGCTGGCAGAATCTCGATCATCATGGGCGTGCGCCCTCCTCAATTAACAGCAAATACGCTATTTCGCCGGGTGAATAGACGGCAGGGGATTTGAGGCGTTCAAAATCCCTTGCCGGGCGTCGTTTCCTCCACACTTATCTCCTCCACTCTCGGCGCACCAAAGGCATCCGCGAACTTAGCGTCGGGCTCTTGGCCCTGCAATTCCATGATCTTCTTATAGACCTGCACGATGCCCTGCAGAAGGAGCAGGAAGAAGCCGAAGGGAATGAAGGATTTCAAGGCCCAGTAGCAGCACCAGCCTCCCGGGTCGGGGGAAAATTCACCGGTGAGCCACGAGTCCCGGATGTACCACAGCGAGGTCCAGATGAGCAGGACGCACATGGGGAACAGGAAAATGAATGCGCATATTATATCGGTGATGCGCTGACCCTTGGGGGACAGGCGGGAATAGACGATGTCCACCCTCACATGCTCGTTGTACAGGAAGGTGTAACCCGCGCAGCTCAGGAAAATAATGGAAAACAGCCACCACTCGGTCTCCTGGACGATCACCATCCCGAAATTGAAAATGTAGCGCGCGGCCACGTCGAATGTGACCAGGAGCACCAGGGCCAGCATCAACCAGCCCATGAAGCGGCCGATTTGCATGTTGATCCTGTCGATCCAGAAGGCGAAGGTTTTCATGAATTCTCCCCACAGGGGTTCGGCGGGCCATGACGATATGCTGGCCAGTGATCGCAGTGAAAAATTTCGCTTTGCGGGAGGAAGCCAACGAAAGGGTTCCCCTCCTTGAAAATCAAATGGGGATACCCTTTCCGGTGGTAGGATGTCAACCGGGACAGAGAGAACTCTTCTTTGCGAGAGAGAGTCTCGATCCTTCCGGGTGGGACATTCCAGGAGGAATCTTTCGCGACAGACATCCCTTTTCCTGTCACGATGCCCCGGTTTGGGTTAACCTCTTTCCTTCAAGGAATCACCCCGGCCGGAGGGTATTCGGAAAAGATGTTCATTCAATGGCACCGGCCCCCATTCATGAAAGGAGGAACACTGCATGGCGAAAACGATCTTTCCCCTGGGCGGAGAACTGGCTGAGGAGGGCAAGTACTCCGGCCCAGTCGCATTTTCCAACGGCGTAAAAATCACCGGAGGAGACCTGGTTTTTATTTCCGGTCAACTGGCCTTTGACGAGAACATGAAACTTGTCGGCAAGGGCGATATGAAGTTGCAGACCGAACAGGTGCTCAAGAACATCGACAAGGTGCTCCGGGCGGCCGGAGGCACACCCAAGGACATCATCCGCGTGACCGTCTTCGTCAGTGACATATCCCGCTTTCGCGAGATTCACGATGCCCGGCTGGCCTATTTCGATGCGGATCACCTTCCCGCATCGACCATGGTTGAGATTTCAAAGTTCGTCCACGAGGACGCTCTGATCGAAATCGAGGCGATTGCCGTCATCGGTGGCTAGCGGCCGCCGGCGTGGGGCGTGCTTGACGTCCCACGCCGGCAGTCCTCAGAGGGTGTAGATTTCCATCCCGCCAGGGGTGTGGAGAGTGAGTTGGTTGGCCTCTCCGTTTCCATGGCCCTCGCAATGGCCTACCTGCTTGACCGCCAGGCCGAAGCGGCGGCCGATATCCTCCAGCAGTGGTACCAGTTCGGGGCGCCCGATGATTTCCATCCGGTGGCCCATGTTGAAGACCTGGTACATCTCCCGCCAGGCTGTGCCGCTGGCCTTGTGCAGGGCCCGGAAGAGGGGTGGAGGTTCGAAGAGGGAGTCCTTTATGTAGTGAATGCCCGAGCCCGCGCGGAGGAGTTTGGTCTGGCCACCACCCGTGCAGTGCACCAGCGCTCCCACCAAAGGCCTCGCTTCGCCCAGCAGGGCCTGGATCACCGGCGCGTAGGTGCGGGTGGGGGAGAGAATTGCCTCACCCACGGTCAGGGAGGTGCCCTCCAGGGGGTCCTCCAGGTGGTAGGGGCCGGAGTAACACAGGCCGGCCGGGATTCCCGCATCGAAGGTTTCCGGGTATCGCGTCCCGTAGTCCCCATGCAGAAGGTCGTGCCGGGCGGAGGTGAGGCCGTTGCTGCCAATGCCGCTGTTGGGGACATTCTCATAGGCGGTCTGGCCATCGGAGGCCAGCCCCACGATCACGTCTCCGGGGCGCACATCGGTGTTGGGGATCACCTCTGCGCGCTTCATGCGCGATACCATGGTCACGTCAAGCACCAGTGTGCCCACCACGTCTCCCAGGTCGGCGGTCTCGCCCCCGGTGCCCACCAGGGCCAGGCCCCAATCGGCGAAGCGGGCCTCGAGCCGAGCGAAGCCCTCCATGATCGCGGCCAGCACCTCCCCCGGGACGCGCCGGGCATGGCGGGCGATGGTGTTGGAATACAGGAAGGGACCCAGCGCGCCCACGCAGAGCAGGTCGTCGATGTTCATCACCATCGCGTCCTGCACGATGCCCGCGAAGACCTGGGGATCGCCCTGCTCCTTGTAGGCCAGATAGGCCGCGGCGGATTTACTGCCCGCGCCGTCGGCGTGCATGGCCAGGCAAAAGGCCTCATCCCCGGTCAGGACATCGGGCACCAGCTTGCAAAAGGCCGAAGGATATAAGCCCGGATCAGTGCCCGCCACGGCGGCGTGCACCTCCTCTTTCTGGGGGGAAACCCCCCGCTCCCTGTAGCGGTCGGTCGTGGTCATGAATCCTTCAGAGTGATTTCCAAACGGTTCAAATCGGGCAAAATGAATTGGCCCGCCCGGGGCGGTGTGTTAGCGTTCTTGGTTACACCTTGAATCCCCGATGTTCAAAAAACAACCCGAGATCAAACGACAACCCGGAATGCTGATTCTCCCCGCCATCGACTTGAAGAACGGCCGCTGCGTCCGCCTCGTGCAGGGGCGCGCCGACCAGGAGACCGTGTACCACGACGACCCGGCCCAGATGGCGCGCCAATTTGCCGCCGGGGGCGCGAAAATGCTGCACCTGGTGGACCTGGACGGCGCCTTCGAGGGGCGCCGGGTCAACCAGGAGGCCATCGCGGCCATCCGGGGCGCCGTGGACATCCCCCTGGAACTTGGCGGAGGCATGCGCACCCTGGAGGACATGGCCGCCATGATCGACCAGGGGATCGATTCGGTGATCGTCGGCACTGTGGCCGTCAGCGCCCCCGAGATCGTCCAGGCCGCCCTGGAACGGTTCGGGAGCGACCGGATCCAGTTGGGAATCGACGCCAAGGCGGGCAAGGTTGCCGTGCGGGGCTGGGTGGAGGAAACAGCCCTGGACGCGGTGGACTTCGCGCGGGGCTGGAAGGCCAAGGGCATCGTAAGGGCCATCTTCACCGATATCGCCCGCGACGGGATGCTGGTCGGGCCCAACCTGGATGCAGTGAAGAATTTCGCCCGGGCTTCGGGGCTGAAGGTCACGGCCTCCGGCGGGGTCACCCGCGCCGAGGACCTGGCTGCGCTGGCCGCGCTGGAACCCGAGGGCGTGGACCGTGCCATCGTGGGCAAGGCCCTCTACGAGGGCACCCTCACCCTGAAGGAGGCACTGGCATTCTGATGCTCGCCAAACGGATCATCCCCTGTCTGGACATCAAGGAAGGACGCGTGGTCAAGGGCGTGAGCTTCGTCGAATTGCGCGACGCGGGCGACCCCCTGGAACTTGCGATGCGTTACAATGAGCAATCCGCCGACGAGTTGGTCTTCCTGGACATCACCGCCAGTCACGAGAACAGGGGCTTGACCCTGGACCTGGCCGCCCGCCTGGCGCGGGTGCTCTTCATCCCCTTCACCATCGGAGGGGGGCTGTCCACCCTGGAGGACATCCACCGCATCGTGACCGCCGGGGCCGACAAGGTGTCCATCAACACCGCCGCGATTAAAAATCCCGATCTGATTTCCCAGGGGGCCGAACGTTTCGGCTCCCAGTGCATCGTGGTGGCCATGGACGTCAAACGCACCGGCGAAAGCTGGGAGGTCTACACCCACGGCGGACGCAATCCCACCGGCATCGACGCCCTGCAATGGGCCGAGGAGGTCGCTCGGCGCGGTGGGGGAGAAATCCTCCTCACCAGCATGGATCAGGATGGCCAGCAGACCGGGTACGACCTGGAGGTCACCGCCGCCATCAGCAGCCGGGTCAACATCCCCGTCATAGCCTCGGGCGGGGGAGGGACGGTCGAGCACTTTCTCCAGGCCCTCACCACCGGCAAGGCGGACGCGGTGCTCGCCGCCACGGTCTTTCACTACGGGCAGATGACCGTCCCCGGCCTCAAGCGCGCCTTGCGCGAACATGGCGTTCCGGTAAGGCTCACTCCGGAGATGGAAGAGGGAGAGGGCGCCGGTTTAAGCCAGGGTCAGGGGACTGTCGGAGAGAATTGATTGACAGGCGATCTTCGCAGGAAAGCTCCCCCTCGCCGTTTGCGGAGGGGAGCAGGGGGTGAGGCGCTGTTCAGGCCGGCAGGGATGCCTTGGAATCCTCGCAGGTATTGCAGAGGCCGTGGAAGAAGGTCTCCGATCGCTCGATCCGGAAATCGGCCACCTCGGGCATGGCAGGGTGAGAACCGGCGGGATCGAGCTCGAGATCACGGATGATCCCGCAGCTTTTACAGATCAGGTGATGGTGATGTTCCATGCGGGCATCGTATCGCGCCACCTGGCCCTCGGTGGACACGCGCCGCAGAAAGCCCTGGCGGTGGAACTGATCGAGCACCTTGTACACCGTGGCCAGGGAAATCGAAGGCAATCGCACCCGGATGGTCTCATACACCTCATCCGGCGATGGGTGGCTTTCAGTGCCAGCCAGATAATTGAAGATCGCCACCCGCTGGTGAGTCACTTTCAGGCCCGTGGAACGGCAACGCTCCGGAAATGACTCGATCCTTTCCTTGATCTCCACATTGCTCAACATCATGAAACTCCTGCTTGATGCTTCAAAGGTCCCCAAGGCTCGGAATGAGGAGCTTCCAGATTGGCCCGCTCCCACTGTTCGCTGGATCCTGGCGCCTGTTTTCCTGCTTTGCCGAATTCCAGCGCCCATCCGGGATGGCCGAAGGTTTCAAGGCGGCGCTTTACAAGGGAAGACACCTTAACGGATAATAATTATCCCACAATCCAATGCAATGTAAAAGGCCCATGTGACATTACCGCAAGGTTTTCAGGGAACCTTGTGGAGCCGTCTTACCATGCCACACCGGGGTTCCACCACACCGGGGTTTCGGAAGGGGCGGGTTCCCCCTTCCCAATCCCCCGCCATCCCGAAGCGGGATTATGAAAGGCCTGGGTTCGGAGTGAGCGAGAATGGAGACAACATGAGGTATATCAGCACGAGGGGCCAGGCCCCGGCCCTTTCCTTCGAGGACACGGTGATGACGGGCCTTGCGCCCGACGGGGGGCTCTTCCTCCCCGAGTCGATTCCCGATGTGCGGGCCAGGCTCGACGATTGGCGCGACCTGTCATTTCAGGAAATCTTCCAGGCCGTCGCCACGCCATTCGTGGGCGAATCGGTGCCCGGGGAGGACCTGCGGGAATTGATCGAACGGGCTTATGCCCCTTTCGATCATCCGGAGATCGTTCCGGTGGTTCCCCTGGGCGGGCTCTTCCTTTGCGAACTGTTCCATGGGCCCACATTCGCGTTCAAGGATGTGGCGCTTCAGTTTCTCGGCCACCTCTTCGAATACTTCCTTGCGCGCCGGGATCAGCGCCTCACTATCCTCGGGGCCACTTCCGGGGACACGGGTGCCGCAGCCATTCATGCCCTGAAGGGCCGCAAGGGGGTGGAGGTCTTCATCCTCTATCCCAAGGGACGGGTTAGCCCGATGCAGGAACGGCAGATGACCACCGTGCCCGATGCCAACATCCACTGCATTGCCGTGGAGGGCAGCTTCGACGACGCCCAGGCCCTGGTCAAGGAGCTTTTCAACGATCGCGAATTCAACGAGGCCCATTCCCTGGGCGCGGTCAACTCCATCAACTGGGCTCGGGTGATGGCCCAGATCACCTACTTCTTCTACGCTTATTTCCGTGTCCTCGATGCCCGGGAGAATCGCCGGGATGCCCCGGAGATGTCCCTGGGAGACCCCGTGCAATTCGCGGTGCCCACCGGTAATTTCGGCCATCTCTATGCGGGCGACATGGCGCGGCGGATGGGCCTGCCCATTTCCAGGCTGATCCTTGCCACCAACGAGAACGCGATTCTTTCCGATTGGGTGGACACCGGGCGCTACTTCAAGGGCCAGGTGCGCCAAACCCTCAGCCCATCCATGGATATCCAACTGGCCAGCAACTTCGAACGATACCTGTACGACCTCGCCGATGGGAACGCGGACACGGTCTGCCGTTGGATTGGCCAGGTGGCCCAGGAAGGCGGATTTGCCCTGGAAAGCGGCTTGATGGAGCGCGTAAGGGAGCATCTGGCGGCCAGCCGGGCCACCGACGAGGAAACCCTGGAAACGATCCGGGAGGTTCACGAGGCGCATGGGGTGGTGCTGGACCCCCACAGCGCCATTGGCGTGCGCGCCGCCCTGGCCTTCGCCGATAAGGGGCAGAGCGGCGGGAGGGCGCCCACCGTGGCCATGGCCACGGCCCATCCGGCGAAGTTTTCCCAGGCCATTCGCCAAGCCATCGGCCACGAGCCTCCCATGCCCCCTTCCCTGGAAATGCTGGTCGACCTCCCCCAGCGAACACGGGTGCTGCCCAACGACTCCACCGCCCTGCGCCAGGTGATCGCGGAAACCATTGGCTGATTCAATGACCCGGCATTCTTGAAAGGCCTTTGATTCAATACCCCTCGTAAAGGGGGCCTGCTTCATAGTTTTGGGGAGACTTGTTCCCCCACAAGCGTTTTTGCCTTCTGCTTTTTTTGCGCTTCCGCGAAAAACGGTTGATCTTCACGGGCAGGAAAACCATGCTGGCCTGGATGAATCATTCAGGTCCCGGAGATTGGGTTCCTGTCTTTTCCCTTCCGATCCAGGAGCCGAGCAGGGATGACACCGGAACAATTCAAGCTGATGCGCGACATCATCGAGGAATCCATCCCCTTCAACAAGGAACTGGGACTGGAATTACTGGAGGCCCAGGACGGCAAGGCCCGTCTCGCCTTCGATTTCAAGAAATCCCTCGTGGGCAATTTCGTCTCACAGGTGCTTCACGGCGGGGTGATCGCCTCGGCGATGGATGTGGTGGGTGCCTGTGCGGTGATGTCCACCTTCAGCAACGAGCGGCCCCTGATCGGCATGGGCACCGTCGACATTCGCGTGGACTATCTGCGCCCCGGCAGTGGCACCCGCTTCTTCTCGACAGGCGAGGTGATCCGCCCGGGACGCATGCTATCCTCCACCCGGATGGAACTCTACAATCAGGATGACCAACTGCTCGCCATCGGCACCGCCATCTACCGGGCCAGCCGCAAGGATGAACCGCAAACACCCAACCTCTAATTCCAGAACGCACCATGGCGCTTGCTTTTGTGAAACGAAAACCCAAGGACATCGTCTTCGCCGATGATCTCACCATCGAATGGCGCGACGGCCTGGTGGCCCACTATCCCCTCTTTTACCTGCGCGATTCCTGCCCGTGCGCCGGTTGCGTGGACGAGGTTTCCGGGAAAAAAACCCTTGACCCTGCAACGATCCCTTCGGACATTCATATTCAAAAGGCCGAGTATGTGGGCAACTATGCCTTGCGCATCACCTGGAGCGATGGGCACGACACCGGCCTATATGCCTTCCGCGCCCTGCGAGATGCCTTCGACGAGGCCTTGGAACAAGGAGGGGATGTCACTGGCCCGCATCCCCATCAGGTTTAAGCATCCACCGGGTCAATTGTGATCCTTTCGCCCATCGGGCAAAGGGGAAACGATGAGTGTCGCGACCAATTATCTGACCAACATTCTGGGAGAGGACGAGGATGCCCACATGGCACTGCGGGAAATCCCAGTATTTCACACAGCCTCGGAGGAATTGCTGGACCTGATCTACAGTTACGGCCGGGTCTTCGCCCTGGGAGAAGGCCAGGAGTTGACACGCGAAGGCGAGTTCGACCAGTGGGTCTACTTCATCATC
>Ga0316187_10005193_pt1 | contig 11266 bp, 7 predicted proteins | sample CroRivburrow1_MG_FD_204927 | JGI IMG/M metagenome (GOLD analysis project Ga0316187, IMG submission 204927) | Coastal sediment microbial communities from Maine, United States - Cross River worm burrow 1 | ecosystem: Environmental > Aquatic > Marine > Coastal > Sediment | place: USA: Maine...
TTTGAAATGGGCACTTCCTTTGGCATCGACGGAACCATCATCACCAGCGAAGACAATTGGCTGCGGCTGTTTCCCAGCCTGCCCCGCAGTGAAATCCACCTGGGCCTGATCCGGCTGCAACCAGGCCGTGATGCGCAGGAAGTCAGGGATGCTCTGGCAGAATACTTGCCTGAAGATGTGCTGGTACTGACCAAACAGCAGTTCGTCCAGCGCGAAAAGGACTACTGGAATTCAGCCACGCCGATCGGTTATATCTTCGCTTTCGGAGCCATCATGGGCTTCGTTGTGGGTGCGATCATTGTCTACCAGATCCTGTTTGCCGACGTGTCCGAACACCTCAACGAATACGCGACGCTGCGCGCTATTGGTTACCGGAACCGCTTTGTATCCGGCATCGTGCTGCAGCAGGCGGCTATCCTGGCCGTGCTCGGTTACCTGCCGGGCGTGGCGATTGTTTACTGGTTGTACGGCAAGGCTGCGGCAGCCACCAACCTGCCTTTGTACATCACCCAGGAACGCGCCATCAACGTGTTTCTGATGACCCTGACGATGTGCGCCCTGTCCGGCCTGATGGCCGTTCGTAAAGTGCGCCGACTGGACCCAGCGGAGGTGTTCTGATGGACGCTTCTGCACCGATCCGGGTTGAGGGCCTGAATCATTCCTATGGCAAGGGCAGCCTGAAAAAACAGATCCTGTTCGACGTCTCGGTAGAGATCCACACTGGTGAGATTGTCATCGTCACCGGCCCGTCCGGCTCCGGCAAGACCACCATGCTGACCCTGGTTGGCGCACTGCGGTCGGCCCAGCAGGGCAGTGTCTGCATACTGGGCAAGGAACTCCTGAACGCCAGGCCGGCCACGCTGGAATCAGTCCGCCGTCAGATCGGCTTCATCTTTCAGCAACATAATCTGCTGGGCGCGCTGTCGGCATTGCAAAACGTGCAACTGGGCATCCGCGCCAGCGGCAAATATCCGCGATCCGAGCACCGCCGCCGGTCAATGGAAATGCTGGCAGCGGTCGGCCTGGGCGACCGCATCCATTACAAGCCGGACCAGTTGTCTGGTGGCCAGCGCCAGCGCGTGGCCATCGCCCGGGCGCTGGTTTCCGAACCCGCCATGCTGCTGGCGGATGAGCCCACCGCCTCGCTGGACAAGGAGTCAGGGCGAGAAGTGGTCGAGCGCATGAAAGTGCTGGCGAAGGAGCATGGTACGACCATCTTGTTGGTGACCCATGACAACCGCATTCTCGATATTGCGGACCGTATTGTGCACCTCGAGGATGGTTGCCTTTCCACCTTCACCGATGCCGTAATCGCCAACAACCGCCACATGATGGAGATGCTGGCAGCCAACCGGCAGAAGCAACCGGTCGATGACATCGTGGACGAGTTGGATGAGACCCAGTTCCGCGAGTTGCTGCAGGATATCACCGAGGAATCTGAACGCTTCCTGGAGGTCACCGCGCTGTCCAACAACGTGGCCTTCAAAAGCATGATCGACCGCGGGCTGTTTGCGTTCACACGCAAGCTGGCCGTGCTGCTGAATGCCGAACGGTCCTCTCTGTTCCTGGTGGAGGGCGATGAACTGGTGCTGAAAGTCTCCGAAAACCTGGCAGCAATGGGCGAGATTCGTTTTCCGGTTGGCGCCGGAATCGCCGGTGCCGTCGCGCAGAGCGGGCAGTCCATCTGCATTGATGATGCCTATGCTGACCCTCGTTTCAACCGCGAAGTGGACAAACAAACCGGCTTCAGGACCCGTTCCATCCTCTGCCTGCCGATCAAGAACCTGCAAGGCGACGTGTTCGCCGTCGCCCAGTTACTCAACCGCAAGGACGGACAGCCGTTCGACCTCCATGACGAACAGCAGTTTGCGAGTTTCATCCAATCCATCGGTGTTATCTTGGAAACCCAAAGGTCGCTGGGGACGGCAGATTGATGAAAGTCCGTGAGATCGAGTCAAAAGGTCTGACACGAAGAATTCTCGATACGCTCGGGGCGTATTTCAAGATGGAATTCTCCGTCGACGATACCGTGCTGGACGAACTGGACGTCAAGCACCTGCCCGGCGGCGAATGGCTGATGCAACAGGGTGACCCCGGCGATGCCCTGTATTTCCTGGTCCGCGGCCGCCTGCAAGCCTGGGCGAAAGATTCGGAAGGCCACCACCGGGGCCGTTTCCTGAACGAGATCGTGCCCGGCGACAGCGTCGGTGAACTCAGCCTGCTGACCGGTGCGCCACGGGCGGTTGGCATCCAGGCCATCCGCGACAGTCTGCTGATCCGTCTGAACCGGGAATCGTTCGACCGGCTGGCGATGGACCACCCCGCGCTGGTAATGCGGTTGGCAACCAACGTCGCCAACCTGCTGCAAAGCAGTTTTGGCCGCTCATCCTCCACCCGCAACCTCAATGCCATTACCATCCTGCCGCTGGACGCCTCACCGCGGCTGGAAAATTTCTGCCGCGAGCTCACCATGGAGCTTGAAAACCAGGGGCATACGCTGAGCCTTGCCGCTGACGAACTGGGCAGGAAAGGGGCGCCGGTCGAGTCGCTCCAGCGCGGCGAAGCGGTTCCGGAATCGCTTAAAAACTGGCTGCAGGATCAGGAAAATGACTATCGTTTCGTCGTATACCAGTGTTCAGCGGGCAATACCGACTGGGCGCACTTTGCCCTGCGCCATTCCGACATGGTGCTGCTGGTCGGGGATGCATCGCTGGAACCATCGCCCCGGCCCTGGGAGATCGACCTGCTGGAAACCTCCGGTTCCACCATCGCCCGGCAGTTACTGGTTCTGTTGCAGCCGCCTTCAGACCAGCAGATCAGGGGCACTGCCGGCTGGTTGGCCAGACGGAATGTCGATTTTCACGTGCATGTCCGCCAGGACATACCCGATGATTTAAGCCGCGTGACCCGGATCGTATCGGGAAATGCCCTGGGGCTGGTGCTGGCCGGTGGCGCTGCCAGGGGGTTCGCCCACCTGGGCGTCAGCCGCGCGATGTCGGAACTGGGCCTGCCGATCGACTGGGTGGGTGGCACCAGCATCGGCGCCATCATGGCCGCTGCGATCGCCTGTCCCGTATCGGATGAAGACTCCATGGTGCTGGCGAAAAAATCTTTCGTCGAAGGCAAGCCGTTCAGCGACTTCACCATTCCGATGATGTCGCTGGTTCGTGGAAGGCGCATGGCGCGCATGCTGGAAGAGCACCTTGACTACCAGATCGAAGACCTCCCTACCCCGTTCTACTGCGTCTCCTGTAACCTGGACACCGGCTCGACCAATGTGCATGAAACCGGTTACTTGCCGGACGCCCTGAGGGCCAGCGCGGCTTTACCCGGCATCATTCCGCCCGCCGTTGTCAACCAGCGCCTGACCATCGACGGCGCCGTCGTCAACAATCTGCCGGTCGATGAAATGCGGCAGAAGCCGGTCAGCCGGATCATTGCCGTCGACCTGTCATCGGCCGAAGAAGTAACCGTCGACTATGCAACGGTACCGTCACCCTGGGCGGTATTCCGCGGGCGCTACCTGCCGTTCGCGCCCCGCCACAGGGTGCCCAGCCTGTCCAATATCATGCTGAAGGCTACGCTGCTGGGCACGCTGGACCGGGTCAGGGAGCAAGGCAAAAAAGCCGATATCCTGCTGAAGCCCCCGGTGCGAAAATTCGGCATGACCGAGGTCAAATCGTTCGAAAAAATCGTCCAGGCCGGCTACGATCATGCCAGGACCGAACTGGCCGCCTGGCTGGAACAACACCCCGAGTTCAAATAAGGACCCTGTCAACATGCCATTCAGAATTTTCCTGTTTTCCCTGTCGTGCCTGTTACTGGCCGCCTGTTCCGATTCGCAAGCACCTGTTGCAGCAGCTCCGGAAGCAGCGGCGAACTTCGACATCCTGATCCGGAACGGTATGGTCTACACTGGCGATGGCGGTGAGGCCGTGCTGGCCGATGTCGCCATCAGCGGCGACCGGATTGCTGCGGTTGGCCAGATAAACGGCACGGCGAAAATGGTGATCGACGCCGGCGGCCTGGCCGTGGCGCCCGGCTTCATCAATATGCTGAGCTGGGCCACCGAATCGTTGCTCGAGGACGGGCGGTCACAGAGCGATATCCGCCAGGGCGTGACACTGGAAGTGATGGGTGAAGGCTGGTCGATGGGTCCGCTGAACGATGCGATGAAGGCGGAAATGCTCCGGCGGCAGGGCGATATCAAGTACGAAATTGAATGGACCACGCTGGGCGAATACCTCGCCTACCTGGAAAAAAGCGGCATTTCCAATAATGTCGCATCATTCATCGGTGCCACCACGGTCCGGATTCACGAACTGGGAGAGGAAGACCGTCCCCCCACCGCGGAGGAACTGGAGCGGATGAAAGCACTGGTGGCCCAGGCCATGGAGGAAGGGGCGCTGGGTGTCGGCTCGTCGCTGATTTATGCCCCGGCGTTCTATTCCACGACAGAGGAACTGATCGAGCTCAACCGAGTCGCTTCCCGCTATGGCGGACGTTATATTTCCCACATTCGCAATGAAGGCGGCCAACTTCTCGAGGCGGTCGATGAACTGATTACGATCGCCCGGGAGGCGGAAATCGGCGCCGAAATATACCATCTCAAGGCCGGTGGAAAGGACAACTGGGGCAAGATGGACGAGGTGTTCCGGAAAGTCGAGGCAGCCCGCGCCGAGGGCCTGGACATCACCGCCGACATGTATACCTATACGGCCGGCGCCACCGGGCTGGATGCGGCGATGCCACCCTGGGTGCAGGAAGGCGGCCATGACGCCTGGGTTGCGCGGCTAAAAGACCCGGAAACCCGCGCCCGCGTCATCGATGAGATGAGAACCGCCGGAGATGGCTGGGAAAACCTGTATCATTCCGCCGGCGGGGCCGACAAGCTGTTGCTATTGGGGTTCAGAAATGACGCCCTTAAGCCGCTGACCGGTAAAACCGTCGCTGAAGTCGCGCAGATCAGAGGCACTTCGCCGGAAGACACCAAGATCGACCTGGAGATCGAGGACGACAGCCGCGTCGGAACCGCCTATTTCCAGATGTCAGAAGAGAATATCCAAAAAAAAATCGCCCAACCCTGGATGGCGTTCGGCTCCGACGCCGAGTCGCTGGCTCCCGAGGGAGTTTTCCTGGAATCTAATCCACACCCCAGGGCCTACGGCACGTTTGCCCGCTTGCTGGGCAAGTATGTTCGTGAAGAAGGCGTGATCAGCTTGTCCGAAGCCATTCGCCGCCTGACTTCGTTCCCTGCCGGCAACCTGGGAATCGACAAGCGTGGCCGTCTGCAGGAAGATTATTTCGCCGACATCGCGATTTTCGACCCGGCTACCATCAGCGACCGGGCGACGTTTTCAGAACCACACCAGTACGCCACCGGCATGGTGCACGTACTGGTCAACGGGGTGCCCGTGCTGATGGACGGGGAACACACCGGAGCAACACCGGGGCGCTTTGTCCGCAAATCGAAATCAGTACGCTGAGTCAGAACTGACCGCGCACCCCGAAAACAAAATTCCGGCCGATTTGCGGCGCCTGGTCTTTAAGATAGGACGTGCTGTTGCGTATGTCCTCGTCCAGCAGGTTCCTGCCGCGCAGAAACAGCTCCCAGGTGGAACGCTCTGCCCACGGTAATTCCCAGGTCAGGTCAGCATTGAGCAATTCGTAGCCGGGCGTGGGGGTTTCATAGTCGGCCACGTCATCCTGGTCACCGGCATGGATCCAGGTCACGTTGGCGGTCCAGTTTCCATAGTGCCAGTCCAGGCCCAGCCCGAAACGGGTCGGCGGCATCAGCGGCACGTTCTGACCATCGTCCAGGTCACCATCGACGGTGTCGAACAGTCCGAACACCCACCAGTGGCCGCTGTCGTAGTGGCCCAAATCGTAGCGCACTTCAACCTCGGCGCCCACGAAGTCAGCGTCCTGCTGGGACCACTGCCTTACCGGGAGTCCGTCTTCTTCCCCACCGGTATTCTGTTGATAGATGAAATCGTCGAACCAGTCCGCGTACAGAATGAACGACGCACTCAGCCGCTCACCGTGAATGCGGTAACCGGCCTCGAGGTGCAGGTTTCTCTCCTTATCCAGCAGCGGATCACCAATCTCGAATGTCTGGCTGGCGATGTGTGGCCCCAGAGAGTAGAGCTCCTGCGCCGTCGGTGCCCGCTCGGCTCGCGACAGGTTGAATGTCAGGTGGCCGGTTTCGGTCACATGCCAGATTGTACCCGCGGAGATTGAGAAGGGGTTGAAATTGCGTTTGGCGGAACCTTCCTCGTGCTCGTCGTCGTGGCCGTCATCATGGCCATGATCCAGTAGCTCCAATGCCGTCACATCGACGTCTTCGTAGCGAAAGCCCAGGTCGATTTGCCATTGGTCGAACTCCAGGCTTTCGATCCAGAAGAGGCCCCAGGTTTGGGTATTGGAAGGCGGAACAAAGGCTTCATCGCCCTCGGCGCTGAAATCCACATCGGTGTACTGCAGTCCGAACGCACCTGAGAATCGACCCCAGGGATTGTGCCTCAGCTCTGCCCGAAAATCGTCGGTTTCACTATCAAACACCGTACCGATTTCGTCGCCCTCGAACTCGGTATGTGTGTAATCCGTGTTGGCATAGCGGAATTTCAGCTGCTCGAAACCGCCAAAGGGATTGGTTCCGACCAACTCTGCATCCCATCGGTCTGATTCCAGGCCAATCGTCACCAGTTCCTCTTCTTCACCCTCATGCTCGTCGCCATGCTCGTCGTCATACCCGTCCTCGTGATCGCCTTCATGATGATGTGCACCCGGAATTCCGTAATTGGAGTCATAGGTAGTCCAGGAAACACCTGCCCGCCAGCGCTCACCGATCCAGCTGGCGCCCAATGAACCGCCATCATTGTCGAGGAAACTGTTTTCGAGGACACCGGGCTCACCTTCTTCACCATGCTCTTCATGTTCATCGTCATCCTCAGGATAAAGTTCCGCCCGGCCCGGGATTTCGTAATCATCGGTACGTCGATAGAACCCATCCGCGTGGAAGGCAAAAGACGAGACGCCAAAATCGATCCGGCCCGCGGCAAATCGCTGGTTAGCCGCCGAGTCGACCTGTCCCATCGCCCGCCCTTCGACTCCATTTTCAGGAATATCCTGTGGGATGGTGTATGAAACGATATTGACGACGCCCCCGATTGAGCCGGAACCATAAAGCAAGGTCGCGGGACCGCGCAGGACCTCCACCTGGTCAGCCAGGAACGGCTCAATGGAGACTGCATGGTCCTGGCTGACAGCCGAGGCGTCATTTGCCGACATATTGTTCAGCAGCATACCCACGCGCTGCCCCTGGAAACCCCTAATCACCGGCCGGCCCACGTTTTGGCCGAAACTGGCGTTGGCAAGTCCTGCCTGCCTGGCAAGGGTGTCACCGATGTTGTTGGAAACCTGCCTGCGCAGTTCCTCTCCGGACAGAACCGTCGCCGACTGGGAAATCTCCAGCAGGTCGCGGTCCAGTGGTGTGGCCCTGACGATAATCTCTTCGATGTCGTGAGTCTCGTGCCCGTCTCGTTCGAGGTGTTCCTCATGCGATTCAGGGGGATTCGTTTGAGCCAGTACAGGCGCCGCATAGAGCAACACAATCGCTGACAACAGCCACCGTGCATTCGTTTTACATGTGTGCATTTAGAACTATTCCTTTCATCTGACAGACAGCAGGCCCCGCATTAAAACGGGATAAAACCTAAAGAATCATTCAGAAAAAGGAAGGGGGAGCGCGGGCCGAAGAGCCCGTGGCTACTTCAGTTATGCAGAGGTGCCCGATGCTTACCGGACGAATTGCAGTATATTTTCCAGGCCCACTGATATCACCGGAATCCAAGGCCGCAGCCTGGATATTCGAACCCACCGGACAAATGACACAGGAACTGCTGTCTTCCGTCGCAAGATGATCGAGCTGGTGCGCCAGGGCAATGCCTTGAGCTGCCAGCAACAGGCAAAACAGCAGCAGGAGCCGGGGCACCAGATTGATTTTAACGGGGTTCGTCATTTCGCCAGTATAAATCAGCGCGTGGAGCTAGGAAAGCGCAACACCTGATGGCTTCTACTCGCTATAATAGAAGACTTGATTCGAGACCTTTGCGGCCGGAGAAAAACATCATGACTGCCCGTGAAATCATGGAATACGACGTTATAGTCGTCGGGGCTGGTCCGGCGGGATTGTCTTGTGCCATTCGCCTGAAACAGGCAAAACCCGAGCTGATGATCGCCGTGATAGAAAAAGCCTCGGAAGTCGGGGCTCACATCCTGTCGGGCGCCGTCATCGAGCCAGGGCCGCTGGACGATCTTCTGCCCGGCTGGCGGGACGACCCGCCACCTGTTTGCATCCCGGTGGAAAAAGACGAAATCTGGTTACTCAGCCAAAAGGGCAAGCGGCGACTGCCCACCCCTCCCCAGCAGAAAAATCACGGTAATTTTATCGTTTCACTGGGCGCCATGTGCGCCTGGCTGGCCAGCAAAGCGGAGGCGCTGGAAGTTGATATTTTTCCCGGCTACGCGGCGGCGGAAATCCGGTTTACCCCCGAGGGCGCCGTTGGCGGCGTCATCATCGGCGACATGGGCATCGGCCGAGATGGCCGGCAGAAAGACACCTACATGCAGGGCATCGAGATTCATGCGCCCATCACTATCCTCAGCGAAGGTGTACGGGGGCATCTGAGCAAACAACTGATCAAAAAATTCGACCTCGACAGAGACTCTGACCCGCAGACCTATGGCATTGGCATGAAAGAGCTGTGGCGGGTGCAGCCGGGTAAATCGAAACCCGGGCTGGTCCAGCACACCGCGGGCTGGCCGCTGGACGGCAATACCTACGGCGGCAGCTTTATTTATCATCTGGACAAGGACCGCATCGCGATTGGTTTCGTCTGTGGCCTGGATTACCAGGACCCGGAGTTCGTGCCGTTTGAAGCCTTCCAGCAAATGAAAAATCACCCGATGGTGCATGAAATGCTGGAGGGCGGTGAAATTCTGTCGTCCGGCGCTCGCGCTATCGTTGAAGGCGGCTACCAGTCCCTGCCAAAGACCGAGATGCCCGGTGCGCTGATCATCGGAGATTCAGCCGGTACACTGAATGTGCCAAAGATCAAAGGCACGCACCAGGCGATGCGTTGCGGCATCCTCGCCGCCGACCACGTCGCGCAGACTTCTGCAGTGGAAGGCTTCGACGCCAGGCTAAGGGATTCCGAGGTTGTCAGGGAACTGTACAAAGTAAGGAACATCCGGCCCGCCTTTTACAACGGCTTCTGGCGAGGGTTCATACGTGCCGCGATCGAAACGGTGACTGCCGGCAAGCTGCCGACCACTCTGTCCGTCCACGCGGACGATTCCTCGCTGCAGAAACTCGCCGGTTACACGGCCCCGGACCGGCAATGGGTGGACCGGGATCTCCCGCCTCGCGACCGTCTTGCCTCAGTTTATTTTGCAGCCACGGAGCATGATGAAGACCAGCCGGTGCACCTGCAGATTCTGGAGCCCGATATCTGCAGCACGCGCTGCGTGGAAGAGTACAATAATCCCTGCACCCGCTTCTGCCCCGCCCATGTCTATGAAATGGTGGAAGACGGCGGTAGCAGGCAACTGCAGATCAATGCCGCCAACTGTGTGCATTGCAAGACCTGTGATATCAAGGATCCGTACCAGATCATCAATTGGGTCACGCCCGAAGGTGGCAGCGGGCCCAACTATCAGAATATGTAAACCCCAAGAACGTTAACGATGAAAGTGGAGTTAAAAAGCCGATGAAAATACTGGTTGGCATCAAGCGTGTCGTGGACTACAACGTCCGCATTCGCGTCCTTCCCGACGGTAGCGGTGTGGACACCGATGGCGTCAAGATGAGCGTTAATCCTTTCGATGAAATTGCATTGGAAGAAGCCCTTAGGATCAAGGAAGCAGGCAAAGCCGACGAAGTCATCGTCGTTTCCGCCGGTGGCGACGAATGCCAACAGCAGCTGCGCACCGGGCTGGCCATGGGCGCCGACCGGGCGATCCAGGTGCAAACCTCCGAAGCGTTGCAACCGCTGAGCGTTGCGCGGGTTTTCCAGAAAGTGATCGAGCGGGAAGACCCCGGCCTGGTGATCCTGGGCAAACAGGCGATTGACGACGACAATAGCCAGACGGCTCAGATGCTGGCCGCCCTCTGGGACCGCCCGCAGGCGACCTTTGCTTCCAGCATGGAGATTAATGGCGAGAGTGCGACGATTATTCGCGAAGTGGATGCCGGCCTGGAAACCATTGAAATTGACTTACCGGCCGTGGTATCCGTTGACCTGCGCATGAATGAGCCACGTTTCGTGAAGCTGCCGGACATCATGAAGGCCAAGCGCAAGCCGCTCGATGTTGTGCCGCTCGACGAACTGGGCGTGGCCACGGACAGCAATCTCAGCGTCAGTCACCACGCTCCGCCGGCCCAGAGGGCCAAGGGCATCATGGTAGAGGATACGGCGCAATTGGTGCAGGAACTGAAGAACAGGGGGCTGATATGAGCAGGATACTGGTTATTGGTGAGCACGACGGCCAGTCGCTGAACCTCGCAACCGCCAAGAGTGTGCGCTGTGCGCAAGCCGTAGGCGCTGAAATCGACATCGTGATCCTGGGCAATGGCATCGATGCCGTCGCTGCCGAGGCCGCAGCCCTGGCATCGGTCAGCAAGGTCATCGCCGTGGATGCCGAGCACCTGGCCGCTCCGCTGGCTGCCAACTGGGCACCGGAGGTAGTCGCGCTGGCTGCGGATTACAGCCACGTTTTCGGACCTTCGACCACCCTGGGGCGTGACCTGGTGCCGCGGGTCGCCGCTCTGCTCGGCGTAAACCAGGTCAGTGACATCATGGAAGTGATTGCGCCGGACACCTTCAAGCGGCCGATCTATGCCGGTAACGCAATCATCGACGTGAAGTGCGCCGCCGGGCAAAAAATTGTCGGCACGGTGCGGAACGCCAGTTGGCAGGCCGTCGACGCCTCCGGCAGCGGCGTGGTCGAACAAAAGCCGGCCGCCGGCACCGCGGCGACCCACAGCCGTTACGTCGGTCTCGAAGCCGGCGGTGGCGAACGGCCGGATCTGCAGAGCGCCGCCAGGGTTATTTCCGGTGGCCGCGCCCTGGCCAGCGAGGAGAATTTCGAGATGATTTACCGCCTGGCCGACAAGCTCGGTGCCGGCGTCGGCGCCTCGCGAGCTGCGGTCGACGCCGGCTATTGCCCCAACGACATGCAGGTGGGGCAAACGGGCAAGATCATC
>Ga0316187_10005194_pt1 | contig 11266 bp, 10 predicted proteins | sample CroRivburrow1_MG_FD_204927 | JGI IMG/M metagenome (GOLD analysis project Ga0316187, IMG submission 204927) | Coastal sediment microbial communities from Maine, United States - Cross River worm burrow 1 | ecosystem: Environmental > Aquatic > Marine > Coastal > Sediment | place: USA: Maine...
TATCACGCCCAACGACTGTCCAGTACTCGGCGAATACACCGACACCACCTGCGATCACCATGGGAATCAGTATCCATTTGGGGACCTCGGGTAGCTTGCCAAGGTTTTGCAGGCAGCGCCAGCCTAGCGCAAAGGTGACCATGCCGCTCACCCATAGCGGCAGGTTGGGGAAGTGAGGTGCGATCGAAAACAGGAAGCAGAAACACACTGCAAACACGCAGCTGCGATTGGCAACCTCATGGGAGATAGATTGAATTGGCTGATTGGGTTCAGTCGCTTGCAAGAGGCAGCACTCCCTCCGTGTCGGGCTGGTTGAAGACGGCAATCGCCTTCAGGCACGCATTACGATGGGCGCTTCCATAACCCTGCTCGATCACTGTGCCGGGCAGCCGCAAGCCGTATTTCTGACTTTCTCGTTCGGCAGCCAGCACCAGCGCCGTCATGAAACTGAGCTTGTCTTCCAGCGACCCGTGGACCAGCAACTGCCAGTCGATCCACAGCGAGGAGCGTGCATGTCCCTGGAAGGTTTTGGTCAGCAATCCCTTCCCCTGGGCATAGGCCTTCCATGAGATGTGCCGCAGAGATTCGCCGATCCGATGTTCGCGCAGACCGGCGAAATCATCACCTTCTATTGTGCTGGTCGAGGTCGGACCTTCAAATTGGTCGATCAGGGACTTTTGTAATCCGGCGTCTGCCAATGGTCGTGGGTATATCAGCACTGGCAAATCGAACCTGAGCCATCCCCAGGCATGGAACAGGCCGGTGGGATAGCGAGTAAAGACCGTAATTCCACCGAGTTTGAACTGGCCACGCCGCCGTGTCGGTAGCTTGATTACGGCAGTGCTTGAACCTTCGGGATCGAGTTTTACATACACCGGGGGCAGCTGATCATATTGAATGCCGATCGCGTATCGCCTGGACTGGTTGGCATGGCTAACCTCGAATATCAGCTCACAGGATTCGCCACAAAATACCGGGCGCGGCATCAACAGATTCACTTGTATGTTGAGCAGATTTTTGTGCGTGTGCCAGAGACTGACGATGCCGAGCGAAGTCAGCATGAAGGTGAGCACGAAGGCCATGCTGTTCTGATAGTTGATCGCCGCGAGGAACAGGAATAGCAACATCACAGCGAACAGGTAGCCGAAACGGGTCGGTAATATGTATAGCCTTCGATTGTGCAGCACGATGGCGCCGCTGGCAGGCGGGTTACGGGATTCGAACCAGTTATCGAAGTAGCGCCGCACGGGCCTCGGCAGGCTGAGCAAAATCATGACGCTGAGGTCAGACTAGCGGATTGGGCTATCAACTTCGACGGTCAGGCTAAGGAATTGGAATCTGATCCACCAGATCAGCGACCAGGTCTATGGTGGAGCGGCTGTGTTGCTCCGCGGGAGTCAGGCGATGTTCGGCGATCACGTTGAATACGGCCTGCACATCACCCGGCTCGATATGGCTGCGGCCATCCATGAGTGCCCAGGCCTTGCTCGCCTGGATGATTGCCAGCGCCGCGCGTGGCGATATTCCGTAAACGAACAATCCCGGATTGCGAGTCGCATGCACCAGCAGTTGCACGTAGTCGAGCAGCGGCTCGGAGCAGTGTATGTTGTCGACTGCAGCCTGGATGGTGAGAAACCGTTCGATACTGATCACCGGTCGCAGGCCGCGCATCAGTTCGCGTGGATTACCACCCGACAGCAGGGCGCGCTCGGCCCTCTGGTCGGGATAGCCCAGCGACAGTTTCATCATGAAGCGATCCAGCTGTGACTCGGGTAGAGGAAAAGTGCCGGATTGATCGAGCGGATTCTGCGTGCCGATCACGAAAAAAGGTTCTTCCAGTCGATGCGTGGCGCCCTCGACCGTAATTTGTTTTTCTTCCATCGCCTCGAGCAATGCACTTTGCGTTTTGGGCGTGGCGCGGTTGATTTCGTCGGCAAGCAGGAAGTGGGCGAAAATCGGTCCGGGGTGAAACTTGAATACCCGTGCTTCGGGATCGAATATCGATACCCCGAGAATGTCGGCCGGCAACAGGTCACTGGTGAACTGTATGCGGTTGAAAGCGAGCCCGAAAACCTGTGCGATGGTCTGTGACAGGGTCGTTTTGCCGACTCCGGGTAAATCCTCGATCAAACAATGACCACCCGCGATCAGACAGCAAACGGCGAGCTTAACCTGTGTCGATTTTCCCAGGATAATGGTTTCGATGGCGGAAATAGCGTGGTCGATATCAGCCTGGAAATCGGCGATGGAGTTATTGGTAGTGTCCAGCATTCACTCTCTCAGTGTTATCTTGCCTGTATTAACGACCAAGTTTAGCCGAATTCGTTTGATTGTTCCGTGAAATAAGACACTGTCACAGATTTTTTGCGCGGTCCCTTGGGCTGCCACCTGGGCGATATCATATCCGATATACCGGAGCGCGGGGGGGGGCGTGCGCGCACGAGGGCCATAGGACTGTAACGTTTGTTGATACCCTTCATCGCCTGATTTTCAGATTGCCAGTACTGCAGAGAACAGATCGAGAACATGCAGGCCGGTTGCAACCGGCATTGCTGTCAGTGGTTCCGGTTCAGGATCGGCGAGCTGCGGTTGGGGTCGTTGGCAAACGGCGCTAAATAAGTAAAAAAATCTGCCTGACAGGTGGGCCCCCCGGTGGGCTACTGGGTTATAATGCCGCCAAACCATAGCAGAGCACCGAGCCCCTTATGAAAGATGTAGTGATCGTCTCCACCGCGCGCACTCCAATCGGAGTCGCATTCAAAGGAAGCCTGAACAATATCAAGTCCCCGACCATGACCGCACACGCGATACGTCATGCGGTTGAACGCGCGGGGGTTGACGGTGGTGAGATCGACGATGTAGTTATTGGCACGGTGCTGGCCGCAGGAACCGCCGGTATGAACGTCGCCCGCCTGGCGGGGCTCGCCGCCGGCCTGCCGGTCACGGTTGCCGGACAAACCATCGACCGCCAGTGTTCTTCAGGCTTGATGGCTATTGCAACAGCCGCCAGACAGATAATGGTTGAAGGCATGGACATCGTTGTTGCCGGTGGCCAGGACAATATTTCGGCGGTGCAAAACCGTTATTATCCATGGGTCGGCGAAGAGGTGGATCCGAACGTGGTGAGCCATGCCGAACATGCATATATGCCGATGTTGTTAACTGCTGAACACGTGGTCAACACTTATGGAATCGCGCGTGAAGTTCAGGATGAATACGCATTGCAATCGCAGTTGCGCACCGCGGCCGCCCAGCAGGCTGGCGTCTTCGACGAAGAAATCGTACCGCTCCACGCAACGCGCGCGATCAAGGACAAGGAGACCGGTGAAATCAGTTACCGCGATGAAACCCTGTCGCAGGACGAGGGCAATCGACCGCAAACTACGCTCGCTGGCCTCGCTGGCCTCAATCCGGTAATCGAGGGTGGCAGTGTCACCGCCGGTAACGCTAGCCAGCTATCCGATGGCGCTTCAGCCTGCGTGCTGATGGATGCGTCGTTGGCTGAGAAAAGAGGTTTGCAACCGCTAGGCATTTACCGGGGCATCGCGGTCGCCGGTAATGCGCCCGAGGAAATGGGTCTTGGCCCGATATACGCCATTCCCAAGTTGTTGAAAAGACACGGTCTTGGTATCGACGATATCGATCTATGGGAACTGAACGAGGCGTTTGCCTGCCAGACGGTATACTGTCGCGATGCCCTGGGGATCGACAATGATAAATTTAACGTGAACGGTGGTTCGATTTCCATCGGCCATCCCTATGGTATGACCGGCGCGCGTCTCAGCGGCCACATCCTGCTTGAGGGCCGCCGTCGAGCTGCGAAATTCGTGGTCGTTTCCATGTGCGTCGGTGGTGGTATGGGTGCGGCTGGCTTGTTCGAGGTCGTGCAATGAAATACAAGAATCTGCTGATATACCACGGTTTTCCCCTGTTCATTATGGTGTTCCCGTTTATCTGGGTGGCGCTGGCAGGTAACGATCGCGCGCTAAAAGGTGAGTTGGGGATGGTCGAACTCGGCACGTTCTTTTTCCTGGTGATTGCCATCGGCCTCTGTATCTCGTCGTTGACGGTCATACGGCGGCTCGAACCATCGGTTTACCTGAAGGCATGGATAGTGATCCTGATCATCGGCGCGACCTATTTCGCCCTCGAGGAAGTCTCCTATGGCCAGCATGTTTTCCACTGGCGTACCGCTGAGGCCTGGAAGGCGTTGAACGATCAGAACGAAACCAATCTGCACAACGTACACGCACTGTTCGACCAGGTGCCGCGCGCGCTGTTGACGATCGGCATCCTGGTAGGCGGGGTAGTGCTGCCGCTGTATCGTTATTTTCGTGGCATCAAGCTGGAAGAAAGCAACCGTTTCTACTGGCAGTGGCCCACGATGGACTGTGTCACCATCGGTTTGCTGGTGATTCTGATTCGACCGTTTCAAATGGTGGTCCATACCCATGTCATCTCTACCGGTGAAACCAAGGAGATGCTGTTTGCGATGTTCATCCTGCTTTACTGCCTGTCACTGCATTCACGGCTCCGACAAAAGGCCGTAATTGACTCGCCAGCGGCAGCACGGCATGACTGAATAGGGTCCCGCGCCGGAACTTGAACAGGCTGCACCGGGTTGGTTGCAGGCGGGCGCACAGATGGTCGGTGGTTGTTGTGGTATCGGCTCTACCCACGTCAGGGGCCCCGGCGCAAAATCAACGCATTCCTGAAAGCAGCAATGGTGGGTAAAATTGTCATCCCCCGGCGCTTGCGACTCATTTAGCGCCGGCATCAGACCTCAGCAGCACTTATTTGCCCTGCCATCGGGGTGGGCGTTTTTCCACGAAGGCGCGTGGACCTTCCATGAAATCTTCGGACATCAGCATCTTTTGATAAATCGGCAGTTCGGCATTGCCCGGCCGGGTCGCGGCGAAGGCCTGTGGCAGCGGCAGGTTGTGGATTGCGGGTACCACTTCTTTCAGGGCCTGTAACGCCAGCGGTGCACCCTGTGCTACGTCGTGCGCCAGTGCGCGCGCCTGTGACATGAGTTCGCCCGCCGGGCAAACACGGCACACCAGGCCCCATTGCACGGCCTCCTGCGCGCTCATGCGCCGCCCCGTGTAGAGCAACTCCATGGCCACGTTGTAAGGCAATTTTCTGGGTAGAATTTGTATCGCGCCAACATCGGGCAGGAAGCCGCGTTGCATTTCCGGCAGAAAAAACTCGGCGTGTTCGGCGGCGATCACCAGGTCGGTGGCGAGCGCGATTTCAAATCCACCGCCCACCGCCATGCCGTTTATGGCCGAGATAACCGGCTTCTTCAAGTCCCAGAACTCGGTGATACCGGCAAAGCCGCCAGGACAATCGAGGGCACTGTTGACGGCCTCCTCATTGTTATCGAAGTCGGCGATTTCCTTCAAATCCCAGCCAGCACTGAAAATGCGCTGACCCGCGCCGGTAATGATGCCGACATGCAAATCAGCGTCATCCTGCAGCATGCTGAGGGCCTCGTAGATCGCCTGCGATACACCTGGATTGATGGCGTTTGCCGGTGGCCGGTCGATGGTGATTTCAACGATGTGATCGTAGGTTTCAACCCTGACTCCAACTGTCATACAGCCCCCTGAAAATCCTGTGTGAAGCGGACAATATATGTCAAAATCGAGTGGCATTCACTCTTTCGTTTTTCGCCATGGCGCACTGGTTACATCGGTTACTGAATCCGCAGAGCATCGCCATCGTCGGCGCCTCCGAACGCCATGGAAGTCTCGGCGCCATCACTCAGCGACAATTGCATGACAGTGGCTATAACGGAGAAATATTTGCGGTCAATCCCAGGTACCAGTCAATCTGCGGGCAGGCCTGCTACCCCGATCTCGAAGCCCTGCCCGGCGTACCCGACCTGGTGGTCTATGCGATCTCCGGGTTGCCGCTGGAGCAGAGCTTCAGCCAGGCGCTCGCATTACGGGTCGGTGGTATCGTGATATATGCCGCAAATACCATCGAAAACGATAGCGAACCGCGCTTGACCGCACGCCTGCGCAGTCGCGCGGCCGCCGCAGGTATTCCGGTGTGCGGTGGCAACTCGATGGGTTTCTATAACTATGACGCTCGGGTAATGGTCAGTTTTGATCGACCCCCGGCGGCGCGACCGGCGGGTCACATAGCGCTGCTCACCCATTCGGGCTCGGGCATGACTTACCTGGCCAACAATGACCTGCGTTTTTGCTTCAACTACGTTATCGCCAGTGCCCAGGAAATCAATGCCAGTGTCGGCGATTACATGGACTATCTGCTGGCGCAGCCATCGACGCGCGTGATCGCGATTTTGCTGGAAACCGTGCGCGATGTGTCGGTCTTCGTCGGCGCCTTGCAAAAGGCGCAGGCACTCTCGATACCGGTTGTCATCACCAGTCTCGGGCGCACCGAAAAAGCCGCACAAATGGCGCGTAGTCATTCGGGCGCAATTGTCGGCAGTCACGCCGCGCTGGTCGCCCTGTGCGAGCGTTACAATGCGACCCTGTGTCGCGATGCCGATGAAATGATGGTCACCGCGTTGTTGTTTGCCAGCGCTTGCCAGCCGCGTAGCGGGGGCCTCGCAAGCATGCTTGATTCGGGCGGTATGCGCGAACAGATGGTCGACCTCGCGGAGCATTACGGGCTGCGTTTTGCGCAGATCTCCGCGGCAACCACTCAAGTGTTGCAGGCGAACCTGGAGACAGGGCTCGAAGCGACTAACCCGATGGATGGTATGGGTGCGCTCGGCAATCATAGCGCACAAACCTTTCTCGAGTGTGGCAAGGCGCTGCTCGATGATGCGGACACCGCGCTGCTCAGTTTCGAATTCGAATTTCGTGACGATTTTTGCCATTACCCCGAGTTGTTCGACGTCGCCAGGCAGCTGGCCGGCTATAACGGTAAGCCGGTGGTGCTGATTAACAGTTGCAGTTTTGCCAGCATCACGCAGACCGCGGCGGAACTGGTTGCGCAAGGCCTTCCGGTGATCAACGGTATCGACCTGGCGCTGCGTGCGATTCGCAACCTGGTGCAGCACCATGCGCGTTCTGTAGTCGAGTGCGATCTTGAGTCGCAAACATCAGGCATTGAGTTTGAGACGTCATCGCTGCAACGCTGGTCGCGACAGTTAGCCCAGCTGTCGAGTTGCGACGAAGTCACCTCGCTTCGGCTGATGGCGGATTTTGGGCTGCCGAGTGTCGGGTTTGCCATCGCCGAAGATTGGCGTCAGTTGATGGTCGCCGCTACCGCCTGTGGTTATCCGTTGGTATTGAAGACGGCGATGCCGGGCATTGCGCATAAATCGGATAGAAACGGGGTCAAAGTCGGTATAGAGAATGCACAACAACTCGAGATTGAATACAGTGATCTGCAACAGCGCCTCGGTGACCGGGTGTTGGTCATGCCACTGGTTGCGGGTGGAATCGAGGTTTCCGTGGGTATGAAAAACGATGCGCAGTTCGGACCCATGGTCATCGTTGCCTGTGGCGGTGTGCTGATTGAGTTGCTCGCGGAGCGCGCTTGCAGACTTGCGCCGTTAACTGCCCGCCAGGCCAATTCGATGATTGACGAAATGCGCCTGGCAAAGTTGCTGGCAGGTGTGCGTGGACAGGAGGCTGTTGATCGAGTTGCACTGGTCGAGCTGATCGTGCGTTTCTCGAAGCTGGCGCTGGCCCTCAAAGATTCGATTGTCGAAATTGACCTGAATCCGGTAATCGTTAATAGCAGCGGCTGTACTATCGTTGACGCACTGGTGATTCCAGGCCGACCCGATGTATCTTGAGCCTTCGGACTGTGGCTCAGGCCCGAGGCATTAATGGTCGATATTTCATAGGCGCCTGACCGGCTTTTCCATTGGGCGCAGGGGTGTTGTTGCATGTCCTGGCTACCGTCTTCAGTCGACTGTTCGAAGGGTTGTCATCGCTCAGTTCGGTACGGAAATCGGCATGTTGGTAGTGACGCATGCAGTGGTCGATGCCGGGAAAACTGGTGCCGTCTTTGCGATAGGCGTCGATGGCAAACGCAAGGTCGTGGAACTGCGCCAACCAGACCTGCAGCGCATTACAATCGGCCTGCGTCCGAGCCAGGCTCGGCGCTCAAGACCTTCCGCGACTGGATTTTGTGCGTAGCGCAGCCTTGATAAATGGACTGCATAATGATTAATCGCTAGGCTGGCGTCACAACGAAGTATGCCGAAACCCGAATCGGCAGCACCGCGTTGGAGACCGGCTACCCGGCATTCGAATAACGCTGACTACAGGCAGCTCATCCGTCGCGAGGAGAGTCGCAAGATGCGGAAAACACGAAAAGAATACACCGATGCCAATCGTGTCGCCTGGGATGAAGCGGCGGCAAAGCATGCCGCGCACAACAATGCGGCGCTGTTCGCAGCGGCCAGGGATCCTGACTTCGTTTGTTTGCAGGGTGAAATCCTGAATACTTTGCAGCAAGTCGGTGTCGACGCAAAGCAGATCATTCAGCTGGGTTGTAATAACGCACGTGAAACCCTGTCACTGCGTAACCTGGGTGCTGCACGCTGCGTGGGTGTCGATGCCTCCGCCGAGTTTCTCGCGCACGGCCATGAATTGATCCGCATCGCAGGTGCGGAAGCCCAGGTCGAACTGGTGGAAGCCGACATCTACGAACTACCGCAGAAATTCGCGGCTGAATTTGACCTGGTTCTTGTGACCATCGGTGTGATCAGCTGGTTACCTGATCTTAAGGCATTTTTCGAAGTGGTCCGTAGCCTGTTAAAGCCGGGTGGGCAGTTGGTGATGCAGGAAATGCATCCGGTGCTATTTATGTACGAGGAAGATCCTGACGGTGGCGTCTCAGTGCCGCGTTATTCCTATTTCAGCGGAGAAGTCTGGGAAGAGACCAGCGGCCTCGATTATTACGCTAACGAAACCTATGAATCCGCACCGAATTACAGCTTCATGCATCGCCTCGATGAGATTCTAATGGCTGCAATCGCTAGTGACCTTCAGCTTTCGCGCTTCGTCGAACTGGATTACGACATTTCAAATTTCTGCTCCGACCTGGAGCACAGCCCAGTCAAGCCACCACTGGGTTTCGTCATGGTAATGAACGCGCAGTAGATTTCTCCTGTCAGCTGACGTCGAATTCGGCCCACAGTGGCTGGTGGTCCGATCCCGCGGCGGCCTCGTCGATCCAGCAGGCGGTGGTGCGCGTCGTTAGCGCTTCGGTGACCAGGCAATAGTCGAGCAGGGCGCATGCCTGCGGACCGCGTTTGGATGGATTCGAATGCCAGCTCATAACCTGGCGCTCGGGATTAAACAAAGCCCAGACGTCGGTTAACAGCGCAGTATCGCTAACGCCCTTTGCATCACACAGCATTTGGTACTCGCGGCTGTCGGGCTGCATGTTGAAGTCGCCAAGTACAATCGCGGTTGCCGGCATCGGCGGTTCGGGATTGCCCACGCACCAGTCGCGTTCGCTGAATTCGCCATTGGGGCCGCTCCACGCACCGCCCTGTGATGGCGCCTCGCGCACCAGTTCGAGCACGCGGTCTGCCTGCTGTTGGCGTTCCTCACTCGACACCGAACCAAAGTGAACGTTGTAAATTCGCAGGGCTCCCAGCGGTGTGTCGATGATGCCTTCGAGTACCCCCATCTGCATGTTGAACTCGTTGTCGATATAAACCCGCGGCAATGCAAAGTAGCGCTTGGCAATGATTGGCCAGCGGCTGAGCAGCATCTGACCGTGTTGACGGCGCCGATTGATTATGCGGCCGTCTGCCTGGCGTTCACTGCAGTCGATATCGAATGAGGCGTCATAAACCCAGTAGTGTTCCGGCAGCAGAGCGGCGATGTCTTCGGGTTGTGACGGGCTCTGCGGGGTATCGTAATACCTTTCCACTTCCTGCAGCGCGATGATATCGGCAGCGGCGACCGCGGTGGTGACGCGTTGGAGATCGTAGCGGTCATCCTTGCCGATAGCGTAGTGGATGTTGTAGCTGACTATTTTCATAATCGATCGGACCTATTGCATTAGGAGGCAATCATAATCAGTTTTGAAGCGCCATAGAACCCCGGTGTTTGTGGTCATGCCAGTGACCAGGTCTGTTAAATTATGCGCATCCAGGAGGTATCCCATGTTTCACCTGTTGTCCTGCTTCAACCTCAAAGCTGGCTCAGCATCGATAAATTCCACGGCTCCCGGCGGACGCCGCCAGGTGAACACTATCACGGATACCGACGACGAACGCGACCATCAGTGTTTTGTCACCCTGTCATTTTGGCCCGGGTGCAGTGCGATCGCGCGGTGGACGACATCCGTGGACACCCGCAACCGGGCGACAGGATTCATCGGCAAGGGTACGTAAAGCGAGTCGATCAGGTCTTCATCTGTTGGGAAGACCTGTGACAATGCAGAGATCATCAACGTCAGGAATTTTCTCGTGTCGGCCACCGGCACAAATCGGCCTGTCATTGCGATTAGCATTGGGCAGAGGCAGAGTTGTCGCGATTGGGCCGAATGTCGAGCGCAAGGTATTCGGCAGTTCCGAGCGGAACGGTTTTCCCATCCCTGGCCGTTGGATCAGTTCTGCTCCAGCGCTGTCGCCAGGCCGAGCTTCGGCGCCTGTGCAACCTCCTGTGAAGGCCAGGTAAAGCTATTTTATCCTGCTATAATCGTTCACATTCCGCCAGTAAATTCAAGGGCTTACCCATGGTTGATATCTATGCAACCCCCGCATCCGATGTGGTTCAACGCCCACGTTCAGAACGCGCAGGTGGCAACATCGAAGATGCCGTCAACGGCAAGATCGAGGTCGGCATGCTCGCTATTCTGGGTGAGGCCTGGCGTGGCCTCAAGGGATTCAAGCTGAAATGTCATATCGCCACGACAATCTGGTTTGTGGTCTACCTGGTGGCCCTGGCAATCAGCTTTCCGGTCACCTTCGCGCTGGGCGCGCTGGGTGCAAACGAGGACAGTGCATCGGCTATCGCTTCGCTGGTGCAGTTTATCGCCATTGCCGCGACCATGCCGATGATGGTCGGCATTACCATCATGGGCATACGTCACTCGCAGGGCAGGTCAGTTTCGGCTGGCTCCATCATCAATTATTTTCATCACGCGCCGGCTGCAATACTGTGGTATTTTCTGGTGACCCTGTTGATCATGCTCGGCTACCTGCTATTGATTTTGCCGGGCATTTATCTTTCGTTTGCGTACATGTTTTCGCTGCCACTGATGGTCGAAAAAAACCTGGGGGTCTGGACTGCGCTCGAAGTGTCGCGCAAGG
>Ga0316187_10005196_pt1 | contig 11264 bp, 9 predicted proteins | sample CroRivburrow1_MG_FD_204927 | JGI IMG/M metagenome (GOLD analysis project Ga0316187, IMG submission 204927) | Coastal sediment microbial communities from Maine, United States - Cross River worm burrow 1 | ecosystem: Environmental > Aquatic > Marine > Coastal > Sediment | place: USA: Maine...
AGAAACAATTATCTTAATATTAGTAGATTTAGAAACACTTATCTTAAGGTTAGTGTTTCTTAATCTGCGTTTTTAGTGTTTCTTGATCTGTGTTTTTTATAGATCTAGAAACACTTATCTTAAGATTAGTAGATTTAGAAACACTTATCTTAAGGTTAGTAATTACGGATGTCGGTGATATCAATCGTAGCGTGCGCTGTGCGCACGTTTTACTCTCTAGATGCGCTTTTATTTGCTTCATATGAATTAACTACATTAATAGTGGAATTAGACTCCTCCGTGAAGCGTATAGAATTTTCGTGCGCACGGCGCACGCTACGTTTGATATCACCTTATTAAAAGTCAGTATTGCTTCGTTTCCATCAAAGCACGACTTAACAAGCTTAAATAAGATTCCCTGTCGATATATAAATTAGAATTCTAACCACCTGCTCTGGTGTTTGAGCCGTCGCTAATGCAGCGGCATTTACTTCTTTAAGTGCATGGGTTAATTCTCGATCATGGATAACAATTATTGGCTTGCCCAATGCCGCAGCATAACCCGCATCAAAAGCCGCGTTCCATTGTCGATATTTCTCGCCAAAGCGAACCACCACAATGTCAGACTTTTCGATAAGAGTTCGGGTACGAATTGCATTGATTTTAGCACTTTTAGCATCATGCCAAAAAGAGTCGTGTTCTTTACCCAAAATTACATCACCACAATGATCACTATTGGTATGATCCGTTACCGGCGAAAACCAACTAACATCCAAATCAGCTTCATGAGCACCCGTGGTGATTCGTTCACGCCAATCCGTGTGAATTTCTCCTGATAAATAAATAGACCAGTTCGTAGACATTGTATTACCCCATTCATTTTCTGCCTATAAATTATAACGTAAATATTCAATTCATTCTCGTCCTCACGCACCAACTTAGGAATAAAAACGATTCTTCGGCCAATACACTGAAACTAAGCTGATGAATTGGCGAGTAATTTCTATGGATAGTCTTGCGTGACACAGGGGACTCGTAGCGTGCGCCGTGCGCACGATGTCACTCGATGTACATGGATGTACAAGTGTCGCGGAGGCCAAGGATGGCCTAGAGCGACCATTTGGCACTGCAATTTCAATTAAAATGGCAGTTAACCGTGCGCACGCTACGGTTTTTCTACGCCGAATGATATGATAACTAAATTTTTACCGGACACTCCCACGCAGGAGCGTGGGAGTGAGAAATTCCGGATAATAGCACTCGGTTATTCGTGCGCTAATTACTACTTTATGCCGCTAAATCATAGCCTTTATCTTTAAAACGCTTCATCACCCGTTCTTCTATAATCGGGGCCAATTTTTGCCCCCATTCTTGACCGAGCTTCATACTTTCCCCGATAAGCATAGGCATTACCTTAATAGTCTTTTTGCCAATATCGGTTTGGTAAAACTTAATTAAGGCCTTAATATCGGCTTCACTGTAATATTTGTCGTATATCGGAATAACTAAATCGACAAAACCTTCCTTTTGCTTCATTGCCCCATTAATAGTTCCATTGACTTCGTCGGCCAATACTTTAAACATATCCTCAGGAATGTCAGGGCGAGCCTCTTTAATCGATTTTGTCATTTGCGTAACAAAAAACTGAGACATTTGACTTCCGATCCGTAATGCACCAGTCAATTCCAATAACATTTCAATATCGGCTCGCTTCGATTTAGAAATTGACTTTTTTGCGTCGGCTGACGGTTTTTCTGCGTGTGCCAAACAGGCAAATGTTAAAAGTACAAGCAATAGGGTAGTCTTGCCAAGATATCTCATATATTTTTCCTTTTACGTAATATTAATTTGTGCTAAAAATGCTAATTCAGTGATTAATCTTCAGTTTTATTTAGTTTTTCAAGCTCTTCACTCACTTCAAACCAAGTGAGTTCGATTTCATCCAGTTCACTTTGCAACATATTTTGATCTAGTAAAAGTTGCTTTAGTGTGTCTTTATTGTCATTTGAATAGAGAGAACTATCGGATAGTTGGGCTTCAAATTTTTCTTTTTTACTGTTTAACTTTTCCATTTTTTGTTCTATTTTTTTCAACCGATTCCGCAATGGTTGAGCGTATTTACGTTGATTGGCAGCCTGTTGACGGAGTTGTTTTTTACTTGTTAACGCTTGTTCATCACCAATTACTTCTATTTCTTTCTTTTGATTGCGAATTTGCTGTAACCATTTTGCATAATTATCCAAATCACCATCATAATCGTTTACACGCTTATTTTCCACAAGAATTAGCTGATCGGTAGTGGTGCGTAATAAATGTCTGTCATGCGATACAACGACCATTGCACCTTCATAGGATTGCAAGGCAACCGTTAAAGCATGTCTCATTTCCAGGTCAAGATGATTAGTTGGTTCATCCATTAACAGTAGATTCGGCTGCTGATAAACTATTAGCGCTAAGGCCAGTCTGGCTTTTTCGCCACCGGATAAGGTCTTAACTGGATCAATTGCCATATCCTCATGAAAAGCAAAACCACCCAGGTATTTTCGCAAATCGTTTTCTGTTGCCCGTGCGTCCAGCCTTTGCGCAAGAACTAAGGGGCTGGCTTCTTGATCAAGATACTCCAGTTGATGCTGAGCAAAGTATCCCACTTTAGTTTCACGCGAACGTGATACCTCACCACACTGCGGCTGAATCTCAGCTGCCAGCAATTTAATTAGGGTCGATTTACCTGCGCCATTTGGTCCCAATAAGCCAATTCTTGCCCCTGAGTTGATTGTCAGGTTAACTTCTTCTAATACCGTATTATTCTGCCCATCTAAGACATAACCAGCGGCCACACCATCCAAGCTCACTAACTGGCTAGGATTTTTTTCAGATATTTTAAAACGAAAGGTAAAAGGGGAATCTATATGTGCTTTACTGATTACCTCCATGCGCTCCAGCGCTTTTATTCGACTTTGCGCTTGTTTCGCCTTTGTGGCCTTGGCCTTAAATTTATCGACAAACTTGTGTATGCGAGAAATTTCAAGTTGTTGTTTTTCGTAACTGGCTTGTTGTACAGCCAAATCTTGAGAACGTTGCACTTCAAATGACGAATAATTGCCCGTATAAAGACGCACATTTTTATGTTCTACATAAGCGATGTGATTAATAATATTGTCTAAAAAATCTCTATCATGAGAAATTAATAGCAATGTGCCTGCATAAGCTCGTAACCACTCCTCAAGCCATAAAACGGCATCTAAATCCAAATGATTAGTGGGTTCATCCAACAACAATAAATCTGATCGACACATGAGCGCTTGAGCTAAATTTAGGCGCATTCGCCATCCACCGGAAAAAGTATTTACCCTAGAACTTTCTTGCTCTGCTGTAAATCCCAATCCATACAAGATAGTGGCCGCCCTACTCGCTGCTCTATATCCGTCAATATTTTCCAGATCACTATAGTAATCTGCCAGGGTATGCCCGTCATTTTTGCTTTGGGCAGTTTTTATATTTTGCTCAATATTCCGTAATTCGAGATCACCATCTAATACATAATCTAATGCGGTTGATTCTGATGTGGGTATATCTTGGGAAACATGCGCAATGGTTGATATCCCCGACTGTATTAGCTCACCACTATCGGCGTGCAGCTCGTTTCTTATAAGGGCAAAAAGACTGGATTTGCCGACACCATTGGCACCGGTAATTCCGACTTTTTGGCCATTATTAATGGTAATACTGACATCAGTAAATAATTCTCGAGTACCTCGTCGCAGGCTTAAGTTTTCGAACTTTAACATATGATATTTGGTGGATGCACTGCGCTTATCCACCCTACAAATAGGCCTCTACACTTCAGTAGGGTGGATAAGCCGTTACGGGCGTCCTTGCCCTCTCGCGGCATTCGTACATCCTTGTACATCGCGCAGCGCATCCACCAAATTTCTACATAGTTAACAAAAACAAATTTAGCTGTTGTGGGAGAAATATTATACACAAAGAAAGTGTCGATTACGAAAAAGCCAGTGATACGGCATAATCACTGGCTTTGTTATTACTTTTGCCGCACTAGAAAGGCGCAACAGAGTTAGCTTTTTACGCGAGATAGTTTTATTTTGTATTACTGCCGTTTTTACTTTTTACTATCTGAATACGCTGCAAAGAATGCCAAACCAAACAAACCGATAAATAATATCGCAACAAATGTCATCGAAACTTCCCCCTAAGCGCTGATTAGTGTAAATATAGTTTTACAACGAGATCAAGACTAACGAAGATAGTATCCCAGGTCAACACTCGCAAATTAACCTTGCTTTTTATAGGCCTATTAAAAATATTGGTAATTTATGCCGTTGTATTTAATAAACATTCTTGTGTTACTCGTATTAGTAACCGCTCTCACACCCAAGCACCTTGCCGCAGCAATGTTTCAATTGCCCGTCAATGGTGACAATATGGTTGGCCAGATCCAGCACACAAAGGTTAAAAAAGGCGACACCATTGTAGAGCTGGCCCGCCAGTTAGACGTAGGTTACGAAGAAATTGTGACAGCCAACCCTCACTTGGATCCATGGCTAATCCAAGCGGATACACAACTCATTATTCCTAGCCAATACATATTGCCGCCACAACCGTGGGAAGGAGTGATTGTCAATATCGCTGAGATGCGCTTGTATTATTTTCCTCCGAGACAAAATAATGAGAGAGGTATTGTCATTACCTTTCCCGTCAGTATTGGACGGTCCCTATCGCCTACCCCGGAAGGGTCTTTTAAGATTGTTGATAAAATTCAAAACCCTGCGTGGACAGTACCTAAAACAGTACGTGAAGAACATAAAAACAATGGCAAGCCCATCGATGCCATTTTACCACCGGGGCCTGACAACCCATTGGGAGATTATGCCCTTGTACTGGATAATCCAGGGTATCTAATCCATGGCACAAACAAACCTTACAGTATCGGTCGCAAGGTCAGCCACGGTTGTTTACGATTGTATCCTGAGGATATTGAACAATTGAGTAACAGGATTGCACGAGGCACTGCTGTGCAAATAATAAATGAACCGATAAAGACAGGTCGTTTAAACAATATCGTTTATATTAAACATCAAAACTTCGTGACCACTGAGCAAAGAAAGCGCACAGAGATAACACGTGAATATTATCAGGACGTCAAACGTTCCTATAAACAACTCGAATATTATCAACTCAATAAAATCAGAGAACTTTTATCATTTAACGATGGGATTAGCCGCCCACTGTGGGCCTTAAATAAACTTAGTGCTGCACCTCAAACACTGTTTTTGAGTGTAAATCCCAATTTTAAGTTAATCAACAGACAAGTCTTTAAGCAACATATCTTGAACTTGTCTTTAAAATATACTCAGGATAAGTGTGGCTCAAACACATGTATTAAAATTGGACCGATTAGATCGATTGGGTTAAGACGCGCAGTTGCGGAACATATAAAACACAGTTTCGGTGTGAGCAGTTATAACGTATCTTCTACGTATGAGTATTAACGATCTTACAACTGCAAGATTTGTAGCGTGCGCTGTGAGACTGTGAAAGTATTCTTAAAGTAGTAGGGTGGTATAAGCGCAGCGCATCCACCAATACTGGCTAGAATGGTGGATGCGCTGCGCTTATCCACCCTACGGGTAGTGCACATTTTCTAGATTTTTGAATACTTTCACAATCGCACGCTACAGTCTTATCCGTATTATTTACTCATTGATTTTTCATACATGGCGTCTGAACGATCTTTTGCTTCACGAGCTTCGCCCAATGCCTGGTCTGCCGTACCTTTTGCGTCTCTAGATGAATCCATTGCCTGTTGCGCAAGTTTTTCAGCTCTTATAGCTATTTCCTTGGCTTCTGCTGCCATAGCTTTCGCTTCATCGGCTGATTTTTGTGCATTAGCAACGGATTCCGTATTTTCAGATGTTGAGGCACACCCAATCATCAGTGTAAGCATAGCCATCAGTAGGATTAATAGTATTGTCTTTATATTCACCTGTACTCCTCCTTCGTAATATAACAAATAGCGCCTTTTTACTACATTATTCATTCTTTTATTCTAGGTTTAATTAAATATGCTTTATTTTCTCCAATTAAACAAGTCAAATTAAAGGCTTAAGATTGATTCAGCGCAAAAGTTACTGCAATTACCTCATTTAACTGAAAATCGGCCAAATACACGTCAAAAACCGATACCCACTCCAAACCTAAGGACTAAAGGGTCACTGTAGGGACTATCAGCCTTATCATAAGAAAAATTATACAATGCGGTAAAATATAATGAAGCATTTCCACCGACAGGCATACTGGCACCACCACCCGCCAAAAAACTGCCAAAATTGGTTCGTTCAGTAGAGTTACTAAAATAATCCTCATAACTGAGGTATTCATATTCAGCCTGTATATACACCCGTGGTATCACAAAATAACGGCCAAATAGGGTTGAACCATAATCGTTGGTCGATTGAGAATTTTCATAACGATTATCTTTGCTGTAGCGGTAGAGCAGACTTAAACCAACTGCGGTGCGTCGATTGATGTTATATCCCACCAATGGTGATATTTCAAAATATTCCACATCCCCCAGGCCTAATCCAATTCCACCACCATAAAACCAGTTTTGTTTGGGTGGAAACCGATCATCGCTGGCAAATACCATTGGGGGGAAACAAAATAAAATAAACAATAAGCCACAAATAAAATATAATACGTTCAGTTTTATAGCATCCTTCATAACACCAATTCCCTTTTATCACACTCTATTAAGGCTATTTCTTATTTATTTTTTCTCTAATATGACATTAGCAATTACATACTCACGTTCATCACTAATAGATATATGGCTTGCAACGATATGGAAATCTGCGATCAACTCACTCGCTTTACCGTGAAAAAGCAAAATGGGTCTACCCAAACTCTCATGCCCAACTTCAATATGCGACAAACATAGACCCTGACGAAATCCAGTACCCAGTGCTTTTGCCGTTGCCTCTTTTGCGGCAAAGCGTTTTGCCAAAAAATTTGCTGGCATTGCGGCTGTCTGAAACTCCTCGTATTCCTGATCATGGAGAATTCTTTGCGCAAACGCGTTACCCCATCTATGCAAACCAGATTCGATACGTTGAAGCTTGACTATATCTGTGCCTATTCCAAATATCAAAATTTTTGTTCTATGGTAAGCCTATAGTAAAATCCAATCCCTAAACCTTAGCAAAAGCTAAATGGACGCCCATTTTCCGGTTTATCTCATAATAACAACTATTTCGGTTCCAATCACCTTATGTGAAATTCAATGACATGCTTGTTCCACTCCATTGTCCCTTAGGGGAACAAAAATCGTGTGGCACGTGTTAAGCATACAAAGGACTAAATATTAATGCGTTTTTGTCGATATAAGTTAGAGCTTCGGCTAAAGCAAAATACGACTCAAATTCAATTTTATTTATAATAATCAAAGGGTAAGTGAATCCTGTGTTTGTAATATCCAGTGAAAACACAAAATCTGCGCCGCACGTCTCAAAATCCATAAACGCTACCGTGCCCTATTTATTTATAATCATACTAGGGTTGCTGGTGTGTACTGGTATACAAATTAAATACAACTATAATATCAACAGCTTAAAACAGAATTTTGCAAAAAAAATCCAACTGGAAACGGGTGTTTTAACCGACCAAATCGAGATGCAATTCCAGATGCTTTACCAAGGCTTAAAGACCATCGCTCGATTGCCCAGTATTAAGCAAGTGTATATGGGAGAAAATCATCAGCAGTCAGCAGCCCAACACGATACACAGGAACTCTATAATTTTCTGTATCCATTTACTCAACTATCTGAGATCTATGTTGTACCCAAAGCATTTGATCCTGACCAGATTGATCCTGAGACAAACTTAAACTACCAACCATCGTTTACTCTAGACAAGGTTATTGTGGGCAAAACTGCCGACCACACGCTCACTAATTCCAACACTAGCAATTTCGAAGAAATAGAAATTTTTAAATATCGAGAAATGGCGCAACACCTGAATTGGCTGCGGAAAAATGCGTCGAATGAGAATAACTTTACGAATGCAAACTACCCTGCGTTAATTAGCAAAGAAGTCATCACAGGTGGCAACACCTATTATTCACTTTCGGATACAGATAACAGCAATAGAAACGGAATGATATATTCTGTACCCTTTTATAGTCCCAATGGCCAACTTGCCGGCTCAATTGTTGGCGTAATTCTAAGTAACAATTTACGTAAATTACTACCTAAGGACAATTATGTACTATACAACGCCAGTTCTGACTTTAAAGTGGCTAACCAAAATTCGAATAATTTGCACTCGTCATTTCCCTGGATAAAAAATGGCGAATCAAATCCCAATCATAAGCTTGCAAACAATATCAAACTAACACTGCCTGATGCGCAAGGTGATTGGCGTTTATGGGTGGCTTCGCGCGATGCGGAATTTCTGCAATCGTCACAGGTTTTATCGGCTAAACAATTTTCCATTGCGGCACAACTTGCCACGTTGTTATTAACAGTTTGCCTGGGCATAATTATTTACATGCAAGTAAAACAACGTCGTTTTGCAGAAAGTCAAAATGTCGTTTTGGAACACAAGGTAACTCAGCGAACCAACGAACTCGCCGAACAAAAAAAGACATTATCGCAACATTATCTAGCGCTAGAGAAAAGCGAGGCAAAATTCAGTACCGTACTGGCGTATGCGGCTGAAAGCATCATTATAATAGGAAAAAACGGGTTAATAGAAACTTTCAACAAGGCGGCAGAATATACCTTTGGGTATACAACTGAAGAGATCGTTGGACAACCAATAGGCATATTACTTCCCAGCCTGGCTAATAAGCCTCCAAGTCACTATCTAGATAAATATCGTGGCCTGGCAACGGCTAAATCAACCAACAAACAACACGAATTATTGGGTGTACACAAAAATAACTCCACATTTTTTGCAGAACTTCACCTTAATGAGTTATCATTTTCTGACATGAAAGTGTATACCTGCATTGTCAGGGACATCAGCGCCTATAAAATGGCCGAACAAGCAACTAAAGCAGCCAAAGAAGAAGCCGAACAGTCAAGCCGTACTAAAAGTGAGTTCCTTGCCAATATGAGCCATGAATTACGTACCCCTCTAAATGCCATAATTGGGTACTGTGAGCTATTAATCGACGAAACAAAACATTCGGGCAATTTGGAATACCATAGTGATTTAAATAACATCCATACATCAGGCTACCATTTACTCAATCTGATCAATAGTATTTTAGATTTATCGAAGATTGAAGCTGGCAAAATGGAATTATTCCTCGAGCACTTCGATATAAAAACTGTAATAGAAGAAGCCGTTATTAATACTCAACCACTTGTGGTCAAAAATAATAACAATATAGTACTTGATATCTCCAATGAACTTGGACTTATGTATGCCGATACTACAAAGATCCAACAAATCATTATTAACCTATTAGGAAATGCCAATAAGTTTACCAAAAATGGTCAAATATCCGTATACGCTGAACAAATAAAACAACGCAGCATAAATTGGTTACAATTAATGGTAACCGACACTGGGATTGGTATGTCACAGGAACAATTGGATAATTTATTTACAGAGTTTACCCAAGGAGATTCCTCTACCACGAAAAAATATGGTGGCACCGGTCTTGGTCTGGCAATAACCCTACAGTTTTGTGAAATGATGGGCGGTACAATCAAAGCAAATAGCGATGTGGGACTGGGCTCACACTTTGTCGTACAATTGCCCATGGCAGTCATTGGTGATAATGTCGACCCCAAACAAGTGAGATTCAATAATGAAGATGAATATGGTGCAACGCGCAGCAAGATTAGTAGGGTGATGGTAATTGGTGATAACAAACAATCTACAGCGCTAATTTCGAGTTTTTTGTTACGAGAAGGTTTTTATGTTGATCTGGCACATTCAGTATCGCAAGCTCTCTCTATTGCAGAAGACACACCGCCTGACCTTATAATAGTAGATGAAAACAGCGTCCAAATGAATGAATTGTTCGATATAAACGCCATTAAACAATCAGAGGAGCTTAAAGATATACCCTTAGTCATGCTCACTAAAAGCGAAAACGAAGATCTGGCATCAGCCATAGGCGTTAAAGATTTTCTCCCCAAACCTATTCAGCGTAACCGAATTCTCGACGTTGTCTTTAAATATGTGCGCAAGCAGCCTAGTATAAATACTTCAGACAACTATATTTTAGTGGTAGAAGACGAACCCAACAATAGAGAAGTAATCAGGCGACATTTGGAATCGGACGGATTAAAGGTAAAATTAGCAGCCAATGGGCTGGAAGGTTTGGCCGTTGTAAAAGAGAAAAAACCCGACCTAATTTTCCTAGATATCGTTATGCCGGAAATGGACGGTTTCGAATTTGTTGAAAATCTGCGAAGTAATGAACAATGGCAATCCATACCGGTTATCATTTTAACCGCCATTGAATTGAGCAAAGAACAACGAGCGAAACTCAACAATCATGTGGAAACCATATTATTCAAAACCGATATTGAACCAGCGGCTATGTTAGGAAAATTGCGTAACTTAATTGTTTCACATTTGAATTCTTGATAAATTCCACCTTATTGTGCTCACGCGTATTTTAGAGAAGCTTGATAAAACGACACTGGCATTTTTTGCCGTTTTACTATTTATTGCGTATTTCACTTTTAGCTTTGCCGCCCATACTACCATTGGTACATTCGCCGATGACAGTGTAAGCTATATCATAATGGGGCAAAGCTACTCACCCTATTTTTCAACCAGCCCGGTTATATTAGACGCTGCAAAAGTAGAGAACTACCCACCTGTATTTCCTTTATTCCTAGCTCTCACAGGCGCTTCACACAATTACCTGCTTGGTCATGTGTTGGTAGTCTTCTTACTTTTGTTAAGTTTAGTTGCATTATATTTCTTCTCGGCAACTACCCTTAAAAACAATAAAAGCGCCACTCTTAAAAATAAAGTAACTGCCTTACTGGTTGTGCTTCTGTTTGCCGCCAGCCCTAGCACCTGGCTTAATGTAATGGGGATACTGAGCGAAAACCTGTATATTTTGCTTGTTTTGTCTGCGCTTTATTATTATGAATTCAAGATCAACGACAAGGAATTCTCACGTAAAACTGCCATTGTGTTTGGTGTGTTATTGGGTCTGGTATTACTCACCCGAACTATTGGTATAAGCATCATCGCCGCCTTTGTTATTACTTCACTTATTAAAGAAAAGTCAC
>Ga0316187_10005198_pt1 | contig 11260 bp, 10 predicted proteins | sample CroRivburrow1_MG_FD_204927 | JGI IMG/M metagenome (GOLD analysis project Ga0316187, IMG submission 204927) | Coastal sediment microbial communities from Maine, United States - Cross River worm burrow 1 | ecosystem: Environmental > Aquatic > Marine > Coastal > Sediment | place: USA: Maine...
GCCACCGACACTTCCTGAGAGCATAAACGGGATACATGTATGCAAGAGCTGTTCACTATCCTGAACATGATTGCCGCGATAGGAGTTGCAGATATCCTCTTCATCGACAGATGAGACCGTTTGCCCTGTTCGTTTGGCACGGCAGGCATCGCAATTCACAGTGATCTCCCGGTCGCACCAGAGCTCTTCTTCCTCAGGCAACCCTTCTGCAGAGATCAGCTGCATCTTGTTCTTTGCCGCCACGACCTCATAGAGGGAGAAGCGCTTGAAACCGAACTGCCGCTTGAGCACTTTGACCAGGCGCCCGTAGACCTCTTCGAGGTCACGGTCATTTTCGATTGACTGCTTGAAGTGTGCAGCTCCGACCAGATTGTTCACCACCTCACCCGTGCGGGTGAGAAGATTCCTCTCATCGCTCTGGTAGGTGCCGGTCAGGGTCTCAATTTTTTGCGAAATACCGCCAAATGTGCTTTCAAGCGTCTGCATAAAGTGGTTGGTCTGATCGGCGATCTCGCCGATCTCATCATCGCTCTGCCTGCTCAGGCGAGCGGAGAAGTCACCCCCCTCGGCCTTCTCAACCGCACGTCGCAGCTCTTTTGTAGTGCCAACCATTGGCTTCAGCAGACGACTCAGCAGATAGCTCATCACCGCACCAAAGAGCATAAACAGCAGCAACATGCCGGCAACGGAGAGCATCATGGCGTGACGCTGCTTGCTCATATCGATCTCAATACTGACCACGCCGAGCACATCACCATCTGTCCCTTCATGGCATTTCATACAGTTCTGGTTGGCTCTGGCAATGTAGGGGAGCGCATAATGAAACAACGGCGTATCGCCATCGATCAGCTCCTGCGCATCCTTGCCGGTGGCAAACACCTTTTTCTCAAGCGTTTCTGCGGGATCGTAACTTTTGGGGTCAAGCTGAAACTGCTTTATTACTGACTCTGCCGGTACGACATGAGCATGTTTGAGGCCCGGAACATTAGCAAGATCCCTCATATAGGGTCGAATATGTTCAGGACTCCCCTCGTCCATCTCATGGGTGATGGTCATACGGAGCATCTCGGAAGCCATCTGGCTCTGCAGTTTCAGACCTGTTTCTGAGGAGGATGTGAAGGCGTAGATGGCAACGGCTGAGATCAACATGGCAAATGTCAGCGTTCCCGCAAATGTAATCAGAAGGCCTTTCGTTTTCAGGTGCATACTCTTCCCCCCGTTGAACCGCGACCAGTAGCAGATCCAGCATAGCAAGTCAGGCCTGGATCGGCCACCTTCGACGCGCCCATTTGTGCAGCTCCATCACCAGCAGGATCACCAGCGCTACCGGCAGCAGCTGCAACCAGTGGGCAAATGAAACCGGCTGCATACCGAGCACGGAGCTCAATCCCGGCACGTACATGGTGGCAATATGGACAAGCTGGGCGATGATCGTTCCAAAGAAGAGCAGTGGATTTCCAAGTGGATTGTGATTCAGGACCGAACGGCTCTCAGAACGTGAATTGAAGGCATGCACATTCTCAAACAGCACCATCAACAGCAGCGTACTATTGCGTGCCGCATCCACATCCATACCGGCTGTCAGCAGCGTCTGGAAGGTGATGAAGGCAAGCAGGCCGATCACAAAGGCGGAGATCAGGGTTCGCTCCACCATCATACGATTGAAGATCGGCTCCTTTGGCTCACGCGGTGGTTGGCTCATCTCGTTGCCCTCGCGTGGTTCAAAGGCCAGTGCCACATCCTGAATGCCATTGGTAACCAGGTTCAGCCAGAGCAGCTGCACAGCGGTCAGTGGCAGCGGCAGCCCTGTTAACAGGGAGAGAAAGAAGAGAACCAGCTCCGCGGCACCGGTTGAGATCAGCAGGAAGATCACCTTGCGGATATTGCGGTAGGCGATGCGCCCCTCCTCTACACCGGCAACAATCGAGGCGAAGTTATCGTCGGCAATCACCAGGTCGGCACTCTCTTTGGCTACATCGGTGCCGCGTTTGCCCATCGCCACACCGACATGGGAAACATTCAGCGCCGGGGCATCGTTGGCCCCATCGCCGGTAACAGCGACAAAGTGGCCCGCCCGCTGCAGCGCCTGCACGATGACAACCTTCTGGCTCGGCTCGACACGGGCAAAGACATTGGCGCCATCCACCAGTTTATCCACCTCGGCCTCGCCCCACTTTCCGGCCTCGCGAAGCTGGCTACCGTTGACGACCTGATCTGATTGATCGACGAGACCCAATTCGCGGGCGATAACAAAGGCGGTCGCCGGATGATCGCCGGTAATCATGCAGGCCCGTATGCCCGCCTGATGGCATGCTGCAACCGCCGCCTTCGCCTCGCTACGCAGTGGATCGATCATACCAACCACACCAAGAAGCTTGAGACCTTTCAGATCCTCACGGCCGAAATCGGCGATGTCACGGCTAACAGGTACAATCGCATGCGCGAAGGCGAGCGTGCGGTAGCCTTCACTCGCCATCGACTCCTCCTGCCGCTCAAGCAGCGCCACATCGAGATCACATACCCCCTCTTCGCACGACATCTCGTGACACATCGGCAGTAGCCGCTCCAGCGCCCCCTTAACAAGGATCAGATAGTGGCCATCCATCTCGTGCAGGGTCGCCGCATAGCCGAATTCGGACTCATACGGGATTGATGTCTTCAGAGGATAAGTTTGCTGAGTCTCCGCCTGAGTCATACCGATCTTGTGGGCCATGACCAGCAGTGCAACATCAACAGCATCACCATGACTTGCCCACGCCTCACCTCTGCGACCGAAGAAACCCTCATTGCAGAGCACGGCTGCACGGGAGATATCCTTGAGCCGGGCATGCATATCATCGTTCAGGGGTTTCTCCTGATAAAAGACCGACCCTTCGGGGAAACTATTACCATCAACAATCTGCCACGAAGGATAACCGGGCAGCGCCACCTCCCTTGCCGTAAGCTGGTTCATCGTCAGCGTGCCGGTCTTGTCCGATGCGATCACGGTGCAGGAGCCCAGCGCCTCCACCGCCACCAGTTTGCGCACAATCACATTGCGTTTGGCCATACGGTTCATGCCGATCGCCAGCGCAACGGTGAGTGCGACCGGCAACCCTTCAGGAATGGCGGAGACGGCTAGTGCCACCGAAACCATAAACACCTCATGCCAGCCAACCCCGCTGTAGAGTTCAACCGCCGCCAGCGCCAGCACCACCACGCCGAGCGCCATGGCAATACCCATGGTGAACTTCTCCATGCGCAGGATCAGCGGCGGTTTCGCCGCATCGCCGCGCTGCATCGCCTCAGCCAGCCGCCCCACTTCGGTGGCGCTGGCGGTAGCGGTGACCACACCGCGGCCGCGGCCACGATTTACCAGTGTCGCGGAGTAGAGCATGTTGCGACGATCCGCCAGCGGCGTCTCCGCATCACAGATCCAGCGTGCACTCTTGGCAACGGGCATCGATTCACCGGTGAGCAGTGACTCGTCCACCTCCAGGTCGAATTCGTGGGTCAGCCTTATATCGGCTGGCACCTTGGAGCCACTCTCCAGCAGCACGATATCGCCGGGTACCAGCTCAACGGCATCAACCTCGAACGACTCACCGCCGCGCAGCACAATCGCGTGGGCTGAGACCAGATTTCTGAGTGCCTCAGCACTGCGCTGGGCATGGAACTCCTGCACCGTTCCGATAATGGCGTTGATCACCAGTACTGCGAAAATGAATCCCGCATCGGCAAACTCATCAAGAAGCAACGAAACCACAGCCGCCGCCAGCAGCACATAAATCAGGGGGCTTAAGAACTGGGAGAAGAAGAGCTGCAGGACTCCGGCTGATTCAGGCTCCGGAAGCTGGTTGCTACCGTATCGAGCACGACGCGCCTCAACCTCGGGTAGCGCAAGCCCATGAACAGAGCTGCTGAGGGCTGCAACTGCCTCATCCGTCTCCATGGCATACGGAATCAGATCAGGTGCACTATCGCGTTCAACCGTTTCAATATTCACACGTTATCCGAATCCCTCAATCATGATCTGCCATCTCCTTAACTCTCTATCATGAGTATAAACCCATAGGGATGCAAAACTATTGCAGCCTGGCAGTCAGGAGCATATTAGAAAGTTACATGATCATCCTGACTTCTCTCCAGCATCTGGATCCAGTCGCGCCAGGCAGCGGCATAAGCCCTGGATGCGTAGTGATCAAAGTTGTTATGACCTCCGGCAAGCAACGCCTCTGTTTTAGGCTCATTCGCTGCGGCAAAGATTTTTTCAGCCATCCACGATGGTGCAATCGTGTCATCACGCGCAGCAATCAGTAGCAGCGGAAGACCCACATTTTTCACCGAAGCCACGACATCAAATTGGCTTTTTGCCAGCCAGCGCAGTGGCAGCCACGGGTAGTGAAACGATGCCATGTCGGGGATGCTGGAAAACGGCGTTTCCAGCGCGAGTCCTGCCGCCTTCACTTCACTCGCAAGCTTTGCTGCCACGGCAGCGCCAAGGCTTCGACCCGCGATGATCACCCCTTCAGGTTTCAACCCCAGGCGAATCGTGACATCAGACCAGGCCGCGCGAGCATCTTCGTAGATTCCCTGCTCACCGGGCTCGCCTCCACTCCTGCCGAAACCACGGTAATCGATGGCATAGACAGAAAGTCCTATCTCCTGCCACTTCCGGTAAAGCAACAGGCGGTGGCTGATATTGCCCGCATTACCATGGAAGTGGAGCACGGTGAATCGGGAGGAGGGAATCGGCATATACCAGCCATGCAGGGTGACACTGTCTGCTGTGGTTATTTGCAGCTCATCAAACTGTATACCAAAATCGGCAGGTGTAGTGCTGACCTCCCGGCTGGGGAAATAGATATAGTTATCTTCAAGCAGCGCCATATAACCCGATATCCCTGCAAAGCTGAGGAGAATAATCAGAAGCGCTCGTTTGAAAACAGACATGGATCAAGCATAGCGCAAATGGGGCGCTTTGGTATCCGCCCCAACTCTTCTCAGGAGAGGGCATCACCTGTTTTCAGTTGTGCGCCACGCAGGAAATCGGCTGCCGCCATCGCTTTTTTACCTTCCGGCTGCAGCTCTGAAATGCGGTAGATCGAATCCTCACCACAAGCAATATCAAGACCGCTTTTCACAGCGACAATCTGACCGGGTTGAAGCTTGTGCGAGCCCGTAGTCACACCACCGGCAATAACCTTCAGCCACTTGCCTGCTACCTGTGTGCGCACGCCCGGGCGCGGTGAGAAACAGCGCACCAGCCGATCGATGGAAGCAGCGCTGAGCGACCAGTCGAGGATGCGCTCCTCATTGGTAATCTTCTGGGCATAGGTAATGCCAACTTCCGGCTGCGGCTCAGGAATTAACCCTGCCGCAATCTTCGGCAGTGTGTCGATCAGCAGTTCCGCCCCAAGTGGAGAGAGTGCAAACCAGAGATCTGAACCGGTAGTACTGTCGGTGATTGGCAGGCTGCGACAGGCATAGATACCTCCGGTATCAAGCCCCTCCTCCATCTGCATGATGCAAACACCGGTTTCGCTATCGCCAGCCAGAAGGGAGCGCTCGATCGGTGCCGCCCCACGCCAGCGTGGCAGAAGCGATGCGTGCACATTGATCGGAGCAATAGATGCAGCATCGAGCCACGCTTTGGGAAGAATCATGCCGAAAGCGACCACGACCAGAACATCGGCTTCCTTCTTCTGCAGCCAGAGAAGTGCATCACTATTATCACGCAGTCGCTCTGGGGTAATGACGTCGATCCCTACATCCAGTGCCGCCTGCTTCACTGGCGACGGAGTGAGTTTCATGCCACGTCCGGACTTACGATCCGGCTGCGACACCACGCCAACCACCTCGATGCCATCGGCCTTTATCAGTGCCTGCAGACAGGGAACAGAAAAACCGGGGGTTCCGGCAAAAACAACGCGCATCAGAGTTATGACTTAAATAGCTTCTTCATCTTCTTGGTGATCATCGCACGCTTGAGTGGAGAGAGATAATCGATAAAGAGTTTACCAATCAGGTGATCGAATTCGTGCTGCAGTGCCACAGCTTCGAAGCCTTCGAAATCTTTCTCGTGCGACACCCCTTCCATATCCTGCCAGCGCAGGCTTACGGCAGCCGGACGTGATACGTCACCATAGACCTCCGGAACAGAGAGACATCCCTCTTCCCATGAAGCCATCTCATCAGAGCGCCATGTGAACTCGGGATTAATCCACACATTCAGCTCCCGTTTTCCACCCGGCTCATCACTATCGTGATGTACCTCTTCCTTGCGCCAGACGGTATCGGTGACAGCTATCTTTAAAGCCACGCCAATCTGTGTGGCGGCAAGGCCGACGCCCGGGGCATCGTACATTGTTTCAGCCATATCCTGGATAATCTGCTTCACCTCATCAGAGAGAGGGAATTCGACAGACTCGGCAATCTCGCGCAGACGATCATCGGGATGGATCAGGATTTCACGAACAGCCACTTAAAATGTACCACCTTTCCAACCGAACATATCACGATCCGGCGCCTCGAACTCAATGTAGATGCGCGCCATATCGATATCCAGTTGCTGATGAGTCAGCTTTGAAAGCTTGGCCGATACATGCGCTGTGTCTGCGGGCGAAAGGCCGATGCTTTTCAGCTCTATAAAAGCCAGCGGTAAATCTGAGCCGGCAAAGGACATCAAACGTCGGTCGGAGAGCTCAACCATCACGTAGGACTCCGGCTTCCCCAGCGTCACCGCAATAGCATGGGAGAAGTGGGCCAGAAATCCGGCTGGGTTTTCAACTTTCACATTGGTATGAATATGCAGATAGGGCATCAGCGCTCCTCCTTTTCGGCAGCCTCTTCAGCCAGCTTCTTGGCATGCATCTCAAGATTCCTGCGTGCCTGTTCTTCGCGTTCTAGGTTCTTACCCACGCGCATCTGTGCGGTTGCAACGTAGGCAAGCCACCAGAGAAAAATGCCGACAACCAGTACAATCAGCCAAAAGGTTACTCCGCTCATTTTGCCTCCGCTGTTTCTGTCGTGGTTACAGCCAAGGGCGTTTCAGCCCGCTGTTTAAGCTTGCGATTGATCAGATTTACACCGGCTAGAATAAAGCCCAGCGCGATAAACGCTCCCGGCGGCAGAATAAACATCAGCACATCCGGATATGAGTCGCCGAAAAGAGCAAAGCCAAACAGTTCGCCCTGCCCTAAAAGCTCACGCACACCACCGAGCACCACCAGTGCAAAGGTGAAACCTGCACTGACAGCCAGCGCATCCACAACCGAATCAGAGACTGAGTTCTTACTGGCAAATGCCTCGGCGCGACCAAGAATCGCACAGTTCACCACGATCAACGGGATAAACAGACCCAGTATCAGATACATCTCATGCATCCATGCGTTCATCGCCATACCCACCACGGTTACAAAGGCTGCGATAATTGTGATATAGGCAGGAATACGTACATTCTTCGGGATCAGATCGCGTACCAAGGATACCACCAGATTGGAGCCCAACAGCACCAGCATCGTTGCTGCCCCCATCCAGAAACCATTCTCGGCCGACGTGGTAACACCGAGCAGCGGGCACATGCCGAGCAACTGGGCAAAGATGGTGTTGTTGTGCCAGAACCCGTCGTAGAATACTTCCGATTTAGTCAATCTTCGTCTCCAGCTTCATCCCATGCTCCGATACTTTAGCTCCACGTGGTTTGGCATTCTGCTCTTCCACTGCATTGAGAATAGCCTGTCGATGACTGTTGTAAAACGCCAGCGCACCCTTAACCGCCTTCACTACCGCCCGCGGTGTAATCGTAGCACCTGTAAACTGATCGAAATCACCGCCATCTTTTTTCACCTTCCAGCGGGTTCCTTCCAGCATTCGTCCAGCAAAACTCTGCAGCCAGTCGTGGTTTTTGACGATCCCATCGCCCAGGCCGGGCGTCTCAAGATGATTGGTGACACGAATCGCATGGATCTCCCCATCCGGCCGCACGCCAACCAGAATGCGGATTGATCCTGAATAACCATCGCGTGCAATCACTTCCCAGGCAAAACCACGCACATTGCCAAGCGCATCCTTTCCGGGATAGATGGTCGTCTCAGCAACCGTGAGAAGATCGGCCTGCGCATCATTGGCATGTTTGGGCAGCACCAGCACCAGTGCCTTGTGCAGCGCCTCTTTCTGCGCCTGAGCAATCGGCCCACGGGTGAATATATCTGTCAGCCCCACAATCGCCGCAGCTAGAACAGCCACGACAAAAATCGCCAGCACCATGCGAGCCTGATCACGATCAAACATCATGATTTGTCCCCACTTCCGTAACCGTAGACGCGTGGCCTGAAATAGTGGTCGATCAATGGCACTGCACAGTTCATCAGCAGTACGGCAAACATCGCACCTTCCGGGTAACCACCAAAGCTGCGAATACTCCAGGTCAGTACACCGCAACCGATACCAAAAACGATCTGGCCAAGTGGCGTCACCGGAGATGAGACCGGATCGGTAGCCATGAAAAAGGCGCAGAGAATCAGGCCACCAGCAAACAGATGAAACAGCGGCGGCGTAAACTGCTCGGGATTAAGCGCATTAAACAGCCCTGCCAAAAGCAGCACCGTGGCGATATAGGAGAACGGGATATGCCAGGTGATGGTGTGGCGTGCGAGCAGGAAGATGCCGCCAATCAACAGCGCCAGCGCACTGGTTTCACCGATACTTCCCGCCTCAAATCCAAGGAAGGCGTTGAGATAACTGTAGTTGTAAGCGTTCAGCGCCTCAGCCACCGGCACGCCGAGAGTCGCTTCGGTCTTCACATAACCCAGTGGAGAGGCCATGGAAATCGCATCAAAGCCAAGCTTCAGCGCATCAGGACCAGCCAGGAAAAAGTTAAGGCAGGTCGAGAAGTCGTAGAGATTGAGGAGAGGTTCAGCAGCCGACATCGGCACGATCCAGGTCGTCATATGCAGCGGGAAAGAGATCAGCAGGATAATACGTGCCGAGAGTGCCGGGTTGAAGATATTATATCCCAGACCGCCATAGATCTGCTTACCAAGCACAATGGCAAAAACAGAGGCAAGCACCGCCATCCACCACGGCACCGCCGCAGGCAGTGTGAGTGCCAGAAACAGGCCGGTCAGCGCGGCTGAATTATCAAGCAGCGTGGATAGTGGCCGCTTCATCCATTTCAGACAGAGCGCTTCGGTCAACAGAGCCGTACCCATGCATGTGACAATCAGCAGAACCGCCAGCCAGCCGAACAGGTAGACACTGATCATTGTGGCAGGAAGCAGTGCCAGAATGACCGTCAGCATGGTCATGCGGATCGAATCGCCGCCATGGGCATGTGGCGGACTAAGCATCACCGGCATCAGCTCTTCTCCTCTGTTGCATCTTTTACTTCTGTTTCCACTGCCTCAACAGGTTTCACCGGTGCATGGTCGCGACGCACCCGCGATCGACGCGCAGCTTTCTCCGCCTTTTCCGCTTCGATACGCGCATCACGCGTCTCCGAACGTTTGCGCGATGCCTCAGCAAAGATCTGTTCACGACGGGTCTGGGCAATCTGCCCTTTGCCGTAACGGAAATAGTGAACCAGCGGAATATTGGATGGGCAGACATAAGAGCAGCTACCGCACTCAATACAGTCAAACAGATGATACTTTTCAGCCTTGTCGAACTGATCACTTCGACAGGCATCAGCCAGCAGGTTTGGCACCAGATGAACCGGGCACGCCTCACTGCAGTGGCCGCAGCGAATACAGGGCTGCTCTTCGGTATGTGCCTGCTGCATCGTTGGAATCGACATGGCCAGAAGTCCCGTGGTCGATTTAATCACCGGCACATCCACATTTTTCAATCGTTCGCCCATCATCGGGCCGCCATGCAGCAGGTGCAGGCCGCTCAGGTCATCGACTCCACGCTGGGCGAAAAGTGTACGTACCGGCATGCCCAAACGAACAGACATTGTGGCGGGATTATCAACTGCATCACCACTGACGGTAACAAGCCTCTCGGTAAGTGTACGCCCCAGCACCACAGCATCGTGCAGCGCCTTGCTGGTTCCCACATTTTGACAGACAACACCGATATGCATCGGCAGGCGCCCAGCCTCTACCTCTTTGCCAGTCAGCGAATAGATCAGCTGCTTTTCACTGCCCTGTGGATAACGGGTCGGCAATACGACAACACGCACGTTCTCCATATCCGATGCCCTGGAAAGCGCTTCGCGCATGGCAATAGCTGCATCGGGCTTGTTATCCTCAATCGCGATGATGCCGGATTTCGCATCCACCATATGCATGACAATCGCCATGCCACTTAAAATATCATCTGGGTTCTCGAGCATCATGCGATGATCGTTGGTCAACCACGGTTCGCACTCGATACCATTGAGAACCAGTGTTTCGATCGGAAAGCGCTTATCCTGAATCAGCTTGATAAAGGTCGGGAATACCGCACCGCCAAGGCCAGCAAGTCCACACATACGAACTCTCTCGCGCAGAATGGCGGGATTAATCTCGCGCCAGTTGGCTATCGGCTCAAGGCTCTCATCCACTTCATCCTGGCCATCGGATTCGATAAAAATACATGGAAGCCCCATACCTGATGGGTGCGGAATCGCATGCTCTTCGATCCTCACTACACGACCCGAGGTCGGCGCATGCACCGGCACGGAGAGGTAACCTTCTGATTTGGCGATCTTCTGGCCACGCAGCACCCGGTCACCCACCTTCACCAGTGGCGAGCAGGCCTCGCCGATATGCTGTTTCATCGGCAAAATATGAACAGGCGCGATCGGAGCCACCTCAATCGGCAGGCCGGCTGTCACCTTAAACATCTCGGGATGCACACCACCAGCAAAGCTGTGCTGCAGCATACCGAGTCTCTGGGCAAACTTTCTAAGCATGGCCGGCATGGGTGTCCCGCCTTTCGTGACCCAGTTGTGCACGGTTGGTATCCGGCAGTGGCCAGGACCAGTGTTCAATCAACTCAGGTTTCATCAACATATCTATACAATCGACCGGGCACGGCTCAATACAGAGTGTGCAGCCGGTGCAGTGATCGGAAATCACGGTGTGATACTGTTTCGGTGCACCGACAATCGCATCAACCGGGCAGGCCTTGATGCAGAGCGTGCAACCGATGCACTCATCCTCACGCACAAAAGCGGTCATTGGTGCAGTTGCCTCCTGCTCGAGATCCTTGGGTTCCACACCCATCAGGTCAGCAATGGCCAGCATGGTACGTTCACCACCGGGCACACAGTGGTTCACATCCGCAGCACCACTGG
>Ga0316187_10005200_pt1 | contig 11260 bp, 8 predicted proteins | sample CroRivburrow1_MG_FD_204927 | JGI IMG/M metagenome (GOLD analysis project Ga0316187, IMG submission 204927) | Coastal sediment microbial communities from Maine, United States - Cross River worm burrow 1 | ecosystem: Environmental > Aquatic > Marine > Coastal > Sediment | place: USA: Maine...
CTGGTTCAATCACCGTATTGTAGTCGAGGCGACTCACGGGTACGAACCGGGGCAGGGAGCGTTTGTCGGTCTTTCCGCTGCCCAGTTTCGGAATGTCGGCAACCCTGACATAGTAAGCGGGTACTTTGTAACTCGGCACCAGGGCGCGCAGGTAATCGCGTATTGCTTCTACCGTCGGCGTATGGGCCGGGTCGACCTCGACGTAGGCCGCCAGTTCAGTGGTGGAGTCGTTCCCCAGTTTTCCCTTGACGGGGACAATGGCGGCGTCGGAGATTCCCGGCATCGCCCGCAGAGCAGCCTCGATCTCGCCGGGTTCGACCCGGAAGCCGGACACCTTGATCTGCTCATCCTTGCGGCCGCAGATGTGCAACTCGCCTGCCGCGTCGATGAATCCCGTATCTCCGGTGTTGAACCTGCGGCATCCCGATTGGTCGTTGACCGTGGAGAATGCGCTGGTGTCGAGGTCCGGCCGGTTCCAGTACCCTTCGAACAGTACGTCGCTTTTTACCGCGATCTCACCGACTTCAGGTCCATCAACGGCCGCACCATGATTGTCGATGATTTCAACCTCGATGTTGTCGAATACGCGCCCCACCGGGATGCTCGATACCTCCGTCAGATCCGCAAACGAAAAAGTCCGGCTCGCCACCGCCACCTCGGTGCTTCCGTACCAGTTGAGGATCCTGCACGTTTCGGGAAACACCGTTGCCGCCTGCGCCAGGTCGGCCCGGGTCAAGGGCTCGCCGCTCAGGCGCAGCAGCCGCAGCGCGAGTTCGCGGGGCTGCGACCTGAGTTCCTTTACGATATAACGCAGAACGGTGGGTACCGTCGGCAATATCGTTATTTGACGCTCACTCAACCACCGACCGATCCCTGTGAAACCCTGGACGCTGAGATTGAAATCGTGGCTGCTGGCGCCCACGATCAGTGCGGAGAACATGTCCATCCCCCGCACCTCGTGCAGCCGTGCAACGCGATCACTTCTGCTCAGCCCCGTTGTGGCGATATAGCTGGAGACAAAACCCATCACGCTGCGCTCCGTGTGCGTCACCCCCTTCGGGCGGCCGGTGGAACCGGAGGTGTATGCAATCCAGACCCTGTCGTCCGGGTGCGTACGGCTCCGGATCATTGATCGCTCCTGGAACTGCCCGGGGTCCAGCAGGGCGACGCGGATTCCGCTCCCTGCCAGTGCGTGTGCGAGTTCCAGCTGGCTGCCGGTGGCCACGATCAACCTTGCGCCTGAATCTTCCAGGATCAAACGGAGGAATTCCACGGGGTCATCGGGGTTGGGCCGGACGCCCACCGCGGCGGCCCTGCCCAGGCCAAGCACGATCGCGGGTGACAACAGACAGTTGTCATTCAGTACGAATACCCGGTCTCCCCGCGATATCCCGTTGTCGATAACGATCGCCGCGACGTTGTTTGACCATCGCTGCAGTTCGGAATAGGTAAGCGCCGACTCCTGGCTGTCCAGTGCGACGTGATCCGGATTGGCCAGAACCGTCGCGTCGAACAATTCGTTGAGCGTCGCGTCATGCCGGCGCCAGGGATCGGCGGCGCTTGCTTGAGTCGGTAACTGCATCGGGGTATTTTAGATGGATTCAGTGTAATGATCATCTGTTCGATTTGACCGCCCGGGACCCAGTGGTCCAGTGCTCCGCGGATCGGAAGTATCGCTGGCGTTGTTGCAACATAGGCTGTATATTCGCGCCACCTCCCGCAGGGGAGGACGTACGTTCTGACCTTTCACGTGTTTTATATCACCCGTAATCTGGTTAGCAGCGTCCTGTGGATACTTGATTACATGCCGGTTCCACTAACACACTGAGCCAGATCAGGTGATGCCCCAACGCATCCCGATTCAGTTCTTTTTGTCCATATTTCCATGAATCCGCCGGTTGGCGGACAGGGGTGTTTCGTGTCTTTCAAACAATTGAATCTCGACGATGTTCTGTTGAGAGCCGTACATTCGGTCGGGTTTTCCGAACCTACCGACATTCAAAACAAGGCAATACCGCCGGTAATGTCAGGCCGCGATCTGATGGCTTCGGCGCAGACCGGGACCGGGAAAACCGCGGCATTCGTGCTGCCGTCGCTGCACCGGCTGATCAGCACCCGCGGTGGTTCCGGCAAGGGACCGCGCGTGCTCGTGCTTACGCCAACCCGCGAGCTGGCGATGCAGATCAAGGACGACGTAGGCCAGCTGAGCAGGTTCTCCAAAATCTCGAGTGGCACGGTCGTTGGCGGTATGCCCTATCCGCCCCAGCTCAGGATGTTGTCGCGCCCGCTGGATATTCTGGTGGCGACACCCGGTCGCCTGATGGACCACATGGACCAGCGCCGGGTCAACCTGTCGCGGGTGGAAATACTCGTGCTCGACGAGGCCGACCGCATGCTGGATATGGGTTTTATCGATGACATGAAGAAAATCGCGTCCGCAACCCCGCCGCAGCGGCAGACGCTCCTGTTTTCCGCCACGCTCGAGGGACCGATTTTGAAAATCGCGCAGCAGTTGTTGAAAGATCCCGTGCGCGTTGCACTGAATACCAACAATGACCGCCACAAATCCATTCAGCAGCACATCAACCATGCGGACAGCCTGTCGCACAAGCATGAACTGCTGCGCCATCATCTGGGCAACACGGACCTGACGCAGGCACTGATCTTCACGGCCACCAAGCGGGCTGCCGAGAATCTGTCGAAGAGCCTGCGGGCCCAGAAGCACAAGAGTGCCGCACTGCACGGCGACATGAGCCAGAGCCAGCGAAAGCGCACTGTGGACAGCATGCGCGACGGGAAATTCCGCCTGCTGGTGGCAACCGACGTCGCCGCCCGCGGACTCGATATCCGGGGCATCAGCCATGTGATCAATTTCGATATGCCCCACGTGGCCGAGGACTATATTCATCGCATTGGCCGCACGGGCCGTGCGGGCGACACGGGCCGCGCTATCTCGCTGGTGGGCCCCGGAGACTGGGACAAGCTCGCCAGGGTCGAGCGCCTCACCGGACGGAAAATCGAGAGAAGCCTGGTTGAGGGTCTGGAACCGGAAACGTCGGAGCCGCGCGCCAGCCGCTCCGGCAGCGGGAAGCCCGGCAGCGGAGCCCGGAGAAAAGGTGCAAAGCCGTCACAGGGCAAGCGGCGGGGCTCGTTTGCAGGCAGCGCTCCCGGCGGTGATTCCCGCCCGGGTCGCCGCGTCAGTCGCAAGGCCCGGCCCAGCAGAAACAATGCCGGCCGGCCGAGGGGCGCGATCCACGGCTAGCCGATGCGGTGACGGACTGCCGCAGCTCATCGCGGCGGTCGGCATGGAATTGCGGGTCCACCCCGGGTGTATACTTGGCGCCCTTGCCAATCCACACAATTGCACAGGGGGCCTGCGACGATGAGTAGTCGACCACCATTTCGCGCTGACGAAGTCGGCAGTCTTTTACGTCCGGAGAAGATCAGGCGGGCGCGTGAAGATCTCGAGTCAGGAAAGATCGACAGGCAACAGTTCGAGTCCATCGAGGACGAGTGTATACGGGAAGTCGTGGCGAAGCAGGAAAGCGTCGGCCTCAAGGCGGTGACCGACGGCGAGTTTCGTCGCTCGTGGTGGCATTTCGATTTTCTGACAGGCCTCGACGGCGTGGAGTGGTCCCGGGGCACCAAGACGATCCAGTTCCACGGGGTGACGACAAAAGCGGAAAGCATCGCCGTTACCGGGAAGGTCGAATTTGGGCAGCACCCGATGCTGGAACATTTCAGGTTTCTGAAGAGCGTGGCCTCGGCAACCCCCAAGATGACCATCCCTTCACCGTCCGTGCTCCATTTCAGGGGTGGCAGGGATGCGATCAGCACGGAGGTCTATCCGGACCTCGACAACTTCTACGCCGACACCGCACAGGCCTACCGCGACGCCGTCAGGGCGTTTTACGATGCGGGTTGCCGGTACCTGCAGTTCGACGACACGGTCTGGGCATATCTGTGCTCGGAGAAAGAGAGGCAGGCCGTGCGCGATCGCGGTGAGGACCCGGACCTGCTCAAGCAACACTATGCTGAAATGATCAGCACCGCACTATCGGACAAGCCCGGGGACATGACGATCACCACCCACGTGTGCCGTGGAAACTTCCGCTCCAGCTGGATCTCGGAGGGGGGCTACGAACCGGTGGCGGAGGTGCTGCTGGGCGACCTGCCGTACGACGGCTACTTCCTGGAATACGACACCGACCGCGCCGGTGGATTCGAGCCGCTGCGCTTTCTGCCGAAGGGCGACAAGCGCGTGGTCCTCGGACTGGTGACCTCGAAATTCGGAGAGCTGGAACAGCGCGAGGACATACTCAGAAGGATAGAGGAGGCGTCGCGGTATGCACCGGTGGAACAGTTCTGCCTGAGCCCCCAGTGCGGCTTTGCGTCCACTGAAGAAGGTAATGTGCTCGGCGAGGAGGATCAGTGGAACAAGTTGTCCTTCATCGTGGACGTTGCCAGGGAAGTCTGGAACGAAATCTAGGAAAAGGGAGATCGAGTTCCCCAGGCAGTCGTTGCGGGGGAAGCCAAGCAATCCAGGATTTTCAATCGATTGAATACAACCGGATTGCCGCGTCGCTTCGCTCCTCGCAATGACGCCACAATAAGTTTCCGCGGTGTTCGTCAAGAGAAAGCCCCGTTCAGAAAACTTACGAGATGTTGCTCTGTATCTTCATCCAGTTCAGCATCGATGTAAGCCAGATATGACCTGAGATTTCTGTCTGCGATTTCCCACGCCGAACCATCCATGGATATAAGTGGCGGGCGCGCAAACGATTCCACCACGATCTGCGCGACGCGTTCGGACTCGATCTCTGCGGCCAGAATCTTTCCGCGCACATCCATTGCGTCCCGAAGCCCCGCCAGATCCGCGTCGCTCCTGATGATCGTGCGCACGCTGCGCAGAGGCAGGGTTACCTCGTCTCTCCAGCGGGCGATCCGGATTTCCACGCGCTCGAAATCTGTCGCATCCAGCCTTCCCCGACCTGTTTCTGCATGCCACAGGCAAAAGAACAACAGGTTCACATCGGCGCCAAGGTTATCCTGCAGCGAAATTGCCGATCGCTGGACGCCCGGGCGGGAATAGCGCTCGAGAGTAAATGTCCAGAGTGAGGGCGATTCATCGGGTGTGGGTGTATCAATCATAAGCACAATGCGGCGCCAGGGCCGGCGTTATTTGCGCAGAGTACAGTTTTTTCTTATTCTGCCGCAAACAATAAAGAATGAGAGCCTGGTATGTCCAGGACAAATCCTGATGCCGGGTTCAACTGTATTTTCGCCGAATTCGCAGTTACAAATCTGAAACGATCCGCCATAGCAGATTACACATCCAGGTTGTGATTGCGGGCGGTGAAGCGGCGCCACAATCCAGACGCGACGGAAGAGAACGATACCGGATTGCTCCGCTGTGGGATGACGGCGTATTGTTCCGCCGCGGCGGTGTGGTCATATAATCCGGTAAAACACCAATCGGGAGCATGGCATGGCGCCAAATCGCTTGAACGACCTTCGCAGCATCATCCAGGATCTGGAGGATGCGGGCCGCCTGATCCGGGTGACATCCGGCGTAGACCTCAATCTGGAACTGGCCGGGGTGGCGGCGGCATTCGAGGGTGGTCCGCGGGCCGTACTGTTCGAGGAGGTCAAAGGACACGACGTGCCGGTGTTCACCGGCCTCTACTGGTCGCGCGAACTGCTCGGTGCGCTGATGCGAATGGATCCTGATGAGTTGCCGGGATACGTCTCCGGCTGTATCAAGCGGTGGCAGCAGAACCCGATGGATCCGGTGCTGGTCCAAAACGGCCCCATTCTTGAAGGCGAGGCGCAGGAGGTGGACCTGTATTCACTACCCATCCCGGTTCATGCGGAGAAAGACGGCGGCCCCTATTTCGACGCCGGAGTGGTGATTGCCCGTGACCCGGACACCGGTGTTCGCAATGCCTCTATCCAGCGCTTCATGGTGGTGGACAAGGACACGATGCACGTCAATATCGACGCGGGCCGCCATCTCGGGCTCTATCTCAATAAAGCGAAGGAGAAAGGTGAGAGCCTGTACTTCTCTCTCAACTGCGGCGTCGGCCCCGGGCTCCACTTCGCTGCGGCGACGCCCGCCGAAGCGGCCCCGCCGGATACCGACGAACTCGGTATCGCCAGTGAGTTCCACGGTGCGCCGCTGGAACTGGTGGAAGGCACAACACTGCCGGTCCACATGGTGGCCAACGCAGAGTACGTACTCGAATGCGAGATGATCCCGGGGGAGGTCGGCGACGAGGGACCGTTCGCGGAAGTGACCGGTTACTATGCGCTCAGGGCCCCGCGCCCTGTAGTGCATGTGCGCGCCATCCACAGGCGTAAGGACCCGGTGTTTCAGACCATCATCTCCGGCGTCGAGGTGTGGAACTCGGTGGGCTTGCTGGGGGAAGCTAACGTGCTCGCCACACTGCAGCGTCAGGTCCCCGGCGTCAGCGACGTCTACTTTACTCACGGCGGCTGCGGCTTTTATCACGCCGTGGTGCAGATCGCGCAGAAGCGCGCCGGCTGGTCCAAGCAGGCCATCATGGCGGCCTTCGCCGCGTTCCCGCCGCTGAAGATGGTGACGGTGGTCGATGACGACGTGGACATCCGGAATGCTTCCGACGTGGAGTGGGCGATGGCTACCCGCATGGATCCGAAGAACGGCATCCTCACCATCGAGAATGTGTTCGGGCACGGTCTGAATCCAGGCTTCCCGGATTACCTGGGCACCAAGGTCGGCTTCGATTGCTGCCGGCCGTTTCCGCATACCTACGCCTACGATCGCGCCTCATATCGGCAGGTCGATCTGTCCGGCGTCACCGCGAAGATCCCTGAGATCAAGGGTCCGTCGGAATGAAGAAGCTCGTTGTCGGGATCTCGGGGGCGAGCGGGGCGATCTACGGCATCCGCCTGCTGGAGGTGCTGGCGGAGGTGCCGGATATCCGGACCCTGCTCATCATCAGCAGTGCAGCAAAGCAGACGATCCGGCTGGAGACCGACTGGCGGATAAAGGAGGTCGAGGCGCTGGCCGACGAGGTGTATCCGTTCGCCGACGTCTCCGCCTGCATTTCGTCCGGATCGTTCAGGACGATCGGGATGGTGGTAGCGCCGTGCTCGATCAAGACCCTGTCGGCCATCGCCAGCTCACACAGCGACAACCTGCTGGTGCGCGCGGCGGACGTGGCGCTGAAGGACCGGCGCCGGCTGGTCCTGCTGCTGCGGGAGACGCCTCTGCACCTCGGGCATGCGCGGCTGATCGTGCAGGCGAGCGAGGCCGGCGCGGTGGTGATGCCGCCGGTGCCGGCTTTCTATCATCGACCACGCAGCATCGACGACATCGTCAACCAGACCGTCAATCGCGTGCTGGATCAGTTCGACATCGAGCTCGAGTCGGATCTGTTCGAGCGCTGGCGGGGCGCCAAAAAAAGTAAGGGGGAATGAGAATTCGTAGGGTAAATGATAACCAGCCTGTTAAACAAATTCGCTGAACCGGATGGCTGCACCTCATTCGCAATAACTTCAATCTCAATTAACCAGACATTCTCAGACCCCATGCAAAACTCAAACTACCAGGCCTTGCTCGATGTTGCCATGTCCCGCAGCACCAACCGGGCATTCCAGCCGGACTACGTCGTACCCGACGAGCACTTCGAACAGATCCTGGAAGTGGCGCGTCATGCACCTTCAGGTGCCAATTCCCAGCCCTGGCACTATATCGTCGTCCGCGAGCAGGCAATGAAGGACGCGCTTACGGATTGCTTCAAGGTCGAGCAGCGCAAAAGGGCGAAACTCAAGATGAGATTTCCAACGCCGAACTACGAGGGTTTGCGGACCGCGCCGGGGCTGATCGTGGTCGTGGCCGATCTCAGATTCACCCGTGCATTTCCCGTTCTGAATGACGGATCCGAACTCGACCGGATGTATCAGCAGAATGCCGAGCGCATACTGCTGCAGAGCGTAGCCGCGTCGGTCATGTCAGCCCACCTGGCGGCGGCTTCACTGGGCTATGCGGTCTGGTGGGTCACTGCAATTGGCCAGGAAGCGATCCAGGATCAGTTCAGACCGATGCTGGGCGTGCCGGAGGAACTTTCGATCATTGATCTCATGGTGTTCGGGCCGCCGCTCAAACCGTCGTACAATCGCTTCAAACGGGAGCTGTCCGACGTTCTGAACTGGGATCGATTCGACCCGTCGCACTTCATGAGCGAGGGCGACCTGGCTGAATGGATCAAGACCCGCCGGCACAAGGTGATGTACAAGGACGAGAAAAACGTTGATTAGATGGAACATTCTGTTGCATCGTATACTATTGGCACAATAACCATCCGGAGGAGATCATTGTGAGGCTAAAGTCTTTGTTCAGTGCAGGTGCGGTCGCACTGCTGCTCGGCGTTTCGGCGGCCGGAAATGCGGCGGACGTGAAAGTGGGTGTCGTGCTGACGTTTTCCGGGGGCGCTGCCCAGTTCGGACAACAGATCAGCCGCGGTATGGAGCTGTACATGAAACAGCATGGCGCTGAGCTCGGACACAATGTCGAGTTGATCAAGCGCGACTCCAAGCGCCCCGGGGGCGATATCGCCAAGACGGCGGTGCAGGAGCTGATCACCCGTGAAAAGGTCGATATTCTGGCAGGCTTCGTCTTTTCCCCCAACGCCATCGCCAGCGCGCCGCTGGTGACCCAGGGCAAGGTGCCGATGATAATCATGAATGCCGGAACCGCCTGGATTCCCAACCTGTCACCTTACATCGCCCGCGTTTCCTTCACCATGTGGCAGTCAGGTTACCCGATGGGTGAATATGCGAAGGACACGCTGGAGTGCAAAACGGCGGCAAGCGGCTACACGGACTACCCTCCGGGTAAGGACAGCGTGAGCGCGTTCCGGACCGGGTTTGAGAAAGCAGGCGGCGAGATCGTGGACGAGATCCCGATGGGCGGTCCGCGCGAGGTCCCGGACTTCACCCCGTTCTTCCAGCGCGTGAAGGATGCCAAACCGGATTGTTTCTACGTGTTCGTTCCTGCCGGCAACCACACAACGGCAATCGTCAAGACTTTTGCCGATCTTGGTATGGGCGACGCCGGCATCAAGCTGATCGGCCCCGGCGACCTGACCCAGGATACGAAGTTGCAGGACATGGGCGACGACGCGGTGGGCATGATCACCATGCACCACTACTCCGCTGACTACGACACGCCGGAGAACCAGGCATTCGTCAAGGCCTGGAAGGCCGAGTACGGTGAAGACACCACGCCTGATTTCATGGGTGTAGCGGGCTGGGACGGCATGGCCGCGATCTTCCACGTGATCAGGACCCTTGATGGGGATATCGATGCCGACGCTGCGATGGCAGCGCTCAAAGGCTGGAAATTCGACAGCCCGCGCGGACCGATCATGATCGATCCCGAGACGCGCGATATCGTCCATGACGTCCACGTTCACGAGGTCGTGAAAAGCGGAGACCGCCTCGCTATCGAGGTGCTGGGTACGATTCCACAGGTCAAGGACCCCTGCAAGGAACTCAAGATCGGCAAGTGCGCTGAATAACGCCTGATTCTTTCCGAGCAAAGACGCACCGTCGCCGTACCGCGGTGACGGTGCGTTCCCACCGTTCATGCCCGATTTCCTGAACATACTTGTCAGTATCGTCTTTGACGGTCTGGCCTACGCGATGATTCTGTTCATCATCTCGGTCGGTCTTTCCATTACGATGGGCCTGATGGGCTTCGTCAATCTCGCGCACGGTGCGTTCGCGATGACCGGCGGGTACTTCGTGGTCAGCCTGATGACCGGCCTGGGTCTGGGCTTTTTCCCATCCCTTGCGCTCGCTGCGATCGGCGTGGGGGCAGGCAGCCTGCTGCTGGAGCGGGTTTTCTACGCCCCACTGTACAAGGCAGGTGAACTGGACCAGGTTTTGATGTCGATCGGGCTGGTTTTCATGGCCAGCGCGGCGCTTACTTTTTTCTTCGGGCCCGACCCGGTCTCCATCAATGTGCCCGAGATGCTGAGCGGCCAACTGGACCTCGGCTTCCGGAAATTCCCCGCATACCGGGTGTTCATGATCGTAGTGGGGGTGGTCATGATCACGGTGCTCTGGTTCGGTATCGAGAAGACCCTCGTGGGCGCCCGCGTCCGGGCGGTGGTGGACAACCGCCACATGGCGGAATCCATCGGCATCAACGTCGACCTGCTGTTCAAGATGGTGTTCGCGCTTGGCAGCGGCGTTGCCGCCATTGGCGGCGGGCTGGCGGTGGACATTCTGGGGCTGAGCCCCAATTTCGCGTTTCAATACCTGGTGCTGTTTCTGATCGTAGTGACGGTGGGCGGCCTCGGCACCATTCGCGGCGCCTTCGTCGCGGCCATTGTCCTCGGGGTAATCGACAATGCCGGCAAGTACCTGTGGCCCGAAGGCGGCGCGTTCTTTATTTACGCCGTTACCATCGCCATCCTGCTGGTGCGGCCCGCCGGCCTGTTCGGCAAGACCTGAACCGGCATGAGCAGCGCGACCCGGTACCTGCGACACCAGCACCGCTGGCGTTTTCTCGAGGTCGTGCCCTGGGTCCTTGGGGTCGCGGCGTTCTTCGTGCTGCCGGACTATATGGCGTTTGGTACACAGATCCTGATCACGATCATATTCGCGCTGTCGCTGGACCTGATCATGGGCTATGCCGGTATTGTGACCCTCGGCCACGCCGCCTACTTCGGTGTCGGGGCCTACACGGCGGGCATGCTTTCGGCGCACCTGGGATGGAACGAACCCATATCCGGATTGCTGGCTTCCGCCGGCGTCTCCGCGGCGGTGGGGTTCGCGTTCGGTTACGTTCTGTTGCGCTACCATGGGTTGACGCTGATCATGCTGACCCTGGCCACGGCGATCTTTCTCTACGAACTGGCCAATGCCAACGAGGCGATTACCGGTGGCTTCGACGGCTTGCTTGGTATTCAGATCAGCCCGTTGCTGGGGAGGTTTGAAAACGATCTGTGGGGGCATACGTACTACTGGTACTCGCTGGCGGTCCTCTTTCTGATGTTCCTGATCGCCAGGACTATCGTCAATTCCCCGTTCGGACACTCACTGGTCGGGATACACGAGAACGTCAAACGAATGCACGCTATCGGTACGCCGGTGCACAGCAGGCTGGTGCGCATCTACACCCTGTCTGCGGCCATGGCTGGTGTGGCCGGTGCCCTGTTTGCGCAGTCGAATGCCTACGTCACACTGGACGTGCTGAGTTTTGCGCGGT
>Ga0316187_10005203_pt1 | contig 11257 bp, 12 predicted proteins | sample CroRivburrow1_MG_FD_204927 | JGI IMG/M metagenome (GOLD analysis project Ga0316187, IMG submission 204927) | Coastal sediment microbial communities from Maine, United States - Cross River worm burrow 1 | ecosystem: Environmental > Aquatic > Marine > Coastal > Sediment | place: USA: Maine...
GAGTTCCGGGCCACCGACGAGGACGTCCACACCGCTGTTGAGCGGCGGCTGGGCGAGCTGATCGGTCCCGAGGCGGGGCACCTGCACACCGGCCGTTCGAGAAACGACCAGATTGCTCTCGATCTTCGCCTCTACCTCCGCCGAGCCGTCGACCATCGGGTCGAGCAGATCCAGCATCTCGTGGCCGTCCTGGTGAATCGGGCTGAGCAGGCTGGCGACACGGTGGTTGCGGCCTACACCCACCTCCAGCAGGCGCAGGCGATCCCATTCGCGCACCACTTCCTGGCGTACGCATGGATGCTGCTGCGCGACGCAGACCGTTTCGACGAAGCCCGCTCTCGGATCGACGTTTCACCGCTTGGAGCCGGCGCGTCGGCCGGGAGTTCGCTGCCGCTGCGACCCGATCTCGTCGCGGACCGTCTCGGGTTCTCGACCTCGTTCGACAACTCGCTCGACGCCGTCTCGTCCAGGGACTTCGTGTCGGAGTACACGTTCTGTGTCTCGCAGACGATGGTGCACCTGTCGCGCCTTTCCGAAGAACTCGTGTTGTGGTCGGCGGAGGAGTTCGGTTGGGCGGAGTATGACGACGCCCACACGACCGGCTCGTCTGCGCTCCCGCACAAGAAGAACCCGGATATCGCAGAGCTGGCACGCGGCAAGGCTGCGACGGTGATCGGCGACCTCGCCGGCCTGCTCGCGCTCCAGAAGGGCCTTCCCCTCTCCTACAACCGGGATCTCCAGGAGGACAAGCGGGCGGTGTTTCACGCCGACGACGTGCTCACCACGGCGCTCTCCGCTCTCACGGGGATGATCGAGACAGCGGAGTTCGACCCACCGGCCCCGTCGTCGTGGGTGGTAGCCCTGGATCTCGCCGAAGCCCTCGTAGCTAGGGGTGTTCCGTTCCGGGACGCCCACACCGCGGTCGGCGGACTCGTGGCCCGCCTCAAGGAGGAGGGACGGGAGTTCGATTCCGTTACAGCGGGGGAGTTGGAGGCGACCCATCCCCAGCTCGTTCCTGAGGATCTCGATCTGTTGGATCCGAGGGGTTCGGTCGAGGCGCGACGCTCGCCACGCGGCGGCTCTTTTGCGTCGGTTGCCGAGCAGATCAGCGCGGTCCGGTCGCTGCTGCCCTGAGCGTCAGGATTGCCGGCGCGCGGCGGATGCCGGCTCCGCGAGGGACTCTTGAGGCTTCGTCACGCCGCGTCGGCAAGCGTCTTGTCCAACGGCCGAGAGCACCACGAGCACGTCGGTGTCGGGCAACGCTCGACGACGGTCCCTGCGATCCCGGCTTCGCTGAGCCAGGCCTCGAGTTCGGTATCGGTCATGGCGGGGGTGGGGGTGGGGGTTGATTCGATCATGGGAGCACCGTATCCGGCGGGTGTGACAGAAAACAGAGGGAAGCCGTGTTCAGTGGATCACGCCGGAGTCGAGATGCCTACTATCGACCCATGGAACTCAAGCGATATGCAGACGCCGCTCCGTTCGAGTTCGGCGATTTTGTCGTCCGGGAACTGTCACCCGATGCGTTCTCGATCGGCTCCGTGGCTGAGATCATCGTTCCGATGGGTGCCGACCGCACGGCGCGGGTCTCCGAAAAGACCCACCGGATGTATGTCGTCGTAGCCGGCGATCTCGAATTCCGTGTTGCAGGTGAGACGTTCCGCGCCCATCCCGGCGACACGATTCACATCGCCTCCGGCGAGGAGTACGGATTCCACAACGGCGGCTACGAAGACGGCCGCCTCCTACTCATCCGCGTGCCGGGACCGACCCTCCCGGAGCGCTACTAGCGACGCCACAACCTGACCGGCGCTCCAGGCTACGCTGCCGCCCCCGTGCCCAGAGGATCGATGGCCCGCCGTAGTGCACATTCTGGATCTCCGTACGAAGAGCGCTACGGGTTTGCGCGAGGGGTGCGGATCGGCAACCGGGTGGAGATCGCCGGGACCGCACCGATCCCGCCGGCAGGAGAACCGTTGGCGCTCAAGGCCTTCGAGCAGATGCTGCGATGCGGGGCGATAGCTGTTGCTGCGCTCGAAGAACTCGGCGCAACAACGAGCGACGTCGTTCGGACTCGGATGTTTATCACCGATCCCGAGGACGCAGACGACATTGGACGCGCCCACCGCGAAATCTTCGGCGCGGCTCACCCTGCCGCGACGATGGTCGTGGTCGACGCACTCCTGGATCCAGCCTGGAGAGTAGAACTCGAAGTCGAAGCGGTGGTCTCAGACTGAGGGCCCCGTGCCCTCACTCCGTTTCCGCCCTCGGGGCACAAAGAAGGCCTGGAATCTGGCGAATCCTGCTACGTCGCTGCGAGGGGCACCACATACCGCCAGATGACGAAGAAATGGAGCGATGTCGCGGAGACGACCATGATGTGGAATACCTCGTGATACGAGAAGACTCGTGGCCAGAGTCGCGGCCGATTTGTGACGAGGAACACCATCCCGATGGTGTAGAGCAATCCGCCGGCCAGCACGATGCCAACGGGGAGCCAGCCGAGGCGCTGGATCATGGGCCAGAAGAAGAAGACGCCGAGCCACCCGAGGATGGTCGACATCATGACCGAGATCCATCCCGGCACTTTCGGGAAGAGTCCCTTCTGGACGACGCCGCCGATAGTGATTCCCCACACCATGGTGAGCACGATCCAGTTCCAGGGAGGGTCGAGGACAATCGCGGCAACCGGCGTGTAGGTGCCCGCGATGAGTACGTAGATCATCGAGTGGTCCATGCGCTGCATTCGTTTCTTCCATCGTTCCCGCCACGGAATCGAGTGGTAGAGCGAGCTGGTGGTGTAGAGCGCCATCATGGCGAGGCCGAACACGAGAACGGCGGCGCGTACCGGCCAATTGGGAGCTTGGAAGAGGAGGAAGATGGTTCCGACGAAACCCGCCGCGGCGGCGCTGCCATGGAGGAACCCGCGAACCGGGTTCTGCATCCTCCCCAGTGTCCATCGGGGGACTGGGAGGTTCATAGAAGGGAGAATACCGACGGATCCCAACAAAACAAGTGCCTTGATAGCGCGCGGGCCATCAGCCTCGCCGGAAGACGATCGGCGACCACGGCCAAATCGATCGCGAAGTTCAGCTCCGGCGGGTGCGCTTGATACCCGCAGCGCTTAGCACACCGGCGGATACGCCGGCCTCGCGCCATGCCGGCCACGTGATGCCCTTCCTCGTCGAGTATGAGCCGGCGCATTCGATGAAGCCCACCTCGAGGGCGTCGATGTCCACCGTGGCGGTGAGATGATCGAGCGCGTCTTGGGCCTCGAGCCGGGTCTGATAGAGGTCGACGCGGGCAAGCGGATCACTCTCTTCGCGAATGCGCCGGTCGAGGTCCGCAATCTTCGCGTCGAGGCCCTCGGGGGTCACGGGACGGCCCCGCCGTTTTGGAACGGAGATCGCCTCGAGGTACGCCTTGATCGCCTTGGATTCGCGACGGCCTTGTGCAATCGCCGCTTTGTGTTCTGCCGACATGGCCACAGTCCGGGCCTCCTCTCCATCGCGGGGTCCCATGTTGGCACGCCCGCGCTCCCGGCGTGGAGCGAGGTTCCTCCCCTAGCATGGGGAGTGCATGGGAGTTCGTGACACTGCGACCCGTCCGCTCTACCGGTTCTACGAGAACCGGCTGCTCGCAACCCTCGATCGGGACCGACTCCCGCGTCACATCGGGGTCATCCACGACGGCCACCGCCGGTATGCCCGCAGTGAGGGCCTTCCCGATTACCAGGCGTCGTATCGAGTGGGGATGACGAAGTTCGTCGAATTCCTCCACTGGTCGGCCGATCTCGAGATCCCCGCCGTAACGTGCTGGCTGCTCTCGAAGGAGAACCTGGCTCGGCCAGACGAGGAGTTGCTCCCGTACTACGAAGTCCTCCAGGAACTGTTCGACGAGATTCCGAACGCGCTGAGCGGAGCCAACGTTGGTGTTCGTTTCATCGGGAGCCTCGACTTGCTCCCTCCGGACTTGCAGAAGTCGGCAAAGCGCCTCGAGGAACGTATGCCGTCGGGTGATCGGAGGGTGACGATCGCCCTTGCCTACGGTGGCCGGCAGGAGATCGTCGATGCGGTGAAGGATCTCGTGGCGAAGCTAGCAGGCGATGGCACCGACAACCTGGCCGACCGAATCGACGCCGACGGCATCGCCGCGAACCTGTACACATCCGACCTTCCCGACCCTGATCTTGTGATCCGAACGTCGGGTGAGGCGCGCCTGTCAGGCTTCTTGCTCTGGCAGGCTGCCTACGCCGAGTACGCGTTCGTGGACGTCTACTGGCCGGCCTTCCGCTATATCGACTTCCTTCGAGCCTTGCGCGACTTCACGAGAAGAACTCGCCGTTACGGCAAGTAGCGTGCCTGTGTCCTGATGCCCATGGGTAGGTGCTCTTGATCGTTGAACATCTGGAGCGACCAGACATGGGAACCCGCAAACGGGAAGGTCGCGACCTTCGAGATCGAAGCGTGTGCAGGTCGGAAGCGCTTCCACTCCCACGGGGCTGACGCCGCGCCGAGCAGGTCCGCTATGGCAACGGCGCTCGTGCCTCCATGCGAAACTATCGCGATCCGCTGGTCGGGATCCTCGACCGACCACAGGTGATCGTGGTCCGGATGCGGGCGAACACCGCGGTCCGAGAGAATCCCCAGCATCGTGCTCGTCACGCGTTCGTGGAAGTCGCTGAAGGACTCCCCGCCCTCGAGTCCTCTCCACCACTCCGTCTGAGGGCGGTTGAACGATTCGTCGAATGTGTCGCGAATCATTGCTTTCGACATACCGGACCAGTTCGGGATTCCCAGTTCGACAAGACCCGCAGCCGACTCCATCGGAAGCTCCATGAGGTCGGCGAGCGGTCGTGCCGTCTCCAGCGAACGAAGCGCGGTTGAAACGACGATGTCGGATAGCGGCGCGTATTCGTCAGCGACTCTCTGCGCCGTGAGGCTGGCCTGTTCGCGACCTCGGTCGGTGAGCGGCGCATCGATCCGGTCTACATCGTCGACGGTCCAATCCGGTTCACCGTGCCGGACGAATATGAGGTCCATGATGAGGACAATAGGGCTTGGTTCAGGACGTGCGCTCGAGCCAACTGGACAACACCTCTCCGATCGCCTCGGGCTGGTCTTCCTGGATGTAGTGGCGGCCTTTCCCCACGGACACGGACTCGGCTTTCGGGAACGTGGTCGCAATCCGCCTGGCGGCCTTCTCGCCGCGGATGATCGCGCCGGGCTTCGCCCACAGGAAGAGCTTCGGAGTCGGAGATCTCCCGAGCCACGCGTTGTAGGCTTTGACGACCGTTGTCATGTCGGCGGCGCCGTCGTCGAACGGGAGCTCCCTGGGCCGCTGCTCCACCGGTTTGCGGCTGGCGACGTCCGGGAACGGCGCCGCGTGCTCCGCCATCTCCCTCGGTGTCAGGCAACGCGACACCATCATCGGGAGCAGTCTCTTGACGAGGAAGTTGTTCTCCGCGTTCATGCGGTGGCCCTTCACCGGATCGCGGAAGCGTTTGAAGAGCCACGCCAACGGCGGAGGTGTGTCTTTCCACCGTTGCGGTTCGAGGATGACCTCCATGAACACGATTCGCTTCACTCGGTCGGGGGTGCTGCTCGGCGTAGTTGAAGCCGAGGCCCGATCCCCAGTCGTGGAGGACCGGGGTGAGGTCGCGGAGTCCGAGGGCTTCGATGAACCCGTCGAGGTACGCGGTGTGGTCGAAGAACCGGTAGTCGAGATCCGGCTTGCCTGAAAGGCCCATACCGATCAAGTCGACGGCAATGGCTCGCCCGTGGGGTGACGCGTAAGGGATGATGTTCCGCCACAGGTAGCTCGACGTGGGATTGCCGTGCGGGAAGAGGATCGGATCTCCCATTCCCTGTTCCACATAGTGCATGCGGGAGCCGAGGACGTCGACGAAGTGCGATTCGTACGGAGATGAGCCGGAAATCATGGCCAAACCCTGCCGAATCAGACCATGGTGGGAGTGGTCATTCAGGGGGGAGGCGTCGGCGTAGAAGTGTTGCCCTGCTTGGAAAACTCACTTCAGACGAACCGAGGGCCGCCTTGCGGCGGCCTCGGTTCGGGCTTAGACGGGAGGTTGGAAGGCATCCTGTCTGAGTAACGTATCGGTCGAACCTGTACGTCTCTTGAGCATTTTTCTGGAGTTTCTTTTGAGCCCCGAACCCGACTCCAAACAGCGACTCGTCGAGCATCTGCGTACTCACGCCGTGCGCACCGACGGTCCGTTCACGCTGCGCTCCGGCGCAACGTCCGACTGGTACATCGATGCGCGCCAGACAACTTTTGACGGTGCGGGTGCGATCGTCGTCGGCGCAGCCGTCGTGGAGGTGCTCGATCCCGAGATCACCGCGGTCGGGGGATTGACGATGGGTGCTGATCCGATCGCCGTCGCTACCGCTACCGCGGCTGCGACCGGCGGGCGGCCTCTGCGGGCCTTCTCCGTGAGGAAGGAAGCCAAGGGCCATGGCACGGGCGGGCGCATTGTCGGACCGGTCGGCTCGGACGATGTAGTTGCTGTACTCGAGGATACGACCACGACCGGATCGGCGATGTTCGAAGCGATACACGCACTCACCGACGCCGGCATCAGAATCGCACAGGTGATCACACTCGTCGACCGGAGTAGTGGAGTCGCAGCGAGCAAGGTTGGAGCCGCGGGGATCCCCTACGTGGCGCTTGTTGCGCCAAGCGATCTGGGGGTGAAAGAATGAGGCTGCTTCGCGTCGACCGATCTCCCGTCCGGCTGTTCCTGTTCGGCCTCGTCGGCCTGTTCCTCATGATCGGCGCGGTCGACGTCATGTGGGGTCACTGGGTAGCAACACCCCCGGACACCTACAACGAAGAGATCACGTCGAAAGGCCGCAACCAGCGGCGAGCCGACTACGTCTGGGGGGTATTCCTCCTCGCCGGCGGCGCGGGGCTCTTTGGTTTCGCCGTGACGGCGCTCATCCGCCGTAGCCCGGCTCTGGTGGTGCGTGACGATGGACTTGCGCTGGCGGTCGGAGGACCTGGCGAGGATCCTGTCTTTGTGCCGTGGACCGCCGTCTCTTTCGTGTCGACCGGGGCGGAGAAGAACCCGAACGGTGGCTACGACCGGGATGTGCTGGTGGTCGACATCGTCGACCCCGCAGGACTTCCCGCCGAACCATGGGGCGCCACCTGGTACGGGAACCGCCTCGTCTTTGATGCCAGCGGTTGGGACAAGCCGATCGGTGAAGTCGTGATCCACGCGGGAATCGCACTCGATCGCTACCAGCACTTCACCGATCCACAGCTTGCGGCGATCGGGCCGGCGGCGACGCGGTCGGGCGATGCACCTGCGCTCAAACTCGACCCTGAGGAGAGTCCGGATGACTGATCTCAAGATAGGTGCTCACGTACCGGCGACCGATCCACTCGGAGAAGCTGAAGCTCGCGGGGCCGAAGTTGTCCAGATCTTCGTCTCGAACCCGCAGTCGTGGAAGAAGCCGGTGCCGCGGCCCGACGCCGAGACGCTCCGGGATTCCGCGATCGACGTCTACGTGCATGCTCCGTATCTCCTCAATCTTGCATCGCCGAATAACCGTGTGCGGATCCCGTCCCGAAAGATCCTGGCCCAGACTGTCGAGGCGGCAGCACTGATCGGCGCCAAAGGTGTCATCGTGCACGGCGGCAGCGTCGGCTCCGACGAGGACGTCGATGTCGGTTTCGAGCGATGGTTCAAGGCGCTCGACTCGTTCGAAGTGACCGTCCCGGTCCTCGTCGAGAACACCGCCGGGAGTGGCAACACGGTGATGCAGAACCTCGACAACTATGGCCCGCTCTGGGCGGCAATTGGGGACTTCAACGTCGGTGTCTGCCTTGATACCTGTCACGCATGGGCGGCCGGTGCGGAACTAACCGAAGCCGTTGAGCGCATCTCGCAGTACACCGGAGGTATCGCCCTTGTGCACGGCAATGATTCGCGGGACCCGTTCGATAGCCATCGCGACCGTCATGCGAACTTCGGCGAAGGAGAGATTCCGGAGGAGTTGCTGGTCGGTGTGATCCGGGACGCCGCTGCATCGGTCGTCGTCGAGACCCCAGGCGAAGCAGAGGATCAGGCTGCTGATATTGCGTGGTTGCGCGAGCGGTTGTAGAGAGCGGCCATTCGCTAGCGCGCTTCCTCCCACTGAGGGGGAGGTGGCATCGGCGGAACCGATGACGGAGGAGGTCCAGCGGTTCGGTGGCCCTCAACGCCCCACATCTGTTCAAGTGCAGCGAGGCGGAGGGGATCAACCATGTGGCAACGGTCCGGTTCGGGCAATCGCCGAGGAGTTGACCACTCAGCCCGACCGGTCCAATCCGAATGCTCCGGCAACCGGGAGTGCATCCAACACCCCGAGTTCGAGGGTCTCGTCGGTAGCCCCGTCGCTGTTGGTGTAGCGGAAGAAGAACGTCCCGGTGGAGGGTCGGTAGACGGCGACGGAGTCGGAGCCGTCCTGGTCGGTCCAGTCGCCGGATACCGGGAGATCCCCCGATGCCCCGAAGGCGAACTCGATATCCGCCGGCCCTTCAATGTGTGTGTTCTTGAGATAGAACATGCCGTTGGACGGCCGGAACAGACCGATCGTATCGATCCCGTCACCGTCGAAATCTCCGACGAACACGAGGTCCCCATCGATCCCGGATGTGTACTCGAGGTCGAGGTACGTTGTATCTTCGGCGGCTTCGACCACCGCCTCCGGCGTATTGAAGATGACGACGAGATTCTCGGCCGGTACGTAGTACGAGACTGTGTCGCAACCGTCCCCGTCGAAGTCTCCGGCGAGCGGCACAATGGCCGACGCGTTGATGGGGTAGTCGACTTCGATCGGACCGTCCTCCGCTGTGTTCCTCAAGAAGACCTGCCCGGTTGACGGGCGGTAGGCGCCGGGCGTTTCGATGCCATCACAATCCCAGTCACCCAGCACGGGGACATCACCGGGGTCCCCGAGCGTGAACTCGACGGTGGTGCCGTCGGCGCGGAGCAGCAGCCAGAACGCGGATGCGGGGTCCATGACACCGACCGAATCCGGACCCCCGAGCACCGACGTGACGAACGACCGTACGGCTTCGTCCTCGGTCGAGGTTTCCGGGATCAGGCTCCACGCTCGATCGAATTCCTCGGGATAGAACTGGGTCTCCTGCGTTGCCCACCCGAGGGTGGCCGGTGTGACGACCACCACAGTGCCGACGTTGAGCGCCGTTGCGATCGATCCCGCGAAGGGCGACGCTCCACCTTCCGGTTCTGCGCCCATCGCAACAACAGACAGTTCCCAGCCCTGAGCGCGTGCCATGTCAACACTCGTCTGGAGGGACTCGGCGGTGGCGCTGCTGTTTTCCTCGACGAAGACCCCGGTGGCCTCGAGGCTCGAGAGGAGCTCGGCGGGGAGGGTTGTGGTGGTTGGGGGTAGCGTGGTGGTTGTGGTGGTCACCGTGGTTGAGGTGGGGGTTGCATCCTCCGTGGTTGATGGCGACGCTGTGGATTCTGACGCGACCGAGGTCGTGGTTGCGGGGGCTGCGTCCGGCTCGTCCGATGTGGACTGCTGCCACAAGAACCAGGCGCCGACGGCAACAACACCGATCACGGCGGCGATCGCAACCCCGATCAGGATTGGGCGGCCGCTGGATGCAGTCGTGACAATCGGTGCGGGCTCTGGAGACGGAGCCGGCGTCGCGGGAGGACGTGCAGCGGGGGGTGATGGCCGAGGTGGCCCGCCGGGGGACGGGATCTCAGCGGGGACGCCGTCACCATCCTGCGTCGCAGCCGGAGATTCGATCGGTTTCCCACACGCCGTGCAGAACGCCGCATCGTCCCGAATCGACTCACCACATTGGCTGCAGAACTCCACGTTCCTCCGTCCTGGTCGGCACGCATCCTATATCGGCTGTTTGGCGTCCCAGGTCGAGGGACCCACGGGTGGTGTGGTCCGTGCCGCCGGAGAAAGCGAGGCAACGTTGTGTTGGTCCCCTCAATCCGATCGTTCGAGTCCGAATGCGCCTGCGACCGGGTACCCGTCGAGCACTCCGAACTCCAATGTCTCGTCGGCAGGACCGGCGCTGTTGTCGTATCGGAAGAAGAAGGTCCCGGTTGATGGTCGGTACACGGCGACGGTGTCGACGCCGTCCTCAGAACCCCAGTCGCCGGCGATTGGGACGTCCCCGTCGGCGCCGAACGCAAACTCGATATCGGCGGGGCCCTCCGTGTGTGTGTTCTTCAGGTAGAACATCCCGTTTGAAGGCCGGAAGAGTCCGATCGTGTCGATTCCGTCTCCGTCGAAGTCACCCACAAAGGGGATGTCTCCGACGTCTCCGAACTGGTAGACGACGTCGGGAGGGAGTGTTTCCCCGTTTGAAGCCCAGTCGTTGAAGACGACCACTTCGCTGTCGGGCACGTAGTAGTAGGCCATTGTTGCGCAGGTGTCCCCGTCGAAGTCTCCGGCAAGCGGCCAGTGGCTGCGTCGTTCCACGGTGTACTCCCACTCTCCTGCACCGGAGGTGGCGCTGCTGCGGAGGAAGTACTGGCCGGTGGATGGCCGGAACGCGGCCGGCGTCGCAATTCCGTCGCAGGTCCAGTCACCCGCGAGGGGCAGATCGCCGGCATCTCCGAACGGGAAATCGGTCGGCGCCCCGTCGAAGCGGAGCAGCAGCCAGTTGGCCGTTGAGAGCTCCATGACTCCGACGGAATCGGGACCGCCGAGAACCGATCTCACGAATGACGCGACGGAAGTGTTCTCGGTTGACGCTGGAGGGATGAGGTTCCACGCTCGCTCGAACTCCTCCTGGTAGAAATCCGGCTCCTGCGATGCCCACCCAAGGCTGGTTGGTCCGATGACCACGACGGTTCCGGCGTTGAGGCTCGAGGCGATCGTCCCGGCGTAGGGCGAGAACCCGGTCACGGGCTCGGTTGCGACCGCGACGACGGACAGGCTCCAACCCTGTTCACGAGCATCATCGACGGCCTGCTGAAGGCCCACAGGATCGGCCGAACTGCCGTCCTCCACAAACACCCCGGTGGCTTCAAGGCCTGAGATCAGGTCGGCCGGGAGTGTTGTGGTGGTAGTCGTGGCCGGGGGCAGCGTTGTGGTTGATGGAGCGATCGTGGTGGGGGACGTCGCGGTCGGTGGCACCGGAGCTAAGGCGGTTCCGGAGGGGTCCGGATCGGTCGTGGTGGGTGTTGCAGCCACGATGGCGACGCCGCCGGTATCGGCGGAACTCGACTGCCGCCACCCGAACCACGCGCCAA
>Ga0316187_10005204_pt1 | contig 11257 bp, 12 predicted proteins | sample CroRivburrow1_MG_FD_204927 | JGI IMG/M metagenome (GOLD analysis project Ga0316187, IMG submission 204927) | Coastal sediment microbial communities from Maine, United States - Cross River worm burrow 1 | ecosystem: Environmental > Aquatic > Marine > Coastal > Sediment | place: USA: Maine...
GTGCGGTGGCTGCGATCCACGCCGTAGCGGTCGCACAGGGCGTCGAGATTGTTGCGCTGATGCGGGTGGCGGTTTCTCGCCAGGCTCAGGGTGTCCACCACTGGCGCGTCATGGATATTGGGCAGGTCGGCCTGTTGCAGCTCATGCATGATAAAGCCGAGGTCAAAGGCGGCATTGTGGATGACCAGCGTGGCCCCTTCGATGAATTCTAGAAACTCGCCGGCGATATCGCCGAATGACGGCTTGCCGGCCACGTCGGCATCGGAAATGCCGTGGATGCGAACCACTTCTTCCGGGATGGGGCGTCCAGGGTTGATCAGGCGATGGAAGCTTTTGTCGCGCTGGATATGGCGACTACTGACTTCCACGCAGCCGATCTCGACCATGCGGTCGCCGTGGGCGGGTGACAGGCCTGTTGTTTCCGTGTCCAGCATCACCAAACGCATTCGCCGCACTATACGCGTTTCGTGTTGCTTGCAAACCACCCTCAAGCGCCAGTGTGGCGATTGATGACAGGGGGCCAATTATTAGAGCCGCCGGCAGTCAGTGATGCTGTGGAATCTTTGACCGGCTGCATGCAGGCTTGCGCGCCATATCGGGAGGCGAACATGCATACTCAGGCCCGCATCGCATGGTGGCACAGGGGTGATCTCGACGGCTTTTTCGGCCTGTTCGTGGACAACCTGATCCAGCTGATTCTTATCGTCGTGTTGTGCACGCATGTGCTGGGTATGCCTGGAGATATGGTGTACGGACGCATCCTTCCCGGCGTGGCCGTCAGTCTCTTGCTCGGCAACCTCTTCTATGCCCTTCAGGCCCGCGCCCTGATGCGCCGCACCGGCCAGGCCGATGCCACCGCTTTGCCTTATGGCATCAATACGGTGTCGTTGTTCGCCTACATCCTGTTTGTCATGTTGCCGGTGGTAAAGGCCACGGGCGATGTGGATCTGGCCTGGAAGCTGGGCCTGGCCGCCTGCCTGGGTTCGGGCCTGATCGAATTTGCTGGCGCTTTCATCGCCGGCTGGGTCAAGCGCGTCACACCACGTGCCGCCCTGCTGGCGACGCTGGCCGGCATCGCCATTACCTTCATCTCCATGGACTTTACCTTCCGCATTTTCGCCGATCCGCTGATCGGCCTGGCCCCCCTGGGCCTGATCTTCCTGCAATACATCGGCCGCATACGTCTGCCGTTTGGCATGCCGGCGGGGCTGGCGGCGGTCGTGCTCGGGACAACGCTGGCCTGGGCGCTGGGGCGCATGGATGCGGGCGCACTGTATGAAGCGATGGACATGTCCCTGCATCTGCCCATGCCCGCGGTTTTTGAACTGGCAGGTTCGCTGGCGCAGCCGGAGCTGCTGGGTATTCTCGCCGTCATCCTGCCCATGGGCCTGTTCAATTTGCTGGGATCGCTGCAAAATCTGGAGAGCGCCGAGGCGGCAGGCGATCATTATCCGGTGCGTCCGTCGCTGGCGGCCAACGGCCTGGGCACCATCGCCGCCGCCTGTTTCGGCAGCTGTTTTCCCACCACCATCTACATCGGCCACCCCGGCTGGAAGGCGATGGGGGCCGGGCACGGCTATTCGCTGGCCAATGGCTTGGCGATCACCCTGCTGTGCTGCCTGGGCCTGGTTGGCTTCGTCATCGCGCTGATTCCCATCGAAGCGGGCGCGGCCATTCTGCTTTGGATCGGAATGACCATCGCTGCCCAGGCATTTCAGGCCACGCCGCGCGAACATGCGCCGGCCGTGGTTGTCGGCTTCATCCCGGCCCTGGCGGGCTGGGGACTGCTAATGCTGGAAAGCGGCCTGCGCTCGGCCGGTGCATCGGTGGGCTCGGTCGGGCTGGAGACCCTGGCAGTGCAATTGCCGATCGCCGGCATGATCGCCCTGGAGCGCGGCTTTATCTTCACTTCCATGATCCTGGCTGCCATGACCGTGGCCCTGATCGATAGCCGTTTCCGACTTGCCGCCGTCTGGGCGGCGGTGGCGGCGGCGCTGAGCGCGACCGGCATCATCCACGGCTTTGAGGTGACCGATGCGGCCATCATCAACAGCTACGGACCATCTACCACATGGCCGTTTATCGTTGGCTATCTGGCGTTGGCGGGCATTTTCCTGGCGTTCGGCAGGAGACCCACCGAACAGTCAGCCCCGTAAACGACCAGCGATGGTGAGATGGCGGTCGCTCACCTGTTCCACGGTGAGGTTTGCCAGTCCCGCCCGTTGCAGCTGGGCGCGGACTTCTTCCGGCCGGAAGGCGGCCAATAGCGAGCTGTAGAAGTCGCGCCGCAGGATTTCGGGTTCATCGGCGGCATAGGCTTCAAGCAGCGCTTCAGCCTCGTCAATGCTGTCCGGGCGCATCAGGTCCATGATGAACACGGCGACACCCGATCTCCCGAAGTGATTCACCATTTGCCACAGCACCTGCGGATCGTGCAGATGGTGCAACAGGCTGTTGCTGATAATTACATCGTATGTTTCCCGAGGAAGCCGGGCTCCAGGAAGTACACCGTGGATGAGTTCTACCCTATCCGACAGTTCCGGAAACTTCGCCAGAACCTCCAGGCCGCGATCGAGCATCGTCTGGGCGCCATCCACGCCGTGCACGCACATGGTGGGGTAAGCACGGGCGAAACGCATGGCGATGTCGCCAGGTCCGCAGCCAAGATCCAATGCAAAGCCTGATCCGGCATCGCTGCCAAACCCTTGTTGAAACAATTCGATAAAATGGCCATGTGGTTCAGCGAAATCAGCCTCGGCATAGGCCCGGGCCTGTTCTGCATCGTCCATCAGTTCCGGCTCGGGAATGCGATCCATGGTTCCTCAACCCCGGGCGCGGAAAGGGAGCGCCAGCATCCAGGCAAGCCCCCTGGCTTGCCGGTATTCGGGCAAGCCAATCTGCATGCCTGTATGCCCAGCCTCCGGCTGGTCCCGGTAGCTGCCGAACATGCGGTCCCACAGTGAAAGGTTGAAGCCGAAATTACTGTCCGTTTCCTGTCTTATGATCGAGTGGTGTACGCGGTGCATGTCCGGCGTAACGATGATCAGCCGCAGCCAGCGGTCAACTCCGGATGGCAGCCGCACATTGCCATGGTTGAACATTGCAGTGGCGTTGAGCAAGACCTCGAAAATCAGCACGGCGAGCATGGGTGCGCCAAGCAGAACAATCACCACCATCTTGATCAGCATGGAGAGCAGTATTTCGATCGGGTGAAAGCGGAGACCAGTGCTGACATCGATCTCCACATCGGCGTGATGCATCTTGTGCAGCCGCCACAGTACGGGCACAGCATGAAAGATCACGTGCTGCCAGTAAATGGCGCAATCGAGCAGAACAACTGCGGCAACGATGGCGAAGGGGGCAGGCAGGCCAATCATGTGAAGCACGCCCCAGCCTTCCGCCTCGGCAAATGCCGCCGCGCCCATGGCTCCGGCCGGAATCAGCAGGCGCATCAGCATGGTATTGAGAACGACGATGCCCAGGTTTGCCGCCCAGCGTTTCGGTTTGGACGCCTGCTGCCGTCGCCTGGGTGTGACAACCTCCCATATGGCCATGATGGCAAGCATGCCGAAGAAGAAGACCAGGCGGATGCCTGTTTCAGATTCCATCAGAAGAGTTTAGAACTCATCGTCATCAGGCGCGAGAAGCAAAAAGGCCGACGAGCGCCGGCCTGACGCAAGAAGTTGAAGCAGCTAGGCCTTTTTCGTGCCGCAGGTGTTAATGCCGAGCAGGGCATAGGGCGGGCACCAGCCAATTGCTGCGGTTCCAATCAATACGCCGCCTACGACCATGGCCACGATGTTCCATGGCGATGCCAGTCCGCCCAGGATGCCAAATGCCAGTGCCGCCGCCCCGACTGAAAACCGGATAAACCGTTCGACTGTTCCAATATTTGTTTTCATCGGAAACCTCCAAGTGTGATGAGGCTAGCTTAGATAATTTCGTCCGCTTTCTCAGTGACAATGTTACAGGAAGGGTGGGCGCTATTTTTCATCGGAGGCGAGTTCGGTCAGCGCTGCCGCATCCAGGACTTCGACCTCGCCACGTCGAAGTTCGACGAGATTTCGCCTTTCGAAATCCTTCAGAATGCGGCTGACCACCTCTCGCGCCGTACCCAGCTCGAAGGCTAGCTTCTGATGCGTACAGTCCAGCTGTGCTCCGTGTTTCTGCGACCGCTTGAGCAGCAGTCGCGCCAGGCGCATATCCATGCGACCAAAGGCTACATCCTCCACCAGCAGCATCAGGTCGTTGATGCGCCTTCCAATGGCAGCGAACACGAAACGCCGGAATGCCTCGGATGCCGCCATGGCTACATGGAAAGCGTCGGCGGGAAGCATGGCCAGCTCCACCTCGGATTCCGCCACGCCCTCGGCCGGATATGCCTGGCTGCCAAGAAGACAGGTCGTCGTCAGCATGCACGTCTGGCCCGGCTCAACGCGGTAAAGCACGATCTCCCGGCCTTCGGGATCGATCTTCTGCACACGCACCGAACCCTCCATCACCATCACATACCCACCGCATGCATCACCGTCGCGGAATAGCACCGCGCCCTGCGGCACGGTTGCCAATTTCACTTTGGCAGCAGCCTGCTGCCATGCGGCATCATTCGCTTCCCGCAATGCGGGAAAGGCGTGCATCCATTCGCTTGTGTGGTATTCGCTCATCACACCACCTCGATATCAAGCTTGCGGATTCTGGCAAGGCAGCGGCTAAAACGCGACCAGTCCCACTGCTTTCCGGGATCCCATTTGCGCTCCGGCGCGACGTCGCGATGGCCGACGATGCTATCCGCGCTGATGTCCGGGAAACGTTGCATCAGCACCCGGCACAGCCTGGCGGCTTCGCGGTATTGGGGTCGTGTAAAGGGGTGATCCTCGTCGCCGATCATCTCGATGCCTATGGCGTAGTCGTTACAATTCGGCCTGCCATTCCATTCCGATTTTCCGGCATGCCAGGCGCGGCGCTTGACCGGCACAAACTGACTGATGATTCCTGCTCGATCGACCAGGAAGTGGGGCGATACACGTAGCTCCCGCAGGTTCTTGAAGCTTGGATGCGCTGATGGATCGATGACACCCAGAAAGAGATCCTCGATATGCCGATTGCCAAATTCACCAGGCGGTAGGCTGATAGCGTGCAATACGATTAAGTCGATAGGTCCGCCCTCAGGCCGGGCGTCATGATGCGTTGAAGGGATAAAGTTTACCGGATGCACGGGCTGCCTGGCGTAGCTTTCGAGGCCATGAGGGAGGGTGCGATACTCAGCACCACGCCATCAGGCCGCATGCCAGCTGTGTGGCGATGATGGGATCATCTCAATCATTTTTCGAGCTTAGACGAGTTGCTTGCAGCTTGCCATAAGTAGAGCCTGAACTAGGCTGGAAACATGCCTGACGTGATTTCATTGCATCCAGTTCAGTCGATATGGTGTTCGGGCATGCTGTTTGCGCTGATCCACAGCGTGCTGGCAAGCCGTGTATGCAAAACCGGCTGGTATGCCATCGGGCTTTCTCCTCGTGCCTATCGCCTGATCTACGTTGGGATCGGATTATTCACAACCGCCTTGTGGCTGGGCTTTGTATCGCAACTGCCAGATCGTCCATTGTATGACGTGGACTGGCCGTGGCGCGCCGGCATGCTTGCGGTGCAGGCTCTTGGCCTGTGGGTTGTTCTTGCATCGCTTGTGCCAATCGATGTGCCCGCCTTCCTGGGGTTGCGCCTGTTTCCGCAAGGCGTAGAACCTTTTGTCCAGCGAGGCATCTACAGGCACATGCGCCATCCCATGTATGTTGGAATTATGCTGATGATGTTCGCATCCCCGTCGCAGAGCCTTGTCAGCCTGAACCTGTTTTTGAGCATTGCCGTTTATTTCGTGGCCGGTTCGAGGATGGAAGAGCGTCGAATGCTGGAAGCGCACCCTGAATACGAGGCTTATAAGGCCATGGTTCCCGCTTTTATCCCACGTCTGAGAGGCAACGAATGAGCAAGGAAGGCATTGTGCTGGCGCTGGGCGGAGGCGGGGCCAGGGGGCTGTCGCATATCGGCATCATCGATGTGCTGGCTCGCGAGGGCATTCCTATCCGTGCCGTGACAGGCAGCAGCATAGGCGCCGAAATCGGCGCCTTTCTTGCAGCCGGCACCAACATTGATGAAGTGATCAGGCTGGGCAGCGAAATGGACTGGATCTCCACGTTCAGGCTGTTTACGCCCGATTTTGCCGACGCCGGTATCAGCACTGGCAAGGGCATACACAAATACCTTGAGCCTTATCTTGGGGGGCTGAAAATCGAGCAACTGGAGATGGCTTACGCGGCCGTCGCCACCGATCTTGTTACAGGCGAGGAAATCGTGCTTGATGCGGATGATCTGTTGCAGGTGGTTCGCGCCAGCATCTCCTTTCCAGGATTGCTCTCCCCCGTGCGTTATGGCAATCGTCTGCTGGTCGATGGCGCTGTGGTTAATCCTGTGCCTTTCGATGTCGCGCGAAGATTGTTTGGCGGGCCCGTGATAGCTGTTGACGTGCAGCTTAGTGGCAGACTGGCAGAAACAAGACCCCCACGGGAGTGGGAGCACAAGCTGGAGGAGCTGCTGCAAAGCCCGATCCTGGAAAAAACGCCACAGCTTTCCGCCTGGCTCGAAGGATTTCGGCGCATGCGCTTAAACCACGAAGCATTTGCCGACCTCGGTATCAGTTCTGTGCTGAACCGATCGCAGATCGTCAGCAGCTGGGCTCTGGTGCGTCTGCGCGAGCAGCTGTGCCCGCCGGATGTGATGCTCAGGCCCGATGTGAACGAGATCGGCCTGCTGGAGTTTTACCGTGGCAAGGATGCGATTGAGGCAGGGAGAAAAGCCGTCGAGGCAGCGTTGCCCGACATCCAGAGGCTGCTTAAGTGAATTCTTTAACGCGCGCTTTATTCGATCTGGCTGAGCGTTCACAATCATACCCATGACCAGCGCCCCATTATCCCAGGAGGATGCAGGTCGCCTCATGCGGCTGGCGACCTACGCATCCGTATTAACGGCCGCAATCCTGATCGTCGCCAAGCTGGTTGCATGGGGGATGACCGATGCCGTCAGCCTGCTGGCCACACTCATCGATTCCTGCCTGGATGCCGTGGCATCCGTCATCAACCTTCTGGCCGTTCGCCATGCCCTGCAACCCGCCGATGAAAAGCACCGTTTTGGCCATGGCAAGGCCGAATCGCTTGCCGGTCTTGGCCAGGCCGCATTTATTACCGGTTCTGCATTTTTCCTGTTACTCGAAGGATTTCAGCGGCTGCTGCATCCAAAAGTGCCGGAAGTGGTTGGTGTGGGGGTGTGGGTGATGGGATTTTCCATCATCGCGACACTGGCCCTGGTTTTCCTGCAAACCCATGTGGTGAAGAAAACGGGGTCCAGCGCAGTCAAGGCCGATTCGCTTCATTACAAGACCGACTTGCTGGTCAATGCTGGCGTCATCGCCGCCCTGTTCCTTGCCGCTTACGGCTGGTCAGGCTTCGATCCGGTTTTCGCTATTTTGATCAGCCTGTACATCCTGCGCAGTGCCTGGGAGATCGGCCGTGAAGCGGCGCAATCGCTGATGGATCACGAACTTCCTGATGAAGACCGGAAGCGGATCACGGAAATCGTATTACAACATCCCCAGGCGCGCGGCCTTCATGACCTGCGCACCCGGACCTCCGGCACCACGACCTTTATCCAGTTGCATCTCGAACTTGACGATGATTTACCGCTCATCAAGGCGCATGACATTTCCGATGATGTGGAAGCCCGCATTGCAGCCACGTATCCCAATGCCGAAATCATCATCCACGAAGACCCGGCAAGCATTTCGGAGGACGTAGCGTTCCAGGATTGATCCGGCCGCGGCTCAGGCAGCGTGTCGGAACATGTGGCATGTTTCTTTGGTCAGGAATCGGCTTTTCCGGAGATGATGGAAGAAAACTACTCGCCGGTTTGCGGTTGTGTCTCCATGCGGAAACGCTGCGTCCACCATTCACGGTTGCTGCGGCGAAAGGTGCGGTACTCGTCCGGGGTGGCCTCGCCATCGCCGTCCGCGTCGATTTTGTCGAAACGTTCAGCTGCGCGGATGAGCGCCGCATCAATATATTCCTCACGCGAAATCGCTCCGGTTTCATCCGTATCCATCAACAGGAAACGCTTGCTTACGGGGTCTAGCTCGATTTCCGGTGCTTCGGTCTCTTCGACCATTTCATCGAACGTTACCGAGGGTGGTTGCACGGCCAGTTTTGACCCCTCACCCAAGGCCGTTTCCGGCGCAGGTGCTGGAAACGCCTTATCTTCCGCCATGGCAGGTGAGGCGAAAAACAGGCAACCCATGACGATAGTGACCCTAAGCATGGGTCGTATGCTAGCAGGCCCTAGTGCGCACACAATGCGGACTGTGTGCTGGACGGCATCCGCCATGCCGGGCAGGGTTTTCGCGCGCGAATCATGGGGGGGGTGACGTGAAGCCATATCTGGATTTGATGAGGCAGGTGCTGGAACATGGGGCTAGCAAGGGAGACCGCACGGGCACGGGTACGCTGTCGGTTTTTGGTCATCAGATGCGGTTTGATCTGGCCGAAGGCTTTCCGCTGGTCACCACTAAAAAGGTGCACCTGAAATCCATCATTCATGAATTGCTATGGTTTCTTAAAGGCGAAACGAACACCGCTTCTCTGAGAGAAAATGGCGTGACGATCTGGGATGAGTGGGCGACAGATCGCGGCGATCTCGGCCCCATTTACGGCTACCAGTGGCGCAACTGGCCCTCCCCGAGCGGAGCCCATATCGATCAGATCACGGGGCTGATTGAGCAGATCAGGGAGAGGCCCCATTCGCGGCGGCTGATCGTGTCGGCCTGGAACGTGGCCGACCTGCCAGACGAGTCGATTTCGCCGCAGGCGAACGTGGCGGATGGCAAGATGGCGCTCGCACCCTGCCATGCCTTTTTCCAGTTCTACGTCGCAGACGGCAGGCTCTCGTGCCAGCTCTATCAGCGCAGCGCCGATATCTTTCTTGGTGTGCCCTTCAATATCGCTTCTTACGCCCTGCTGACGATGATGATCGCCCAGGTGTGCAATCTTACGCCCGGCGAGTTTATCCACACCTTTGGCGACGCCCATCTGTATCTGAACCACCTGGAGCAGGTGAAGACACAACTCGCGCGTCAGCCTTATCCTCTGCCAGTGATGTATATCAATCCCGACGTATCCGATATTTTCAATTTCACCTTCGACGATTTCGAGCTGATCAGCTACGAGTGCCATCCAGGCATCAAGGCTCCGATAGCCATTTAGTGTTAACAGGCCCCGGCAAGGCATGCATGCACGCGCATAAAGCGTTACACTGAGCGACCCTTCTGGCTTTGACCCGGATTCTCAGCGGGCGGGGGCTATGAATTCACCGGTTAACCCCTGGCGTTTCACGCATTCCAACGATTTCAGGTATTAATGATGACTATCGACACCGTAACCGCGTTTGATCAATTGGCGCTGAAAAAACCACTGCTAAAAGTATTGGATGAAGTGGGTTATGAAACTCCCTCACCCATCCAGGCGCAAACGATCCCGTTGGTGCTGGAAGGCAAGGATGTGCTGGGTCAGGCGCAAACCGGCACCGGTAAAACCGCTGCTTTTGCCTTGCCGTTGTTATCCAATCTCGATTTAAAACAAAAAGACCCGCAGGTGTTGGTGCTTGCACCTACCCGCGAGTTGGCCATCCAGGTGGCCGAAGCCTTCCAGAAATACGCCTCGCACATGCAGGGTTTTCATGTCATACCGATTTATGGCGGCCAGGATTACCGTGGCCAAATTCGAGCCTTGCAACGCGGTGTGCATGTGGTGGTGGGCACGCCTGGGCGGGTGATGGATCATATGCGCCGTGGCACCTTGAAACTGGGTAAGCTCAGCGCCCTGGTGCTGGATGAGGCCGATGAAATGCTGCGCATGGGCTTTATCGATGATGTGGAATGGATACTCGAACAAACGCCGCCGAAGAGGCAAATCGCCCTGTTTTCGGCCACCATGCCGCAGCAAATCCGCCGTATTGCCTCGAAATATCTCAATGAGCCGGTGGAAATTACGATCAAAGTTAAAACCACCACGGCAGAGACTATTCGCCAGCGCTTCTGGCCGGTCAGCGGCGTGCATAAACTCGATGCCTTAACCCGCATCCTTGAGGCCGAGCTTTTTGACGCCATGCTGGTGTTCGTGCGCACCAAGACCGCGACGGTTGAGCTGTCTGAAAAACTGGAAGCGCGTGGTTATGCCTCGTCGGCACTTAATGGTGATATCGCACAAAAGCAACGCGAGCGCACCATTCAACATTTAAAAAACGGCAAGCTGGATATTCTTGTTGCCACCGATGTTGCCGCGCGCGGTCTCGACGTGGAGCGTATCAGTCACGTCGTGAACTACGATGTTCCCTATGATACGGAAGCCTATGTCCATCGTATCGGGCGTACCGGCCGCGCCGGCAGGCAGGGCGATGCCATCCTGTTTGTCGCGCCGCGTGAAAAACGGATGCTGCACGCCATTGAAAAGGCCACCAGGCAGAAGATCGACATGATGGAACTTCCCTCAACCGAATTGATCAATGACAAGCGAATTGCCGGGTTCAAGCAACGCATCACCGATACCCTGGCGACTGAAGATCCAGGCCTGTTTTCCCAGCTTGTTGAACAATACCAACAGGAGCATAACGTACCGGCGCTGGAAATCGCCGCCGCGCTTGCCAGGATGTTACAGGGCGATACCCCCTTCCTGTTGCAGAACAAGCCCCAACGCAAAGCGGATAAAGGCTGGGATAGAGAGGAAGGAAAGCCAGGTAGAGAACGTGAGCGCCGCCCAAGAAAAGAAGCGCCGCCCGAACAAGGCATGGAGCGTTTCCGCGTTGAAGTGGGACATAATCATAACGTCAAGCCGGGCAACATCGTTGGCGCGATTGCCAACGAGGCGGGCGTCGATAGTGAATATATTGGGCGCATCAATATTTATGATGACTACAGCATGATTGATTTGCCCGAGGGCATGCCCAAGGTTATTTTCAATAGCTTGAAAAAGATTCGAGTATCTGGCCATCCATTGAAGATTTCCCGTTCGACTGAAGAAACAAAGCCAAAGGGCTCAGACCATCGCCCCAAAAGCAAAGCAAAAGGACGAAGCAAAGGCGAATTCAAACCAAAGAGAATCGGGAAGAAGAAAGTGCGAAAAAGCAAACCTGGTAATTCATAACGTTGGAGCAAACCGGTCGG
>Ga0316187_10005205_pt1 | contig 11256 bp, 11 predicted proteins | sample CroRivburrow1_MG_FD_204927 | JGI IMG/M metagenome (GOLD analysis project Ga0316187, IMG submission 204927) | Coastal sediment microbial communities from Maine, United States - Cross River worm burrow 1 | ecosystem: Environmental > Aquatic > Marine > Coastal > Sediment | place: USA: Maine...
GTGCATGATCGCAGCCAACGTGCAGGCAGCCCACTTCCTGCGTCGCCACCGGATTCCTTGCCTGTACCGTGTGCACGCCGGTCCGGAGGCGGACCGCCTGGAGGACCTGATGGCGTTTCTGGAAGTCTACGGAATCCGGCTGCCGCGTCGTGACCGGGTCGAACCCCGGTCGTACAACCGGATCGTAGACCAGGTAAAGGGTCGGCCGGATGAGGCGTTGATCGAGACCGTCCTCCTGCGTTCCCTGCCGCGGGCCGTCTATCAGCCGGAGAACGTGGGTCATTTCGGCCTCGCTTTGCCGGAATACGCCCATTTCACCTCCCCGATCCGGCGCTACCCGGACCTGGTCGTGCACCGTGCGATAAAACACCTGCTAGCGGGCGGAGGAGTCGATGGCTTCGGATACAGTCGGGAGCAGATGCAAGGCCTGGGGCGGCATTGCTCTGCCACAGAGCGGCGTGCGGATGAGGCCACCCGCGAGGCGCTGGACTGGCTCAAGTGTGAGTTCATGCAAGACAAGACTGGCGAGGAGTTTGATGCCGTCGTTACCGGCGTGACCGATTTCGGGTTGTTTGTACAGATCCCCGATCTACAGATCGAAGGCCTGGTCCACGTCAGCGCTCTCGGGGGAGAGTACTTTGCGCGAGACCCGGTCCGTCGGAGCCTGAGAGGCGAGCGCAGCGGCCGTAGCTGGCAATTGGCCAACCACGTTCGGGTCCGTGTCGCCAGGGTCGATCTGGAAGAAAAAAAGATCGATTTCGCGCTCGCCGGAGAGCAACCCGCCGGCAGACGGGAACGGCGGCGTGGTCGCCGGAGGAGCTAGTCGTGGTCCGGCGCAGGTCACAAACGCCCACGCAAGCTGTTGTCTACGGGGCACATGCGGTCAGTCAGTTCGTCGAGTCATCGCCGCAGCGGATCATTCGACTTCTGATGACGGAGCGGGTGTCCAACGGCCGGTTGCAGGCGCTTGCGAAGCGGGTTGTGGCCGCCGGTATCCCCCTCGCCGTCGTCGCGCGCGAGGAGTTGGAAGCCTGCACCGGCGGAGGCGTCCACCAGGGCGTGGTCGCCTTCGTCCATCCGCGGCCCTGCGGTGATGAGAACGATCTGGAGCAGTTACTCGGGTCATTGGAGGAGCCGCCATTTCTTCTGGTGTTGGACGGCATCCAGGACCCGCAAAATCTTGGCGCCTGTCTGAGAACAGCAGATGCTACCGGAGTCCACGCCGTTGTAGCCCCCAAGAACAGAGCAGTTGGGCTCACCCCGGCCGTCCGCAAAGTTGCGACGGGTGCCGCTGAAACCGTGCCTTTCATCCAGGTCACCAATCTGGCCAGGACATTGCGGTTCCTGGCCGTCCACGGAATCTGGTGTATCGGGGCCGATGGTGAGGCTGACGAGTCGCTCTTCAATACGGATCTTCGCGGCCCGCTGGCGCTGGTGATGGGAGCGGAAGGCCGCGGCTTGCGCAGGCTGACCAGAGAGCACTGCGACCTGCTCGTCAGTCTCCCCCAGGTGGGGACAGTCAAGAGTCTGAATGTCTCCGTCGCCGCCGGAGCATGTCTGTACTTCGCCCTGTCGCAAAGGGCACCGTACGCCGCGTCCCGGGTTGCCTCGCCCGGTAAGGTCGAGTAAACTCCCGCGCCCTGTCCGTCAGGACAGATTCTCCTTGCCACACCGGGGTCGACGTCGCCGGGTGGCTTTAATCCGTGAGGGGTAATTACATGCGTCACTATGAGATCGTCTTTCTGGTCCATCCGGACCAGAGTGAGCAGGTTCCCGGAATGGTCGAACGCTACCGGGCGATGATCGAGGGTAGCGGTGGCCACGTTCACCGCGAAGAGGACTGGGGCCGTCGTCAACTGGCCTTTCCGATCTCCAAGATCCACAAAGCTCACTACATCCTTCTGAACATCGAGTGCGACAAGAGCACCCTTGACGAGCTTCTGGGATCGTTCCGCTTTAACGATGCGGTCCTCAGGCACCTCGTGGTCAACCGGAAGGACGCGGTGACCGAAGCCTCGCCGATGGCCAAGTCGGCCGAGAGTGAGGAACGGGCGCCAGCGCGTCGCGAGGAAAGGGACGGAGCAGCCAAGCGGGAGAACAAGCCTGCGGCACCGGCACCGGCACCGGCACCCGAGAAGGAGTCCGAGGCGGTAGCGAGCGATGAGAAGCCTGCAGAAGCAGAATCCTCGGAGGTCAAGGCGGAAGAGTCTGAAGGGGAAGCCCCGTCTACGAGCGCAGGCAAGGCGGAAGAGCCTGAAGGGGAAGCCCCGTCTACGAGCGCAGGCAAGGCGGAAGAGCCTGAAGGGGAAGCCCCGTCTACGAGCACCGACGAGGCGGCGGGAACTGAAGAAACCCCTGCTGATGACAGTCCCGCAAAGGCGTCAGCCTAATATCCGCGAACCTGAAGAGGGTAGAAATCAATGGCACGTTATTTTCGTCGTCGCAAGTTTTGTCGCTTCACCGCGGAAGGGGTGGAAGAGATCGACTACAAGGATCTTGCGACTCTGAAGAACTACATCACTGAGACAGGCAAGATCGTCCCGAGCCGGATTACCGGCACTAAAACGCACTACCAGCGCCAGCTCTCGCAGGCGGTCAAGCGGGCCCGCTACCTGGCCCTGTTGCCGTATACCGACCGTCATTGAGGCGTTCGGGCCGCCGGTTCGGTCGGACCCTGTGAAACAGTTTGCAGACTGGGTCACCCGGAGAGCCTATCGGGCGGGACTCGTAGCTGCGGCGCTCGCGCTCGTTCCACCGCTGGGCATCGTCGGTTCCGGTGTACTGGTACTCACCAGTCTCCGGCGTGGCCCCGGACTGGGATGGGCGGCGGCGGCGATGGCCACATTGGTCCTGCTTCTGGCAGCGGTGGCCGGAGGTGCCGACCCGCTGTCTGCGGTATTTGCAGGATTGGTTTTCTGGGCTCCTGCTGTCGGCATGGCGGAGGTCTTGCGCAAGTCCGGGTCGCTGGACCTCTGTGTACAGATTGCGGTCGTCGTCGGCCTGCTCCTCACCGTCATGTGGATGACGGCAGCGGGTGGAGCCTGGACAAAGACGCTGGCCGATGAAGTCAGGCCACTGCTGGAAGGATCGGGCTTCGAGCCTGAGGCGATCACGGCGGTACTGGTTCTGGTGCCGGGTGTGATGGCGACGTCGCTGCTTATTGCAGCCCTTTCAGGCCTGTTCCTGGGGATGTATTGGCAGGCCGCGTTGACCAGCCCCGGCGCGCTGGGGACCGCTTTCAGACGACTGCGCGTGGGGCGTCTGCTGGCAGTGATCGGCCTGGTCGTTCTGGTTGGCGGCTTGGTTACAGGTCATGCCGCATTCGCAAATTTGCTGCTGATCCTGGCGATAGGATTCATGCTGCAGGGGCTGGCGATCGTACACGGCCTGGCCGCACACCGAGGGTGGCCGCCGGGGGCGCTGATTCTGGTCTACGTGCTGCTTGTCTTCGGAATGAGTTTGATGGCACCGTTATTGGCTGTCTTTGGCCTGGCGGACAACTGGTTGGACCTGCGGTCGCGATTCCCGGGTCGGGCGTAATAGTTTCGTGAAAAGTTCAGGATCGCCGTCGGGGCGATGTGAAGGAAAAAGGTGACGAAATGGAAGTAATACTGCTGGAAAAGGTCGAGAATCTCGGCGGTATCGGCGACAGAGTGAAGGTGAAGCCGGGTTACGGCCGCAATTTCCTTATCCCTCATGGCAAGGCCAAACTTGCCACTGCCGAGAACATGGCTGAGTTCGAGGCGCTTCGGGTCGAGCTCGAAGAAAGAGCGGCGGGCGAACTGAAACAGGCCCAGGAGCGTGCGACGGCGGTTGCGGCGCTGAAGCTGGTGATTCAGGCCAAGGCGGGTTCAGAAGGCAAGCTGTTCGGGTCCATCGGCACGATCGACATTGCCGACGCGGCAACAAAAGCCGGTGTGGAAATCGCGCGCAGCGAAGTCCGTCTGGCGGAGGGGCCGATCCGCGTGGCCGGCGAGCATACTGTAGAAATTCATCTCCATTCTGACGTCAACGTGGAGCTGCCCGTCGTCGTTGACACGGAGGAATGACCGTCCGACAGGGATCCGGACCGAGGGTGCCACAGCTGTGGTATCGTCGAGCGAAGATTTTTTCTGACGGTTGCCCAGGTGGTTGGTATAGCTGAGAAACAAAAGGCGGTATTCCGGGGCACCGAAGCAATCCGCGTTCCGCCGCACTCTGCTGAAGCCGAACAGGCCGTGCTCGGCGGCCTTATGCTGGATAACAAGGCTTGGGAGAGGGTGGCCGATATTGTGGTCGCGGAAGATTTTTATCGCCGCGATCATCAGCTGATCTTCGGGTCCATCGGTGATCTGGCGGATCGTGGTCAGCCATGTGATGCGGTGACCGTGTCTGAATTCCTGGAACGCCGCTCGCAGCTCGACGATGCTGGCGGGCTGGGGTATCTCGGCCAACTGGCCAAAGACACCCCCAGCGCGGCCAACATCGTTGCCTACGCCGAAATAGTCAGGGAACGCTCCATGCTTCGCGCCCTGATCAGTGTGGGGGGCGAGATCGCCGCGAGCGCCTATGATTCGGAGGGTCGAGAGCCGTCTGACCTGGTCGATGAGGCCGAGCGCCGCGTCTTCCAGATCGCAGAGAGGGGTCAGCGGCGGGGCTCCGGGTTCGTGGCATTGAAATCCATCCTGCCGGCCGCCATTGACAGGTTGGACGAACTGCAGGGGTCCGAGGGCCATATCACCGGTTTGGCCACCGGCTTCGATGACCTCGACAAGATGACCGCCGGATTCCAACCGGGGGATCTGGTCATCGTGGCCGGGCGCCCTTCCATGGGCAAGACGAGTCTCGCCATGAACATGGCGGAGAATGCCGCTATCAGCGGCGGCGTGCCGGTGGCGATATTCAGCATGGAGATGTCAGCGGAACAACTTTCATTCCGAATGATTTCGTCGCTCGGTCGCGTCAATCAGTCTCACCTGCGGACGGGCAACTTCTCCGACGAAGACTGGCACCGGATCAACGCCGCCGTCACTATCATGTCGGACTCCAAGATTTTCATCGACGACACGCCGGCTCTGAACCCGACAGAAGTGAGGGCGCGATGCCGGAGACTGCGACGGGAGCACGGGCTGGGGCTAATTGTTCTCGATTATCTGCAGCTGATGCAGGTGGCCGGTACGGCTGAGAACCGTGCCACGGAGATATCGGAGATCTCGCGGTCGCTAAAAGCACTGGCGAAGGAGCTCAAGGTTCCGATCATTGCCCTGTCGCAGCTCAATCGCAGTGTCGAGCAGCGCACGGACAAGCGACCCGTCATGTCGGATCTGCGAGAGTCGGGTGCTATTGAGCAGGACGCTGATGTCATCGCGTTCATCTACCGGGACGAGGTTTACAACAAGGAGACGATGCGCAAAGGCATTGCCGATATCATCATCGCCAAGCAGCGTAACGGGCCCATTGGAGAAGTGGCGCTGACCTTCCTGGGCGAGTTCACAAAGTTCGAGAATTTCGCGCCTGACAGCTTCGGAGATGAGGCCTTCGGGTGAATCGCGCGGCACGCGCAACCATAGATTCCTCAGCGCTGCGCGCCAATCTGGCGGCCGTTCGCCGGGCTGCGCCGGATTCGAGGATCATGGCCGTGATCAAGGCCAATGCTTACGGCCACGGCATTGTACCGGTGGCCCGGGCCTTGCAAGAGTCAGACGCCTTCGGGGTGGCCCGAATGGAAGAGGCCGCGGCGATCCGGGGGGCAGGGCTGGATGGGCGCATCGTCCTTCTCGAGGGCGTGTTCCACGCCGAGCAACTGGAGCTCGCCGCCTCGCTCAAGGCCGAACTGGTAGTCCATTCTCCCGAGCAGCTAGAGATGCTGGAGCAGTACGCCGGGCGGCACCGCTTTCGGACCTGGCTGAAAGTCGATACCGGGATGAATCGTCTGGGTTTCCCGCCGGACGGGGTCCGGGACCTCAGTCGTCGGCTTGAATCCTGTCCTGCCGTGGCAGACTCTCCGAGATTGATGACCCACCTGGCGCGGGCAGACGCCACCGCCGACCCTGCAACGCAGAATCAGATTCGAATGTTCTCAGAGGCGACCAGCGATCTGCAGGGCAGCCGCAGCATCGCAAATTCGGCCGGCGTCCTGGCCTGGCCCGACAGTCATGCGAACTGGGTCAGGCCGGGGATCATGCTCTACGGTGTCTCTCCGTTCGAAGACCGGACAGGACCGGACCTCGGGCTAACACCGGTCATGACCCTTGCCAGTGAGCTCATCGCCGTCAAAATGGTGGCGGCCGGCCAGGCCGTCGGCTATGGCGGCACCTGGATCGCCAGCAGCCCAACCAGAATCGGGGTCGCGGCAATCGGATACGGTGATGGATACACCCGACATCTAGGCTCCGGTGCGCCGATCCTGGTCGGTGGGCAGATGGCCCACCTGATCGGTCGTATATCCATGGATCTGGTCACGATAGACCTTGAGGGCGTGGACGGGGCGAAGGTAGGCGACGAAGTTCTGCTGTGGGGGGCTGAGTTGCCTGTGGAGCAGCTGGCGCAGGCTGCCGGCACGATTCCTTACGAACTACTCTGTGGCGTCACGCAACGGGTCGCCATGCGAGTCGTCTGAGCGCAGATCCGCGCGGTCTCCAGTGGAGACTCAGGCGTCGAAAAAACCCATCTTGATTCCTGCAAGCTCGATTACATCACTATCCTCAAGCTTGCGGGCCTGACCACCTATCCTCGCTCCGTTGACAACAGGGAAGTCATCGGGGCTGCGCGAGGACACATGGACGAGATAGTAACCTTCAGAACGTCGGGTAATCGCGGCGACTTGTTTGCCCGGCTGTCCCAGCGTTGTCAGCGCTTTGATCAGGTCCAGTTCCCGGCCGGCGTAGGGTCCGGTCAGCACCTGGAGTCTTCCAAGTTTTGGCCCGCCTCCGTTGGTCGGACCATCGGCAGCCGGTGCGGCTTGGTGAACCGCATTCCTGACGTGCTCCAGCGCGACCTGCTCCTGAGTTTTCGGATTGATCACCATCGTCTTCTCGAACTCATCCTGATCGACCTCAGCCGCTTGCTGGTCTACGAAGCGGAGCTGATGCTGGCCGATGGTGATGACGTCAGCGTGCTGTAAGGCGTGCTTCTTGATGAGCCGGCCGTTGACATACGTACCGTTAGTGGAATTGAGGTCCTCGAGGAACGAATCATTGAGAATGTTGATGATCAGCGAGTGATGACCGCTGACGGCGGGATTGTCGATGCGCACGTCATTGTCCGGGAGCCGGCCGATCGTGTAGCGCTCCTTCGACATGTTGTACTCTGCGAGTACCTGCTCATCCAGGCTTAGTATGAGTCGTGACATAACATTCCTGCGTTTACCGGAACAAGCGTTTCAGACGCCCCATCATCCCCTGACTCAATGCAAACGAGCTTTTGACTTCCGCCAGGGTTACCGTGATGTTGTCACGCCCACCGTTCTCGTTCGCCAGTTCAATCAACTGATCAGAAACTGTTTCAAGGCTAGCACCAAACGTACTGATAGTTAAATGAATGTCCTCGTCCTCTACCATGTCGGTAAGGCCGTCCGAACACAGTAAGTAAACATCTCCGGGAAGAACAGACTCTTCCTGGACCTCTACCTCGACCGTAGACTCGACGCCGAGGGCTCTGGTCACGTAGTTTCTGTTCGTCGATCGCTGCGCTTCCTCAGGCGAGTAGAAGCCGCGGTCTACCAATTCCTGAAGAAGAGAGTGATCGAGGGTCAGTTGCTCGAGTCGGTCGCCTCTAAGCCGGTAAGCCCTGGAATCGCCCACGTGCGCGATGGACACTCGATCGTCATAGAAAAGACAAGCGACCAGGGTCGTGCCCATGCCCTTGCATTGCGGCTGGCTTTGCGCTGTCTGCCATATGATCTTGTTCGCCCGACTGACCGAGTTCCGCAGGACGATGCTCTGCCTCATCAGGCCGGATTCACTGTCGATCTGCCCACGCGATTCCCTGTCGATACCTTCTCGCGCGAGGTTCATGACCGTGCGGATCGCCAGTTCAGCAGCCACCTCTCCGGCGTTGTAGCCACCCATTCCATCCGCCAGCGCGATCATGCCGACGTCCATGTCTGCCGACGCTGCGTCCTCGTTGTGGTCGCGGACCCTGCCGGTATCCGTGCCATGGACTACCCGGATCTTGCCTTTCAGGTTCTGGAACTGATCTGATTTCTTTTCTTTCATTCAGCCATCGCCCTGGCTACGTTACGCAACGCCGACGCCATCTGTGCTCCATCTCCGAAACGTTCTTCCGGTCGTTTCTGCAGCGCCCGGTCCAGGATTTCATCAACTGTGGCGTCAAGATCATCGCGGGCCTCAGACGGGGGAATGTGCGGCCGCGAGACAATATTCTGCATCAACCCTACCATCGACTCCGAACGGAAAGGCAGCTTGCCTGTCAACAACTGGTATAGGGTAACACCAAGAGAAAACAGGTCAGAAGCGGCGGTGACCGTCCCGTCTGCAAGTTGCTCCGGCGATTTGAAGGAGGGTGTCCCGAGGACCAGCCCGGTCCGCGTTCTACCGGCGTCGGTGATGTGGGCAAATCCGAAGTCGGTGATCTTTAGCCGATCGGTCAGTACATCGAAGATGATGTTCGACGGCTTGATATCCCGGTGGATCACGCCTTCTCTGTGGGCATAATGCAATCCCTCGGCGGCCCGGGATACGAGTTCCAGCGCCTCGTCGACATCGAGCAGGTCATATTCCGCCGTGTAACGGCTCAGCGGGTGACCGTCCAGGTTCTCCATCGCGACCCAGGCCGTACCGTCGTCCTCTCCGCTCTCAATAATCTTCCTGATCGCGGGATGTTGCAGCCTCGCCGCGGCTTCAGCCTCCCGAAAGAAGCGTTTGCGCACTTCCTCCTGGTCGCGGGGCTCGAATTCAGTCGCCAGCGCCAGGGTCTTGATCACGACGGTGCTGCCATCTGGACGCCGCGCCAGATATAGCGCCCCCAGCGTGGCTTTGCCCGTTTCGCGTATCAATTCGTAGCCGCCGAACATCTGCATTCCATCATTGAATCATGCGGTCGCCTTTCTAGCATCGCAGCCAACATTTCACAATGATGAAATTAACACTCCTGGAGTCTGCTGTGACGGGGCACTAAGCTGGCCATCCCGGAGTAGACTCTCGGGCACAATCCACTCTCAATCAGAATTCAGGTCTTCCGATGGCCAAGATAAGGCGCGTATTTGCATGCGGAGAGTGCGGGGCGACCGCACCAAGATGGCAAGGGCAGTGTCCCGGCTGCGAGGCGTGGAACACGATGCAGGAGAGTTCCGAAGGTCCGGAACGCGGTCGGCGAGGACGGGGGTATGCGGGAGAGACACCGCGACTGTTGACCGACATCGGTGAAGCCGGCCCGGCCCGCATAGGAACCGGCGTTGGCGAGATGGATCGGGTGCTCGGCGGCGGCCTGGTCCCCGGATCAGTGACGCTACTCGGCGGCGATCCCGGGATCGGCAAGTCAACCCTGCTCCTGCAAGTCGGAGCCGGCATGACTTCGGCGGTGCCGGTCCTGTATGTCACTGGCGAGGAATCCCTCCAGCAGGTCGGGTTACGTGCGCGCCGGCTGGGTTTCGCCGGTAGTGCATTGCAGGTGCTCTCGGAGACCTGCCTGGAGTCGTTGCTGGAGCAGGCGACAGAGTCAAAACCCAGCGTGATGGTGGTCGACTCAATTCAGACCATGTTCAGCGAGGCGCTGGATTCGGCTCCCGGCGCGGTCAGTCAGCTGAGGGAATGCACAGCGCGGCTGGTACGTTTCGCCAAGCAGTCCGGTGTATCCGTCTTCCTGGTCGGGCACGTCACCAAGGAGGGGGTCATCGCAGGTCCAAGAGTCCTGGAACACATGGTAGACACCGTGCTCTATTTCGAGAGTGATCCCGGAAGTCGCCTGAGAGTGATACGCGCGGTCAAGAATCGCTTCGGAGCAGCCAATGAGATCGGTGTCTTCGCCATGTCCGAGGAAGGCCTTCGGGAGGTGAAGAACCCGTCGGCGATATTCCTGTCCGGGCGCACCGACTCTGTGCCGGGCAGCGTGGTGATGGTAGCCAGGGAGGGCAGCCGGCCCTTGATGCTGGAAGTCCAGGCCCTGGTTGATGGGAGTTATGGCGGCAACCCACGCCGGGTCGCGGTGGGTCTGGATGCCAGCAGACTGGCGCTGTTGCTTGCGGTGCTACATCGCCACGTCGGTGTCGCAATGTACGATCAGGACGTTTTCGTCAATGTGGTTGGCGGGGTGCGAGTGCTGGAGACCGCCGCCGACCTGCCCATATTGCTGGCTGCTCTGGCCAGCTTGCGGGACAAACTCGTACCAAGAGAAACCGTCACATTTGGTGAAGTCGGCCTGGCCGGCGAGGTTCGCCCGGTCCCCTTCGGAGAGGAACGGCTGCGTGAGGCCGCCAAGCACGGATTTACTCGTGCGGTCGTGCCTGCCGCCAATGTGCCGAAGGCCGGCATTGAGGGATTCGAGATCGTGGCCGTCGAACGGTTAGCTGAGGCAGTCAGCGAGGTTTTTCGGTAGTGCCTTCTGCCAAGGCTGTCGCAGGGGTAGCCGGCGGGTTGACACGGACGGACTTGATCGCGTTTCCGGATGCCTGAAGGATGTCCATGGTGTAGCCGTCAATAGCCAGACGGACACCTGCATCCGGGATCGTCCCCATCTTCTCCAGGATCAGCCCGTTGAGCGTCTTGGGACCCTCCACGGGCAGAGTCCAGTTCATGGTCCGGTTGAGCTCGCGCACGTTGGCGCTGCCCTGGACTACGAATCGACCTTCTCTGTCCTGCTGCACATCCCGATAGGCATCGGATGGGGCGGTCGTGAACTCGCCGACAATCTCCTCGAGGATGTCATCCATCGTCACCAGGCCCTGGATGTCTCCATACTCGTCAACTACGAGCGCCACACGGCGTTTCGCTCGCTGGAAATTGAGCAACTGCCTTTGTAGTGGTGTCCCCTCCGGTACGAAATAGGCATCTCGGACCCGCGATTCCAGGGACGCGCAGTCCAGGTCCCCGTCCACCATGAGCTTCAGGATGCTCCTCAAGTGCAGGATGCCGATCGTGTTGTCCAGCTCGCCGCGATAGACGACCAACCGGGTGTGCTGACTCTCTTCGAGCTGCTCGAGCAGATGATCCCAGTCGTCATCCAGATCGATGCCGATAATCTCGTTGCGGGGCACCATGATGTCGTTAACAGTCACTTTGCCCAGGTCAAGAATGCTGACCATCATCTCCCGGTGACGCC
>Ga0316187_10005206_pt1 | contig 11254 bp, 12 predicted proteins | sample CroRivburrow1_MG_FD_204927 | JGI IMG/M metagenome (GOLD analysis project Ga0316187, IMG submission 204927) | Coastal sediment microbial communities from Maine, United States - Cross River worm burrow 1 | ecosystem: Environmental > Aquatic > Marine > Coastal > Sediment | place: USA: Maine...
AGATCCTGACGCGCAACGACATGCTGGCCGACGGCCGGCTTCAGGAGCCGCGTGAAGACGTCTCGTTTGCGGACCGCCGCGAAGTCAGCGCGGTGATCCGCTATCTCACGGAGACGCACGGAGTGGCGGCAATCGAGCCCTGGTTCGAGGGTGGCCTGGCCAGCATCGACTCCGTGTCCGCCGATCCCGGACCCTCGGCGCGTGCGGAGTCCGATGGCCGTACGAGGGCGATCGTTTCCGCCATGGGGATTGACTACGTGGATCAGTGGGCTGGCGTTACCGACTCCCGGTTCTACTTTACGGCGAGTTCCGGGGAGTCACCTCTGCACATCGCCGGGCACGATTTCGTGCTGCGGGATCGCAGCGCCGGCTCCGATACGATCCTCGTTGACGGTCGTACGCTCGTACTCGAATGGGACGAGGAGACTTCCCGGCTCGAGCTGTCGGATGACTCGGGCTTGCTTGGCTCGGTGTCGGTCCTCGCGGCAGTCGAAGCGGCGATGGCCTTCCGGTCCGACAGTTCGGGTACCGGGCCGATTCCAGCCCGGATCCTGATGTCCGAGGCGCAGAACGAACGGGCCCGGATTACCGTGTATCTGAATTCGATCGGCGGCACACGCGAAACCGAGACAGAGAGCGGAGACGATCCCACCGACTCGATCGACATCGATTCGTTTTCGGCAGATGTGTTCTTCACGCTGTTTCCGCTGGATGAGGAGCCACCGGAAGTGATCGAATGAGCAGCCCGCGACTGGATGTTGTGAAGGATGCCACCGGGATCGTGGTGCGTCCGGAAGGCTCCTGGAACATCGAGGTGGCGACTCCGCCCGGCAGCGATGCAGTGGCGGCCATCGAGGGGCTCGACCGAGGCGGAACCCTCCGATACGACACGTCGGGGCTGACCTCATGGGATTCCGGTCTTCTCGCCCTGTTGCTGCGCCTGGAACAGGCCGCCGCTGCCCGGGAAGTGAAGATCGACCGGTTGGGGCTGCCTGACGGCGCTCGCCGGCTCCTCGACCTGGCGGAATCGTCACCGGCCCGCGAGGACGCCCGCCGCGACACCGGAAAGAAGCCACTGCTCGACCGGGTAGGGGAATCGACGATCGAGGCCGCCGAATACGCGGACGCTTCGGTCGAGTTTCTGGGCGAAACGACACAGGCGGTCAGCCGGTTCTTCATCGGGCGCGGGAGGTACCGGAAGCGCGATTTGTGGCTCCTCGTGCAGCAGGCAGGAGCCGGGGCCCTTCCGATCGTGTCCCTCGTCTCTTTCCTGCTCGGGGCGATCCTGGCCTTCGTGGGTGCCGTACAGCTCCAGCAGTTCGGCGCGACGATCTACGTAGCGAACCTCGTCGGCGTCGCCATGGCCCGCGACATGGGCGCCCTGATGACGGGGATCGTGATGGCCGGCCGAAGCGGAGCGGCATACGCGGCGCAGCTCGGCAGCATGAAGGTGAACCAGGAGACCGACGCGCTCGTGACGCTCGGCATCTCTCCGGTCGAATTCCTGGTCGTTCCGAGGGTGCTCGCGCTTTCGTCGATGATGCCTCTGCTCACCCTGTACTCCGTCCTGATGGGCATCGCCGGGGGCGCTCTCGTTGCGATCATGATGCTGGACCTGTCGATGACGACCTACTGGAACCAGACCATCGACGCATTGTCGGTGAGTGGTCTCATGGGAGGGCTGTTCAAGGCATTCGTGTACGGTATCCTGATCGCAATCGCCGGGTGTCGGCAGGGCATGCGGTGCGGCGGAAGCGCCTCCGCGGTGGGAGATGCGGCAACGGCGGCGGTCGTCTCATCCATCGTCGCTATCATCAGCGCGGCCGGCGTGTTCGCCTGGGTCTTCTACGTGCTGGGGATCTGATCGATGGCGAATCCCTGCGACGCTCCGACGATCCGGCCAGGTGACCAGCCGCACATCGAGGTTCGCGACATGACGATGGCGTTTGGCGACTTCGTCCTGCAGCGCGATCTCAGCTTCGGGATTCCGCGCGGCTCGATCTTCGTCATCATGGGAGGGCGCGGGTGCGGGAAGAGCACTCTGCTGCGCCATATCCTGGGACTCCTGACTCCCGCGAAGGGCAGCATTCTGCTGGACGGTCAGGACATCACGGATATCGATCCGGAACACCGGCAGAGCCTGATGCGGCGGTTCGGGGTGCTGTATCAGAGCGGAGCGCTGTGGAGTTCGATGACTCTGGCCGAGAACGTGTCCCTGCCGCTCGAGGAGTACACGGATCTCACGGCAGAAGAGATCCGGGAGATTGTGGCCCTCAAGCTGGCGATGGTGGGCCTGCGGGGGTTCGAGGATTACTATCCGTCCGAGGTGAGCGGTGGCATGCAGAAGCGCGTTGGGCTAGCGAGGGCGATCGCTCTAGATCCGGAGATCCTGTGCATTGACGAGCCCTCTGCAGGCCTCGACCCGATCAGTTCCCGGCGACTCGACGACCTGATCCTGGAGCTGCGGGAGAGCCTCGATACCACGGTGGTGATGGTAACACACGAACTTCCGAGCATCTACTCGATTGGAACCGACAGCATATTTCTCGATGCGGAGACGCGGACGATGATAGCAAGCGGGCCTCCGACCTGGCTGCGAGACAACTGCGACAACCCGACGGTGCATCAGTTCATGACCCGGGGGGAGGCTCCCCATGGCCAGTAAGGCAAGCGCACGAGCGATCGGCGCATTCGTCATCGGGGCACTGTTGCTGACCCTCGCCGCGATCGGGCTCCTGGGATCGGGAAACATGTTCCGGCAGACGTTCAACTTCGTGTCGTTCTTCGATGGATCGGTGGCCGGCCTCGAAGCTGGCGCCGCGGTCAGGCTGCGCGGGGTAAGGATCGGCCAGGTGAACGATGTCAGGCTGGCCATACCCGGTGAAGACCGAGTCGCGACCGACTTCCAGATTCCGGTCCTGTACGAGATCGACAGGGATCTCCTCGTCAAGCATGGCGGAACCGGAGAAATATCGGACGGTCAGATCGACACGCTCATCAGCATGGGCCTCCGGGCGACACTCCAGCAGGAGAGCTTCGTGACGGGGAAGAAGTTCATCGGTCTCGAGCTGATGCCCGAATCGGAGCTGCATCTGGAAGGAATCGTCCCAGAGGACTATCGAGAGATTCCGACGGCAACCACGGGCCTGGATCTCGCCGCGATCCAGGCAAACGTCAACAGCCTGATGGCGAAGTTGATGGCCGTCGACGCGGATACGCTGATCTATTCCATCACGCACTCGATCGAGAGCCTGGATGCACTGGTGAGCAATCCAGGCTTCGCCCGGGCGGCTACCGAGTTGCCTCGCACGCTGGAGGCCGCCCAGGAAGCCATGCACAGTCTGACGCGGATGATCGCGAACGCCGATTCGGCGGTCGTACCGCTCCGCGCCCAGCTTCTCGAGACCGCCGGCCAGGCGGATTCCGCCATGGTCGCCCTGAAGGAGACGCTGGAGGAGTCGAGGACACTCCTGGCTGCGGAGGGAGTCACGTCTACCCGTCTGAACGAAGCGCTGTACGAGATCAGTGCTACCATGCGGGCGTTCCGCTCTCTGGCGGAGACACTCGATCGCAATCCCGGCGCGCTTCTCCGGGGCAGAGACTATCAGGAGGCTGACCAATGACCCACAGGCGAACTGGAGCCCGGATCGGGCTGGCCGTCGGTCTGCTGGGGACGGGCATGCTGCTCGCGGGCTGTTTGTCGCCCAAAGAAGATCCGACGCGGTTCTACGTGCTCTCGACTTCCGAAGCCGCGCAGGTGGATGAGGCGTGGGACAATCGACCCGGATCGATCGACGTCGGAGTCGGACCATTCACGATGCCGGGCTACCTCGACCGTCCACAGTTCGTTCGACGACTCGGTCCCAACGAGCTTCTGCCCGTCGGGGCTGCGCGCTGGGCCGAGACTCTCTCAGAGGGATTCGAACGCGTCCTGGCCGAGGACCTGGATGCCCTGCTGCCGATGGCACGGGTACACGCCCACCCATGGCGCTCCAGCACCCGGGCCCAGTGGATCATCACCGGCTACGTGACGCAGTTCGAAACAAATACCACTGGAGATGCGGTACTGGACGTGACCTGGCGGGTGCTCGGACCGGATCGCGAGCCGACCCGGGTTGGAGCTCGTTCCGTGGTGCGTGCACCGGGCACGGGAGAGTCCATCGAAGCCGAAGTCGCGGCGATGAGTGATGTGCTCGAGCGGTTCGCGGTGATGCTCGCGGATACGTTGAAGACGCTGAAGCCGGCCCAGCAACACGACCGATAAACCTGTAGTCAGCTCCCGGCGGCGGGGGGTGAGCCAGTTGCGCAGCGGGCCGGGCTGGCCGGACCGCCACCGTCGGCCCGCGGAGCGAAGATCGCTTCACACGCGGTCTGCCAATCGATCCGGGTGACCCGACACTCACCCCCGTCGTACTCGAGCAGCGTCCCGGGCTCGAGCCGCCAGTCCATGGTCTCTCCCGACTCGTCGATCACGAAGATCACCCAGGCGTCGAGCCTCTCGCGTCGCGTTTCCAGGAGACGGAAGCTCCGGTCGCTGCGCTTGCCGTACAGGGTGAGTAGCTCGGGCCCGATGTCTACGACCAGCGGATCGTTGCGGGGCAACAGCTCGCTGATGAGTCCCCCGCACCCCGCGGTGGCCCACAACCCGTTCACGTCCGGCTCGCGCGTCAGTCCATACATCAGGTACGCCCCGATTCCGACTCCGACGACGAGAAGGACGAGCAGCTTTCTGCCCTGAGACCAGTCCACGCAAAACTTCCTCGGCTGCGGTGCCCGAATTCCCGGCCTCGGGCCGGAACAGGATCGACGACATCATACCCGACCGGCGCCGCGAGTGCTCCATCCAGGTGCGCCAGCGACGCAGAGGTGGCAGATTCCCGGCTGGCGATCCGGCCCGGTCGTCGTTCCGAGCTCGTTCGCGATTCTCACAGTTCCAGCAAGGAGCACTTCGTGAAACGCCTCATCCAATCTTCCGTCTTCGTGACGGCCATGATTCTGGTTACCGCCGGCCAGGGGCATGCACAGCGGGCCAGGACACTTGTCGGAGCGATCGGCGGCGCGACGACCAGCGACATCTGCTGCTCCATCAACACGGCGTCTCGCTGGGGTGGGACGGCAGGCCTGTTTGCCGCGTTCAGGGCATCGCGGCAGACCGTAGTCTCCCTCGAGGCACTGTGGACACAGAAGGGTGGTGACCCGGTGCGCCTGGACTACATCGAAGTTCCGTTGACTTTCGGAGCGTCGATGCCGACCGGTAATGGAGACTGGCGCGCAAGGTTTTACACGGGCATCGGAATCGGATTCAGGATCGGCTGCAATTCCACGAGCTCCATCAATGCGTTCGATTGCGACCGGGCAAAGAGCCCCGAGTGGTCCTGGCCGTTCGGGCTCTTACTCGCCCGCGTAAACCCGAACGGGAGCATTCTCGGGTTCGACATACGCTATAACTACGGCCTGTCGGACACATTCGAGACCTTGAGTTCTTCTCACAACCGAACCTGGTATTTCCGAGTCCTGTACGGATTGCCGTTCGGCCGCAATTGAACCTCGACGGGTGAGACCGGGGGTCGCGGCTCAATTCGCGGCCCACCGGTCTGATCTGTATGTTCAAGTAGCCTCCGGCACCGGTCGGGGGCAGGCATGTCGCCGCCGCAAAGGAGGTGCCTGTGTTGTCGTTAATCGGGCTCCCCATCATCGTCGCCGCGTGGGCGATCCCCGCGTTATTCCTGCTCACCGTCGGTGGACTTATCGGCTTCGTCGTCGGTCGGCCGGTATTTCATCTGTGGGCGCGAGGATTCGATATGGTATTGGGATATGCCGCACGCGTCGGGATCCGAGTAGCGGAGGGCATCGCTACTCACTCGTATGACTACGCGGTTCGTCACGTCGGTCGGGATCACTGAAGAAGCCCCCGCCACGCCGAACCCCGGGACGTTCGAGGACGCGACCGGTTGCGCCAGGTCGCGCCGTATGCGAGCGTTCTGCCCCATGAGGCCAGATACTACACGGATCAACCGCTCTCCGAATCTCGCGTCGGGACGCCGACTCAAGGCGTTAGCCGGGCTTGTCGCGCTCGTCCTGTTCGTCGGACTGTTTCCTGCTGCCTGCGATGAAGACAACCCGCCGCTGCTCGGGGTCGGCGGTGGCGGCGGAGGGAGCGGCTCCCAGGATTCGCTCATCTCGTCATTCGCCATCCTGAGCGGAGACGAGCAGACCGGCAGCACCCTCGAGACGTTTCGCGAGCCTTTGCGGATCCTCGCCACGAACGGGCGCGGTTTCGGCGTGCCGGATGTGGCGGTGAGCTGGGAGCTGACAAGGGGAGTCGCCACCCTGTCCGCCACCTCGGACCTGACCGACTCGACCGGAGTGTCCGAGATTCTCATCTCGGCAGGCTCTGTCCTCGGACCGATCGAAGTCCAGGCCTACCTCGACGGCTCGTCCGTCTACGGTTCGGAATTCGATCTGCTGGTGACCGCCGTCCAGATCCAGATCCTGTCGGATCGGTTCGTCGGGCCGCTGGGCTCTGACACCGTCGACGTGGTGGCCGGCGACACGGTCGAGTGGCTCAACCGGGACGTTCAGAGCCACCTGCTCCGTTCGGTGGAAACGCCCGACGGGGGCGCCGTGATCCGTAGTGATACTCTGAGAAACAGTGATCGCTACCGTTTCGTGCCGAATGGACCCGGGACGTGGGTATACGAGGATCAGATCAGCTCGAGCGTCACGGCGCCGCGAGGAGTCATCCGGGTGGTGGGTCGCCAGGACGTGGGAAGCCTGGCGGTCGAACTCGTTCTCGCGGCCGGCAATCCACCCTCGCGCGCGGTGTCAGTCACCGTGGACGGAGGGCTGTTCGCCTCATCGATCAAGCCCGGCGAGACCATCGTGTTTCCGGACGTATCGGCCATTCCTCACGTCGTCCGGCTCAGAGATGTGCCGCTCAACTGCGTTGTCGCGGGTGACAACCCCCGCAGCGTCACCGTCGTGGCGTCTGACACGGTGTCCACGAGGTTCGAACTGGGCTGCCAGTAGCTGCCGTCAGCCCCGTCCCCGCGCGGCAATCTTGGCCCAGCTGTCCCGCAGCGTCACCGTCCGGTTGAATACCAGGGACCCGGGGCGAGAGTCGATCGGGTCGCTGATGAAGTACCCCTGCCGCTCGAACTGATAACGGGTCCCGGGCGGATCATCCGCCAGAGACGGTTCAACCCATGCCGGATTCACGACGACCAGTGAGTCCGGGTTGAGGTTCGCCGTGAAGTCCTGCCCTTCTTCCAGATTGGCCTCGGGATCCGGCACGGAGAACAGCCGGTCGTAAAGACGGACCTCCGCCGGCAGGGCGTGCGGCACCGACACCCAGTGGACCGTACCGCGCACTCTTCTCCCGTCTGCCGGGTTCGCCCCCATCGTTTCGGGGTCGTGCGAACAGCGCAGTTCCTGAACCTCGCCCGTCTCGGGGTGCTTCACGACCTCGTCACACCGAATCACATACGCATGCCTCAGTCGGACTTCGCTTCCCGGTGCGAGGCGGTGAAACTTGCGTGGCGGGTCCTCCATGAAGTCGGACCGTTCGACCCACAGTTCCCGGGAGAACGGCATCGGACGGCTGCCTTCCTTGTCCACATCGCGCGGATATGACGGCCCGTCGATCCATTCCACCTTGTCTTCCGGGTAATCCGTGATCACGACCTTGAGTGGGTCGAGAACCGCCAGGCGACGGGGAGCTCGCCAGTTGAGATCGTCCCGGATCGCGAAATCGAACTTCGCCATGTCGATCCGGCTGTTAACGTCGGCCACACCGACCATGTCACACAGTGCCCGGACCGCCTCGGGCGTCACTCCCCTCCGGCGGATTCCCGCAATCGTCGGCATGCGTGGATCGTCCCAGCCGGCGACGTGACCTTCGTTCACCAGCCGGATCAGCTTCCGCTTGCTGAGGATCGTGTAATCGAGCTCCAGCCTCGCGAATTCGGTCTGCTCCGTTCGTGGTCGTTCGATGCCCACCGCGTCGAGCACCCAGTCGTAGATCTCGCGGTTGTTACGGAACTCGAGCGTACAGAACGAGTGCGTGATGTTCTCGATCGCGTCCTCGAGGCAATGCGCGTAGTCGTACATCGGATACAGACACCACTCGTCCCCGCGCCGATAATGCGACGAATGGCGGATGCGCAGCAGCAGCGGGTCGCGCATCACCATGTTGGGATGGGCCAGGTCGATCTTCGCCCGCAGCACGTGCGACCCGTTGGGGAACTCGCCCGCCTTCATGCGGCGTAGCAGGTCCAGGTTCTCATCGGGGGTCCGGTCCCGATACGGGCCCGGTCGACCGGGCTCGGTCACCGTGCCGCGCAGTTCCCGGATCTCCTCCTCGCTGGACGAGTCGACGTAGGCCAGGCCGTCGCGCACCAGTTGCTCGGCCCAGTCGTAGAACTGTTCGAAATAATCCGAGGCGAAGTAGAGGCGATCCTCCCAATCGAACCCGAGCCAGCGGATATCCGCCTGCATGGAGTCGACGTACTCCTGGGTGGCGGTGTCCGGATTCGTATCGTCGTACCTGAGATTGCATGTCCCGCCGTATTCCTCGGCGACGCCGAAGTTCAGGCAGATCGACTTGGCATGACCTATGTGGAGGTAGCCGTTGGGTTCGGGTGGAAACCGCGTGGCCACCCGACCGCCGTACTTTCCGGTGCGGACATCCGTCTCGATCCTGGTGCGCAGGAAGTCTTTCGACTCCGGTCTCGCCCCGTCGTTCGCGGGTATCTCGGACATGAGCGCCTGTCTCTCCATTCGCGCGAGGCAGCACGGCGGAATCCCACCGAACTCGACCCTCGTATGATGCTTCGTCAACCGCACAAGGTGGCCCGAATGAACCGCTGTTGCCAAGTCCCGCGGCTGGCGGTCGATCGGGAGCCTGTTTATGGTCGGGTCCCCGTCGGGTCACGTGGACTCGGGTCGGGAGTCACTCAGCAGGAGCCGGTCGATGCACAGCAGGTTGAAGAATGGAAGGACAGTATGTGTCGCCGCTGCGGTTGCAGCAGTGGCTGTCGTCGGAATGGCGTGCGGTGGATCGGCTGAGTCCCGTGAACCCGCCCGGGGGAACTCCACGCCCTCGGCCGACGTCGCACAGGCGACACAGCAGGAATCGAACCTGCCCGCGGCGATCCTCGGCCAGGCCGGCGCACCGAGGGGTGATGCGGTGCACTACCTGCCCGACGATCCGTCGACGACCGGCTACCTGGTGGTTCCGGAGGGCGAGGGACCGTTCCCGGCCGTGATCCTGATCCACGAGTGGAACGGCTTGGTGGATCGGGTCCGCCAGGTTGCCGATGCCATGGCGGACGAGGGGTACGTGGCGCTGGCTGCCGACATGTATGGCGGCCGCACCGGGAGTAACCGGGACGAGAACATGGCGTTGATGCAGGAGGCGCAGGGCGATCCGGCCCGGATGATCGCCAACCTGGACGCGGCCGCCCGACTGTTGCGCGAGCGGCAGGATGTGACGGGGAAAGTCGCGACCATGGGGTGGTGCTTTGGCGGTGGAGTGGCCCTGAGCTACGCCATCGGCGGCGAAAATCACGACGGGACCGCCATCTTCTATGGTCGACTGGTGGAGGATCCGCAGCTGCTGGCGAGCCTCGATCATCCGATCTACGGGACGTTCGCGGAGATGGACAGCGGAATCCCTCCGGACCAGGTAGAGCGGTTCGCGGGCGCCTTGCGTGCTGCGGGAATCGAGAACGACATCCATATTTACGACGACGTCCAGCACGGATTCTGGTTGTGGGTCGATCGGGATCCCGAGGGAGCCAGCGGCCCGGCGCTGGATGCATGGAACCGACTGAAATCGTACCTGAAGCGCGTCGTCGGCTGACGCGCCTGAACGAGAGGCGAAACGATGGAAAGCTCAGCACGCCCCAAGAAGGAAGCGTCCGGCAAGAGCAAGTGGCCCTGGTGGCTTCTCACCGGCGTGGCGCTCGGGATCCTTGGAACGATCTTCCTTCCCGACCTGATGAGGCCGTACCTGCCGGAAATGATGCGGGGTGAGAATGTCGAAATCTCGGGCATAGTGGAGGCCAAGTCCCGCGAGGCGGATCGGCTCCTGCTGACGATCGCCGGCAGTTCCGGGGCAGTGCTCGTCACATATACGCATCAGATCCCCGAGATGGACCTGCTCATCGAACCGGGTGACAGCGTGGTCCTCGCCGTCCGCGAGTATGCCCCGTTTGTCGAGGACCCGTCCGTGCGTCGCGTCCAGAAGGGAAGCAGCACGATTCAGCGCCGCCCCGAACCGGCAGCGGCGGGGCAGGAGAACCAGACTTCCGAGATCCAGCGCCGGCCGAAGGAACCAGCAGGCGCAGCGATTGAGCCGATCGGAGAGGAACTCGACAGGGAATTCACGCGCGACATCGGCCAGACGGATTCGGTCGCTGCTGCCGCCGAGGGCGAGGCCGATCCGACGGGGGATCAGCCGGTGGATGCGGAAGTGCCGGATCCGCAGCAGGAGCCCCGGGAATAGGACCTTCGGGTCACTTGACGGAGAGTCGCCGCAGGCGAATGTTGCCACACTGCACAGGATTACCCGGCCGGCCCATGGTATTGAACCCATCTTGATCGCGGAGGGTGCCGTGAAGAAGCTCTGTCTGCTCGTTGCGCTCGTATTCGCGTCCGTTTCCCTGCTTCCGGGGACGGCGTCCGCCCAGACGAAGGCTGTTCAGCTCGGCCTGGTGACGCCGCTGCAGATCGTGCCCGAAGATCAGTCCGTCGGCGCGTTCCGCTTCTGCCTGATTTACTGCGCCAATGAGGACGTCGCGATCATCGACGTCGGCCTCGTACTGAAGACCACCGGCGAGCAGTCGTTCGGTCAGCTGGGTGTCGTGGGACTCGGCAATGACTTTACGGGCTTACAGGTGAACTGGGGCGGCGCCTATAACACCGGCCGTCTGTCCGGCGTTCAGTGGAGTGGCCTCGGGAACTACACGGTGACCGGCGAGGGCGTTCAGCTCTCGGGCATATTCAACGGTTCCGAGGACTTCGGGGGTCTGCAGATCGCGCTCGTGAACTACACAAAGGACCTTCAGGGACTCCAGGTTGGGCTGATCAACATCATTGCGAACGGCGGTGACATCTTCGGGCTGCCGATCTTCCCGATCGTGAATTTCGACTTCTAGTCGAAGTCCTTCGACGAAGCGTGCCCAAGCCGGGCGCCGCGATCATAGCGGCGCCCGGCGGTGTGTGTTTTATTTTTTTGGCACACCCCAGGGCC
>Ga0316187_10005207_pt1 | contig 11254 bp, 6 predicted proteins | sample CroRivburrow1_MG_FD_204927 | JGI IMG/M metagenome (GOLD analysis project Ga0316187, IMG submission 204927) | Coastal sediment microbial communities from Maine, United States - Cross River worm burrow 1 | ecosystem: Environmental > Aquatic > Marine > Coastal > Sediment | place: USA: Maine...
CAATCTCTTGTTTCCATTTTTCCAACTGATCTTCCCGGGGAGTACAGGCATGGACCAAAGGAATCAGGAGGATGAAGAGTATTAAGATTCTTTTCATGTTTGTCGTTTATAAAGAGACCCCCTGATCCATTATCAGGGGGTCTCATAAAATAAGCAATTAATTTTACTTCTCTACCAGAACCGGATCGCCAAGACCCAGGCTCTTAAGGGGTTCAAGCTGGGTAGCCGCATCGCCCACCACCACGTAATACATCTTTTGGGGTTCGATATATTTTTGCGCCAGAGAACGGTGTGAGTCCAGGGTCATGTTACGGATAACCTCCTGTTCCTTGCTGATGTAGTCAAAAGGCAGATCGTACTCGCTGATGGATTGAAGCATCCTCAACAGGGAACCCATGTTCTCAAACTGACGGGCATTGGATTTTATAAGTGCATCCTTGGTGAAGGCCAGGTCCTCTTCAGTGATTCCTTCGCGGTATTTTTCCATTTCACCCTTAAAGATCTCCATGGATTCCAGGGTAGCATTGGAACGAACGCTGGAGCTTGCCTGGAAGGTACCGTAAAGATTATTTCCATTGAATGAAGAACGTGCTCCATAGGTAAATCCTTTTTCCTCACGGAGGATCAGATTCAGCACACCACTGAAGGAGCCTCCAAGCTTGTAGTTCATGGTTTGTATGGCATCATAATCGGGATGGGTACGTGTTGGAGCCAGATTCCCGATTTGGATCACCGATTGTTTGGCCCCCGGTACATCCACAAAATAGATGGTGGAAGATTCGGGATTTCCGGGAATTTCGATTTCAGGGAGCTCTACCTCTTTGGATTCCCACCTGGTATTAATTCCCTCAAAGGCGGCTTTCACCTCCGCCGAAGGAATATTTCCCACCACATGCAAGGATGCCAGGGATGGACTCAGCTTGTTTTCATAGTAACTTTTCAGGTCATCCATGCTCATGGCTTCAATGCTTTCAATGGTTCCAGTGGAGGCGGTGGCCAGCAGGCTGCCTTCGCCAAAAGCCAGTTCGTTGAATGTAACATAGGCCAGGTAGTTGGGATTTGCAAGGTTGCGTTTATGGTTATTGATGACCCTGCTTTTTGCTAATTCAAATTGTTCCTCATCCCACCTGGGTTCAAGCAGGATCTCTTCCACCAGGTCCACGGTGCTTTCAAAGTTTCTGGAAAGTGTATTGACATTTACGCTTATGGATTGATCACCGCCATAGACAGAGATTCTGGCTCCCAGCATGTCAATGGCCTCTTCAAGTTCTTCAGGAGTTTTGCTGGCTGTACCTTCGGTCAGCATAGATGCCAGAAGGCTGGCCGCTCCAGGGAGTTCGGCGGGATCCAGCAGATGACCTCCTTTGATCACCAGGGAGTAGTTTACCAGGGGAACTTCATCGTAGGATATCCCCAGAATTTCTATACCATTGGACAGTTCATCGCTCCATACTTCAGGAGGAGTCACTACCGGATCGGGACCCATGGCGGGCTCTGCTGAACGGTCAAAGGAGGAAGGCGTACGAGCAATCTCTTCCGCCTCTTCTGAAATATCCTGGGATACTTCCAGAGCATCTGCGATGCTCTCTTCCACCACATCGGCTTTTTCAGAATCTGCAGCGGCCAGTTCCAGAGAACCTTTGGGAACAAAACTTGTGGCTATGTAATGTTTGTCTTTGACGTAGCTTTCGTATACGCGTAATACATCCTCTATGGTCACTGCTTGAATATTGGCTATGTCCTGTTCGATGAAGGATGGCGAACCTGCATATTCGTTGTAGCGCGCCATTTGAAATCCTTTGCCAAGAATGGAAGAGATGCCGTTGTAAAACTGGGTTTCCAGTCCGGCCTTAATTCTATCCATGTCTTTCTCGGTGATCCCTTCTTCTTCAAACAGGGCCATCGATTCAAAAACAGCATCCTCTACTTCGGCCAGGCTGATATCGGCATTGGCGTTGATGGTGACCCTGAAACTGCCTGCCAGCTCCCTGGAACGATTGTAGGCTGAGGCTCTGGAGGTAAGCTTCTTATCCTTTACCAGTATCCGGTACATGGGTGCTTTCTTTCCGCTGGATAGCAGCTCTCCCAGGAAGTTCAGGGCATAGGCATCTTTGCTGTACTGTTCCACGGTGGGCCAGGCCATGGTGAGCCTGGGGGTTTTGGCAAAATTGTCTTCGTGATACAGTTTTTTAGTTTCGTCCAGGGAGACCAGGATGGGATCCATGTCCTGCATGGGGGCACCTCCGGGAATTTCCCCGAAGTATTTTTCCACCAGTTGCCGGGCTTCTTCCATTTCGATATCTCCTGCCACCACCAGGGTAGCATTATTGGGCCTGTAGAAGGTGCCATGGAACTCTTTTACATCTTCCACAGTGGCATTGAATAGATCCTCCATTTCGCCGATAACCTGCCAGTTGTATGGATGGCCTGCTGGGTAAAGATTTTTGTCCAGCACCCAGGAGTTGTGACCATAAGGCCGGTTATCCACTCCCTGCCTTTTTTCGTTCTGCACCACATTTTGTTGATTGGCAAAGGCCGACTGGGTGACTGTATTGATCAGGTAGCCCATGCGATCCGATTCCAGCCAGAGGGCCATCTCAAGGGCATTTTTAGGAACAATTTCGTAATATACCGTTCCGTCAGAATTGGTTCCGCCGTTCAGGGTTCCTCCTGCCGCCTGGATCTTTTTGAAAAACTGATCCTGACCCACATTCTCGGACTGCTGAAACATCATATGCTCAAACAGGTGGGCAAAGCCGGTGCGTCCCGGTTTTTCACGGTTCGATCCCACATGGTACTGAATGGCTACAGAAACAATAGGATCGGAAGCGTCAGTATGAAGGATCACATCCAGCCCATTGGCCAGGGTGTATTTCTCAAAATCGATAGAGAAATCGGTTTGATTGCCTGTGGGGGTGCAGGAAACCAGCATGAGGAGCAATAGCCCAACAAGGGAAATAAATTTGGTTTTCATGGCTGTACTTTAAGTGAATATTGAGGTTTAATATACTGCATGGCAAATTAGCACTTAAAATGCATAAATCGACTATCTTTGTTCGCTTCTTGCCTGATATGGACAACAAATCCAGCCATCAGGTGTCTAAGAGGAAATAAGAGCAAAAAATATGAGTACAAAAAAGGCTATGTTGATGATTCTCGATGGATGGGGAATCGGAAAAGGAGACAAAAGTGATGTTATCAGCCAGGTAAGCACTCCGAATATGGACAGACTGGAGGCGGAATTTCCTTCTTCACGACTTCATGCCTCCGGGGAGAATGTGGGATTGCCCGAAGGACAAATGGGCAATTCGGAGGTGGGACACCTCAATATTGGTGCAGGCCGCGTAGTATACCAGGACCTGGTAAAAATCAACATGGCTGTTAAAGATGGGAGCATATCAGAGAATAAAGCCCTGGTGGAAGCTTTCTCCTATGCCCGCGACCAGCAGAAGCAGGTACATTTCATGGGACTGCTTTCCGATGGAGGAGTACATTCGCTTGATAAGCATCTCTATAAGCTGTGCGATATGACAGGCGATTACGGGATAAAGGATGTGTTTGTTCATGCATTCGGAGATGGCCGGGATACCGATCCCCAGAGCGGCAAAGGGTATATGGAAGAACTTGAGAAGCACCTGGACCAATCCAATGGAAAAGTGGCCTCCTTTATCGGGAGGTATTATGCCATGGACAGGGACAAGCGCTGGGAGAGGGTCAAAGATGCTTATGACCTGCTGGTTCACGGAAAGGGCCGCCCTGCCACCAGTGTGGTAACCGCCCTTCAGGAGTCTTACGACAAAGGGGTAACCGACGAATTTATCTTACCCATTGTGATTGTGGACGAAGAGAAGCAGCCCCTGGGGACCCTTCAGGAAGGGGATGTGGTGGTTTTTTTCAATTTCCGCAACGACCGCGCCAAGGAGCTGACCCTGGTGCTGACTCAACAGGACATGCCCGAGCAGGGAATGCATACCATTCCGCTGCACTACTGCACAATGACTCCCTACGATGCCACCTTCAAGGGAATGCACATCATTTACGATAAAGAAAATGTGAATAATACCATGGGCGAAGTGCTGTCTGAAGCAGGTTTGTCTCAACTGCGCATTGCGGAAACAGAGAAGTATGCCCACGTGACCTTCTTCTTCTCGGGGGGCCGGGAAGCGGAGTATGAGAATGAACGCAGGATCCTGATCGCATCCCCCAAGGTAGCCACCTATGATCTGCAGCCCGAGATGAGTGCTAAGGGCGTAAAAGATGCTGTCATCGGAGATATGAAGGAAAATGCCCCCGATTTTATCTGCCTGAATTTTGCCAACGGCGACATGGTGGGACATACAGGTGTCTATGAATCCATAAAGAAAGCCATAAGTACGGTGGACCAGTGCGTGGGCGAAGTGGTTAAGGCAGCCAGAAGCCATGGCTACGATGTGATGATCATCGCCGATCACGGGAATGCTGACAATGCTGTGAATGCAGATGGCTCTCCCAACACGGCCCATTCCCTCAATCCGGTTCCCTGCATCCTGGTGACCGACGATTACAAAAAAATAGATGAAGGAATTCTGGCCGATGTTGCACCAACCCTGCTCCATATCATGGGCGTAGAGCGTCCTGAAGAAATGACCGGAAAAATCCTGGTTTAAACCATGGAAAGGGTTTGCATGGAAGCAATGATGATATCGATGACATCCGGTGTTTCCAGCGTCATGCAGTTTAACTTGATATCAAAGCGGGTATAGTCATTTCCCTTGCCCTGGAAGAAGTCCCTGAAGCCTGTTCTCTTTTTGTCTATGTTCTGAGCGTAGCTACGAGCCTGGTCGATGGACCAGTTGTGCTTTTCGGCCACCCGCAGTGCACGCCATTCCAGCGGAGCTTCAAGGAAAATGTGAAGTGATAAGGGAATATCCCGGGTTATGGCCACGCCGCCCCTGCCCACAATGATGGCATTGCCTTCATTGGCAAATTTCCGGATTACCTTGGCAATGGTGGTGCGGATTTTCATGTCGGACTTATAAAAATCTTTGGATTGAGCCATCAGGAGGTCCTCCAGAATTCCACGGCTTTTATAATCAAATACGTGTTGAATCTGGCTGGAGTGCACCTGTAGCTCTTTGGCCGATTCCATCATGATCTCTTTGTCGATCCAGCGCCACGGATGGTCCTTGGCATGCACCTTTTTCACCTTGTTCAGCTTTTCGCTCAGGTCGGCTGCAATTTTTTTTGCAGGGCAACCCACTTCTCTAGACAGGGTGAGTACCGGTCCGGGAAAGATGTTTTTGGCAGGATCTTCCTTATACCAGTTCTCCAGGTATTTCGACAGATCAATTTTCATGCATATAATTTACCATTTTTGCACTCCAATGTCAAGGAATTGGCAGGTGGATGCTAAATAACAACCGCGTGAATGCCCAAAAAAGCTGATGGTTGGTTATATTTGAAGTCCTGACCTAAAAAAAATCTAACCCTATGAACAAAATTACAGTAATTGGAGCCGGAAATGTGGGAGCCACCTGTGCAAACGTGATTGCCCATAAAGACCTGGCCAACGAAGTAGTCCTTCTGGATGTGAAAGAGGGACTTGCCGAGGGGAAAGCGCTGGATATCTGGCAGACTTCCTCCATCAATCATTTCAATACCCGGGTAACGGGAAGCACTAATGATTACCTGAAGACTAAAGGTTCCGGTATCATTGTGGTTACCTCCGGGATACCCCGTAAACCTGGAATGTCGCGCGACGATCTGATCAAAACCAATGCAAACATTGTAAAGGAAGTCACCGAAAAAGCGATTAAGTATTCCCCGGATGCCATCATTATTGTGGTATCCAATCCCCTGGATGTAATGACTTACGCAGCCTACCTGGCAGCCAACAAGGATCCCCACAAGGTATTCGGAATGGCCGGAATTCTGGATACGGGTCGCTACAAGGCCTTTTTGGCCAATGCACTGAATGTGTCCCCCTATGACATTCATGCCATGCTAATGGGCGGACATGGCGATACCATGGTGCCGCTTCCCCGTTATACCTCGGTGAGCGGAATCCCCGTCACAGAATTGCTGGGCAAGGAGGAGATTGACAAAATTGTGGAACGAACCCGCAAGGGTGGAGGTGAACTGGTGAGCCTGATGGGTACTTCTGCCTGGTACGCTCCCGGTGCAGCCGTGACTCAGATGGTGGAAGCCATTGTGGACAACCAAAGGCGGGTATTCCCTGTTTGTGCCTATCTGGATGGGGAATATGGACATAAAAAGATCTATCTGGGGGTTCCAGTCATCCTGGGCAAGAACGGCGTGGAAGAGATTATTGAGATCAGCCTGAATTCAGAAGAGAAGAAGTTACTGACCAGCTCGGTCGATAGTGTGAAAAGCGTGATGAAAGTGCTGGATGACATGAAACTTTTCTAGTAGAAGGCATAAATACCACGCTGTCAAAGCAATAAGATTTCAGAAATGCGTAATTGGCCCCCTGGCCGGTTACGCATTTTTTTGCCCGGGAGCCCCTGAAGTGCAAAAAAATAGTGCTATATTTGCGGCCTATTCAAAAAAGACAATCAAGTAACTATTAATAAACAAGTTAAAAATGCAAAATAAAGGTGCTATAAGGTTCTTTACGATTGTTCTGGCGCTAGTCAGTGTGTACCAGATTCTGTTTACGGTATTTTCCCAAAAGGTGGAGCGCGATGCCAGGAACATTGCCAATGGCGATGAACGCATCGAGCGATCCTACCTGGATTCCATGAAAGGGGAAGTGGTATATAATGTATTGTTTAAGAAGTATACCTACCAGGAATGTAAAGAGAGGGAAGTAAATCTGGGTCTTGACCTGAAAGGTGGAATGAATGTGATCCTGGAGATCGCAGTGGAAGACATCATCCGCTCGCTGGCGGCTACGCAGTTTCTGACCGATCCGGTCTTTATAGAAACCCTTGCACTGGCCCATGAGAAAAAAAGCAACAGCCAGAGCGATTTTGTGGATCTGTTTTCGGAAGCTTTCGAAGAACTGAATCCAGGCGCCCAGCTGGCACAATTTTTTATGACTCCCGAAACCCGGGGTGAAATCGATTTCAATACCACCAATGCAGACGTAGTAAGCTTCCTGAAGGCAGAAGCCGAAGATGCCATTGACAATTCCTACAATGTACTCAGAAACAGGATTGACCGTTTTGGTGTGGTTCAGCTGAACATTCAGAAACTGGAACGCCAGGGAAGGATCCTGGTAGAGCTTCCGGGAGTAAAGGAGCCGGAAAGAGTTGCAAGACTGCTTACCGGAACTGCTAATTTGGAATTCTGGACCACCTACCAGGCCGCCGAGGTTTGGAATTACATGGACCAGGCCAACCGTACACTGGCCAACATTCTGGCTGCAGAGGATATTACGAGCACGGATGAAGTAAGCGAAGAACCTGAGGGGGAAGCTGAAGTGAGTGAAGGTGATGAGCTGCTAGCTCAGGAAGACCTGCTGGCCCAGGATGACCTGCTGGCCCAGGATGACCTGCTCCTGGATACCTCCGGCCTGGATCTTTTGAGCGATCTCGATTCCACCTCCGTTTTGGATGACCAGGAAGCTCAGTTTTATCGTGAGAATCCCCTGATTGCTGTTCTCACACCCTACCTGGATAATCAGCGTCAGTTTATTCATGGTTCAACTGTGGGAGTGGTATTGATGAAAGATACTGCCAAGGTAAATGCTTACCTGGCCATCCCCCAGATCAGGCAGCTGTTTCCATCAGATATGAAGTTCGCATGGCACTTCCAGCCCGACGGTGAGGACCAGCAATTTATCAGGCTTCATGCCCTGAAGTCCACACGGAACAACCAGCCGGCCATGGATGGTAAATATGTGACCGATGCCAGGGTGGGTACCGATCCCTATACGGGCCAGTTCAATGTGAGCATGAACATGAATGCCGAAGGGGCCAAAAGATGGGCCAACCTGACCCGGGAAAATGTAAACCAGGCCATTGCAGTTGTTATGGACGGACTGGTCTATTCGGCTCCCAATGTGAGCGAAGAAATTAAGGGTGGAAGCTCTAACATATCAGGCGATTTCAGTCAGTCCGAGGCTGATGACCTGGCCAATATTCTGAAATCAGGAAAGATGCCTGCACGCGCACGCATCGAGTCGAGCGAAGTAATCGGACCCTCACTGGGTGCCAAATCGGTTAAGGACGGCATGAATTCATTTATGATTGCCTTTGTGGTAGTACTTGCCTACATGATTTTCTACTACAGCCGCAGAGCGGGTATGGTGGCTGATATAGCGCTGCTGGCCAATATGTTCTTCCTTATCGGGGTTTTGGCCTCACTGCAGGCCGTTCTCACCTTGCCCGGTATTGCCGGTATTGTGCTGACCATCGGTATGTCGGTGGATGCGAATGTGCTTATTTACGAACGGATCCGTGAAGAACTGGCAGCCGGGAAAAACCTGAAGACAGCCATCAAGGATGGATACCGAAATGCCTACTCGGCTATTTTTGATGCGCAGATTACAACCTTTCTTACGGGTTTGATCCTGTTCTTCTTTGGAACCGGACCCATCAAAGGTTTTGCCACCACCCTGGTGATAGGAATCCTGACTTCCCTGTTCAGTGCCATCATCCTGACCAGGCTCATGTATGAGCATATGCTGAGCAAGAACAGAAGCATCACCTTTGATACCAAAATAACCAGGAACGCCTTCAGGAATGCCAAAATTAATTTCATTGGCAAGCGAAAGATGTTTTATGTTATTTCAGGAATTATTATTCTGGCAGGTGTTGCTTCACTGGTCACCAAGGGACTTGACCTGGGTGTGGATTTTTCAGGTGGACGCAACTATGTGATCACCTTCAATCAGGATGTGGAAACCACCGAGGTGCAGGACAACCTGACAGCTGTCTTTGGAGTAGCGCCCACAGTGATTACCTATGGATCAAGAAATGCTGTCAGGGTGACCACCAAATATCTGATTGATGACGAACGTCCTGAAGTGGATTCTCTCATCAAGGCACAGATGTTTGAAGGCCTTCAACCTTATATCGAGGATGATGTCAGCCTGGATGACTTTATAAACGGACAGGATTATATCATTTCTTCACACAAGGTAGGACCAACCATTGCCGATGATATCAAGCGTACCGCGGTGATTGTGGTCTTTGCCTCACTGCTGATTATCTTCCTGTATATCCTGGCCAGGTTCCGCAACTGGCAGTTTGGACTTGGAGCCCTTGCAGCCCTGGTACACGACGTAATGATTGTAATAGGGCTCTTCTCCTTGTTGCATGGGGTAATGCCTTTCTCACTGGAACTTGACCAGTCCTTTATTGCCGCCATCCTTACGGTGGTGGGTTACTCCATCAACGACACGGTGGTGGTATTTGACCGGATCAGAGAATTTGTGGGGCTGCAGAAGAAGCGGGAACGTAAGGAGATTTTCAATTCGGCCCTGAACAGCACACTAAGCCGTACCTTCAGTACATCACTGAGTACCTTCTTTGTGTTGCTGGCCATCTTTATCTTCGGAGGGGATGTGATCAGGGGCTTTACCTTTGCACTCTTGATTGGGGTTGTCGTGGGTACCTACTCATCGTTGTTCATAGCCACCCCGGTGGTATATGATACCATCAAAGGGGATGAAAATATCCGTGTGCTGAAAGGTTCCGTTAGGAAATAAGGATCTATTTAAGATGTCACCTGGGGGTGTGGGAGCTGACCTTTAAAATGAAGCCCACACCCCTTTTTGTTTCCAGAGAGACAGAAGGTTCTGCCTGCAGGTATTTTCTTAACCTGGAAATAAACACATCCATGGAGCGTCCCAGAAAATAGTCGTTTTGTCCCCAGAGTTCTTCCAGAATCTGTTCTCTTTTCAGCACTGTATTCTGGTTTTCTATGAGGTATTTAAGCAGTTCTGATTCCCTGGGAGTCATGCTGAAACTGTTGCTCCCGTCCTCAATGAGTAACTCATCAAACTGAATGTGGAGGCAACCCAGGCGGCTGGATTCCAGGTAAGCTTTCCCGGCCCTTTTGAGAATATTGTTCAACCTCAGCACCAGTTCTTCCGCTTCAAAGGGCTTGGTGATGTAGTCATCTGCTCCGATTTTTAATCCCTTCAAGCGGTCCTCTTTCTGGTTTTTGGCAGTGAGGAAAACCACCGGCATTTCCCGGTCCAGTTTTCGTATCTCTCCCGCCAGCTCAAAGCCATCCATTACCGGCATCATTACATCCAGGATGCACAGATCCACGTGTTTCTCTTTAAAGATTTTCAAGCCATGTTCGCCGTGATTGGCCGAGTAGACCCTAAAACCCGATAGCTCCAGGTACTGTGCCAGTACTTTCTGGAGATCAATGTCGTCTTCAACCAGCAGTAAGTCCATAAGCTACAGGTATTTTGATGGTAAATGTGCTCCCTTTTCCAAGGGTACTCCGTACAGAAACCGTACCATGATGGGCCTCCACAATCTGTTTTACATAATAAAGGCCCAGTCCGAGTCCCCGGATCACCCTCTGTTTGGATTCAGCACCACGATAAAACTTTTCAAAGAGATGCCTCAGCTCCTCCTTCCTGATACCCGGACCATTATCACTTACTTCCATCCATAACTCGTCCGGGGTTTCTTTTACCTCTACCCTGATTTGACAGGGCTCGTTCCCGTACTTCACCGCATTGGAGAGGAGGTTATTGATGACTGTGGACATATGTACCTCGTCCAGCAGATGAGTTTCATTTTGAAGCTTCGTTTCCAGTTCGATGGAAGAACAGTTTTCGCCCTGGTTTAGCCGGAAGACTTTTATCAACTCCCCTATCCACGGATCTACTGAAATATGTTCCGGCCGCAGCCTTACCTGATCCCTCTCCCATATATTAATGTCCAGGATCCGGTCGATCAATTCCGAGAGGTGCCTGTTCTGTTTCTTGATCAGCGCGGAAAGTTCTGTTACTTTCTCCGTTTCATTGAAAATTGCAGGGTTGCCCAGGGCGCTGGAAGCTACCGAAATGGTGGAGAGAGGAGTTTTCAGCTCATGGGTCATGTTATTGATGAAATCGGTCTTCATCTCTGACAGGCGGTTTTGTCGGAGCATATTCCGGAAAGTCAGAATAAATACAGTAAAAACCAGGGACAGGGTAAGGAATTCCATGACAAAGATGAGCCACATCTCCCTCAGGATTAATTTGGAGCGGTTCACGAAATCGATGTAGATCCCATAGGATATTTTGAAAAAATTGTGTTCATGGCTAAAGGTTCCTGCCTGCAGGGAATGGCGCGGTGCCCTT
>Ga0316187_10005209_pt1 | contig 11253 bp, 13 predicted proteins | sample CroRivburrow1_MG_FD_204927 | JGI IMG/M metagenome (GOLD analysis project Ga0316187, IMG submission 204927) | Coastal sediment microbial communities from Maine, United States - Cross River worm burrow 1 | ecosystem: Environmental > Aquatic > Marine > Coastal > Sediment | place: USA: Maine...
CCCGGCCCAGCTAAAGCGCGAGAGAAAATGGTTCATAATGTACTCCTGTTTTGCTGCCACGGTGGCAGCTATACAGTTACTAACGGCATGAAATGCATTTCGGGGTTAAGTGGCAGAAAATTTATTTAAATTCTGTCTCCTTGTGCCCGTGACGGCCTCCCGGGAGCAGTAAAATTGCCAGGTGAGTATCCTGCATTCGGCGGCTTGCTATCGTTGGCGAGTAGCAACTGAGAACCCTGCAGGCCATGGGTCCCTGTCACTCGCGCAGATTTGCAGTCAGCCAGGTTTAGACTAGATTCAGCTGTCGCAAACCTGGGCATTCATGAAAACAGCGGAGAATGACGATGCCCAACAACGTCAAGCTATACACAAAATGTCTGGTCGGAAGTGCCGTGCGCAAGCAAGGTTTCACGGAAGAAAACTATTTGAGCCCGCTGACTAAGAAAAATGGCCGCAAATAGGATGAATGCACTTTGGCGATGTGCTATCTCTGCATCGCTGGTTTCGGCATTAATAGTGGGGCCAGCTGTTGCTGCGGAAGTTGAATCGCACGAAGATAGTCATGCTATTCCCCATTCATGGGTTGCTGTATCGCTCGGTTATGCACTCGAGCGCAAACGAGCCAAGGACGAAGAGGCGGGCGCTGTTGGTATTGAGTACGGCTATCGCTTCAGCAAAAAATGGGGTGTCGGAGCAGTCATTGAATCGCTGGGCAGTGACACGGTTCGCGATGCGTCAATTGTTATTCCACTGAGCTTTCATCCTTACGCTGGCTGGCGTTTGTTTACCGGTCCCGGAGTGGAATTTGGTGAAGAGCAAAATGACTGGATGCTTCGCTTTGGTGGTGGCTACGAGTTTGAGCTGGTGAATCGATGGACGCTGGCGCCGGAAGTTGTTTACGACGTAGTCGAAAGTGGCAAACGCACCTATATATTCGGCCTGGCCCTTGGCAGATCATTTTAGAATGGGGTGTCAGACACCAGGTTTAATTTTCGATTTAAGCGACCGCTTGTAGCAGGTGCCTTCTTTATTGCAGTGCGTTGCTAGAGCCGCACAGGGCCGTGCAGGTCTGGTGTCTGACACCAGAAATGTTCCGCTGTAGAATAAGCACTCATTATGAAACAGTTTCGCAAAATAAATAGCTACCGTGAGCCGCCGGGGCTGGAGCGAGTGGTTCTCAAGAAACTGCCAATGTATCTGGCAGGCGGAACGATGGTGCCACTGCTGGTTACTATATTCAGTCGTCTGCTGCCACCCGAAGGTTCGGCGCTCGAGGTAGGCAAGTTAACCGGTATTATTGATTTTATTGCGATAGGTGCTGTCTTTACGGTCTGGACTGCGGCGTTGACTGTTGCCATTGGTTGCCTGGTTGTCATAGTGATGAAGGGGCCTGCTTACGCCGCTGATTCATACTATATGGAAGACCCTGATCATCCGGATCGCAATCAACGCGATTAGGTCTCTGCTGAGTGGCTGCTTCGCTGCAGGGCCAGTCGCGTAAAAACCGGGCCTACAATTTCGAAAAACACGGTGGAACTGATAACAATCGACAGTACTACCTGTCGGTATTCAGGGAATTGATTTGCGGCTACCAGCGCCATGCCGATCGCAACACCGGCCTGAGGCATCAGTGCCACACCCATCCAGCGCTGTGTTCCGGGATCAGCGCCGCTTAGTTTGCCGCCGAGTCGCGCGCCAATTATTTTTCCGATTGAACGACACAGTATGTATACGCCGCCGATTATTCCAAGTTCGCTTAGCGCCCCAATTTCCAGTGATGCGCCCGCCAGCACAAAAAAGATCACCATCAAGGGCGATTCAACGTTTTCAATGGCATGGAATGGATACTCATGATGTCGCGCCAGGTTTGCGATGACGGCGCCCATTACCATTGCCGCAAGCAGGTAGGAAACACCAAGCCAAAGGGCCAGTCCACCGCACAGCAGCACCAGTCCCAGTGCCTCGGAAAGTATCGGCTGTCCTTCTTTGACCCTGCCCGTCAGATAAGCGGCCGGTAATCCCAGCGAAATGCCCAACACGACGGCACCGCCAATTTCGCGGCCGGCAACGAGAAGGAATAGCTCATCTCCGCCATGACCGTTCATCGCTTTTACCAGCGAAATCCCGACGCCAAAAATTATCAGTGCCAACACGTCGTCGAATGCGACGATGGACAGCAGCAACGCCGAGAATTCGCCTTTTTTATCAGACTCACCAACAACATCGAGTACAGCGGCGGGCGCGGTTGCTGATGCAATACAACCCAGCACTATGGATATCTGTGCCGATACCCCCAGCCATAGTAGACCCAGGCTGACTGCCAGCGTGGTTAGCAAGGCAGCGCTGATAGCGATCCAGAAAACCGTGCCTTTTGAATCACGCAACGATTCCTGGGTAAGTTTGCCGCCCAACAGGAATCCGACCATGAGTAGTGTCAGGTCGGCGATGAGTTCGAAGCGATCTGAGAATATGGTGGGAATGATGGCAAGGCCATCCTCCCCAATCAGGATTCCAAAAAACAGCAGCAGTGTTACCCGCGGAAGGAAGGTCCGCTTCGCCACGGTGGACGTTAGCAGCCCGAGCAGCAGTATCCCGCTAACAGTTAACAGAAATTGTGCGGAGGATTCCATGCTATTGAATCTCTAGTTTATGGATCGGCGCCGACCCGGCAGATTGCGATGCCGCGGTTGCCGCCGGCAAACAGGTCAGCCAGTGCGGCCGGCATATTTTCCAGTTCATCAGTCAGGTATTCCGTGTTGACGAGCATACCGTTGTCGTACCATTCGCATAATTGTTTCTCTGCCTGCTCATACCGGTCCCAGTAATCGAAAAATACAAAGCCCTGCATACGTGCGCGTTTGAACAACAGATTGCGGTAGTTAGCGGGTCCGACAGGCTGGTCGGCTGAATACTGAGTCGAAATAAAGCCGCTGATTGCGATCCGTGCGTGCATGGCCAGATGATTAAGTGCGATGTTCAGGGTGTCGCCTCCGACATTGTCGAAGTACACATCGATGCCATCGGGAAACAGTTCACCGAGCCGCGCGTCCAGGTTCTCTGTCTTGTAGTTGATTGCATCGGTGTAGCCAATCGTATCGCGTAACCAGGCGCATTTTTCCTCTGATCCGGCAATTCCAATAACGTTGTTCGCACCTTTGATTCGGGCAATCTGGCCCGCTACCGAACCGACACCCCCAGCCGCCGCAGAAATCAGCACGTTGTCGCCAGTCTTTAAATGCGCGCCTTCGAGCAAGCCGAAATAGCCGGTGCCACCTGCCTGACCGAGAATGCCCAGATGCAGTGATAGCGGGCTTCGTGGTGCCGCTATCTTGCGTGTACTGAATACAAAGTCAGACCCCATTGGCCTTTGCAAAGAGTAGTCTTGCCAGCCCAGCGAGCCGACAAAAACTTCGCCTGGTGAGTAGTCCGGGTGCCGGGACGCCACGATTTCGCCAATACCGCGACCACGCATGACATCGCCGATGGGTATGGGTGCTCCAAAAAACACGGCCTGGCTTGGGTCCAGGTAGCCGCGTTGAGCGGGGCCGGGTGCCAGGCAAATAGTACGTACCAGGAATTCACCATCGGCGGGCGAAGGTACGGGACCCGACGTAAGATCGAAATGATCTGCGCCGATCATTTCATCGGGCTTTGGGTATCGAACTACCCGCCACTGTCGATTACGGTCATTCACTTGAATACTCAAACCAGCGGTTTACCAGGGCACTGCGGCGCCGAAGCGATCGATGAAGCAGCCCGATTGTTCCTGTGTAACCTTGGCGAGCGTCTTTATCTGCTCAGCGACGCTCTCGGCGGGGTCGATCTCGGCACCCATGCCGCCTAACTCGGTGCGGCACCAGCCCGGTGCCATGGATACAGTGATGAACTCGGGGCAATCATTCGCAAAGCCCTTGGTCACCATATTCAGTGCCGTCTTGCTGCCCCGGTAAGCGTACATATTGCCCATCGTGTTCTGCGCCATGGAGCCTAGATCGCTGGACATGTTGACCAGAACGCCGCGTTCCGCATTCGCGAGGTGATTGCGAAAAGCGGTGGCCACCTTGAATGCACCCAGCAGGTTGACTTCCAGTGTCTCGCGCCAGATGTCGTAGTCCATATTGTCGACGCCACTGTATTCCATGCATTCCGGTGCGCCTTTGGGCCCTGTTGTTCCGGCATTATTTACAAGGATATCGAGGGCGACCTCACCGAGTTCTGCCGCGAGCGCATCCACGCTTGCATGGTCGGTTACATCCAGCGTGCAGATGCGCAGTCGCTCCTGATCCAGTGCCAGTAGTTCCGGCGCATCTGGTTTGCGTGTGCAGGCGATGACATCCCAGCTCAATTCGCTATATTGACGCGCGTATTCGAGACCGAGGCCGCGATTTGCGCCGGTGATCAGTACGGTAGGCATATGCTTCCTTAATGGTAATTTAAGAGTAGGCAGCTGTAATGGTTGCCCTATTATAGGGCGCAGTAAACAGAGTGGTTTATGACGGATAAAACTGCAAGCAAGCCATCCCCCAGCAATATTGCCTGGGTTTCTATCGGGGTAGCCGACATGGAAACCGTGCGTGGCTTGTGGATAGAGCAGCTTGGTTTGCAAGTTATAGCCCGACGCCAGGGGCCGGATTCCGAGTTGGGTCGGCTGTGGGGCCTGCCCGCTGAGCAGTTTGTCGATCAGTTGTTACTGGCGACACCCGGCGCGGATTCCGGCCGGCTTCATTTCGTGCAGTTCCGCGAGCCGGCAGAAGCCGTGCGCAGGGGCGCAGTCCCGACCGATCTTGGCGCCAAGAATCTCGACGTCAATTGCACCGGTATGCCAGAACTTGTCGAGCGCTTAAGCGCAGCAGGCTATTCTTTCCGATCGGCAATCGGCGAATATGAGATCGATGGTATACAGGCTCGCGAGGTGCAGATGCCGGTGCATGATGATCTCAACGTTGTATTAATTGAGGTGCTCAGTAAAGGTTTCGAAGTGGCGTATTCCTCCAGAGGGTTCGCTGCACTCACTTCGTTTGTCGTCATCGTTCCTGACGTCGAGCGCGAAGCTGCGTTCTACAAAAACCTGTTCGGCATGCAGGAAATTCTGCAACACAAACTATCAGGAAAAGCGATTGAGATGGCAGCCGGCCTGCCGCCAGGCACTGTACTCGACCTGCATTTGTTAGGCGGGCCGGAGAACCTGTTTGGCAGGATGGAGCTTATTGAGTATGTGGGTGTAAAGGGTGACAATCGCTTTACACGCGCCAGGCCGCCAGCCGCCGGGATACTGAGTTGTGGCTTCAGAGTTGCGTCGCTGGATAAGTTTGCCAGCGCGGCAGCATTGCTTGATATGGCTGTGAGCGGCAGGACGAAAATAGATGCGCTGTTTGGTCATGGCGAAATGGCACACATGAGTTCTCCGGCCGGATTGAAGATCTGTTTGCACCAGGTAAGCGGTTGACCAGTCAGATTAACGCGGATGTAAATAAACATGGCTAGCTCCAGGTTCCTTCGCTGTCTCGCCGCAGGCACATTACTCATGGTCATTGGTTACGTTGGCGCGGTATTTGCTGCCGGCCTGACGGCGCCCGCCATCAGTATCGCAGGCATTCACAGCCCGACTTTGTCCACAGAGGGTGCTCAGTTGATCTGCAGCGTTCGGGTGGACAATCCAAACGATGTGGCACTGCCTTTGTCCGGCGGCAATGTCAATTTGAAACTGGCTGGCTCGCCCGCGGCTAAAGGCAGGCTGCTCAAGCGCATTACTATTCCCGCGCGTGGCACCAGGGACGTTGACCTGCTGGTGGATCTGGACATGTTGTCAACTGTTTCGTGGTTGCCCATGTTTATGGACAATAAGGCGTTCACATTGCCGTTCGAGGTTGATGGCTATGTTGACGTTGATCATGCTGATCTTGGGAGAGTGCTCTTCCATGAAACCGGCGATGTGTCTATGACAGACGATGGGCTCGAGGTCAGCCAGGCTGACTAGTGCTTCTGATAAACCAGATCAATCCTGATTAGCCAAGGCTACACTGTAAATTGTTCCTTATTTAGATCCGTGTTTCGTCTCAACCTCGATGCCGATCGATTGCAGGAACTGTGTTGGCAGTATCCCGCCGGCATTGACAATGATGGCGTCATTTTTCAGTTCGATGTTGTCGTTGCCCTGCTGTACGGCTACCCGATCGGGGTAAATCTGCGTGACCGTTGAGTTCATCATTACCCGCAGCCGCCCGTCTTGTTCGGCCCGGGCAATATTGTCACGGTTCCGGGCTTTGGCGCGGGTAAAAGCGTCCGCCCGGTAGGCAATCGCGACCTCGATATTGTCGCTTTCCGCCAGAGTACAGGCAGCTTCCAGCGCGCTGTCGCCGCCTCCGACAACCAGCACTGCCATGCCATGATATTGCTCTGGCTCGATCAGCCGGTAAGCCACTTTTGCTAATTCTTCACCGGGCACGCCCAATTTTCTCGGTGTACCCCTGCGGCCCAGACATAGAAGTATGTTTTTGGGGTGGTAGGTCGCTTTGCTTGTCTGCACGGTGAAGCTGTCGGAATTGCGCTCAATTGTTTCTACGCGCTCCTGAAAATTAACTTTCAGGCCGGAGCGCTTTTGCACGTCCTGCCAAAAGCCCAGCAACTTTTCCTTGGACGTTTCGCGAAAGCGCATCTTGCCGACCACCGGAAGTTGCGCGGGTGCGGTCATCACCAACTTGCCACGCGGGAAGTGGGCCACGGTGCCACCGAGGCTTTCCTGCTCGATGGTTACACAGCGCAGCTTTTTCTCCATCGCACCCAGCGAAGCGGCAAAGCCCGCGGGTCCTGCGCCTACGACCAGCACGTCAAGGTCGCCGTCACCGGTTGTAACTTTGGCAATGCTTTCCATGGCCTGGCGGCCCTGTTCGATGGCATTACGAATTAAACCCATGCCACCGAGTTCACCGGCGATGTATATGCCGGGCACATTGGTTTCGAAATTCGCCTTGATAGCAGGAATGTCGACGCCGCGCTTTTGCGTGCCAAAGACCAGGTCGATGGCGCCAACAGGGCAAGCCGCCTGGCATTCCCCGTGGCCTATGCAGTCGGTCGGGCTGACCAGTTCGGCTTTGCCATTAACGATGCCTATAACGGTATGGCCCGGCATTTCCGGGCAGACGTCCGCGCACGCAGCGCAGCCGATACAGAGTGATTTGTTGATGACCGGGTGCAGCGAGGCGGGCTCGGTCAGGCCGGCATCAATGGCCGCGGCCCGGGCTTCGGCATCGGCCCGCAGCCGCGCCTGCCGCCGCCGTGTGTACACATACACGATGAGTGCCATGGGCGAGAAGTACAGGGCGAGGGTGATGAAATCATTCATGTTCAGGCAGCCATTTTACATAATATCTGACCAAGTTCGCATAAAAGTACTTATATGTGGAGATATAACCCAGATAAGGTAATATTGCCAAGTCCAATCTATCCTGACGCCTGCCACGCAACCCGCGAGTGACCCATCATGTCTTCTGGCCCCACCGTAACGAGGGAATCCGTCACAGTTTCAGCTGTTGTCGCAGACGGTTTGTTTACCCGGTCGCTGAATTTTTTGGAGCGCACGCGTGCGACCTCCTTTTTCAGCCTTGCCGCGCTGGCCGTTTATCTGGGCTGGATTGGCCGGGAAGGACGCCAGATTTCTGCGGGCGAGGGTTTGGGTTACTGGCTCGGCGTTACCGGCGGCACCCTGATGGTAGCGCTGTTGTTGTACTCCGTTCGGAAGCGCATTCCGCTATTGCGGAAACTGGGTCCGACGCGGCACTGGTTTCGCATGCACATGTCGCTCGGGATTATTGGCCCGATCATTATTCTCTACCACAGCAACTTTCAGGTCGGTTCCATCAATTCGCAGGTCGCGCTCTATTGCACGTTGCTGGTTGCTGCGAGCGGCGTCGTGGGGCGCTATTTTTACGCGAAGATTCACAATGGCCTGTATGGCAGCAGTACCTCTTTACGGCAACTCGTGCGGACGGTCGAGGCATCGAAGCAAAGCTCGCGCCGAACGCCGGGCCTGAATGCAGAGGTCCGAGAACAGTTGGCGAGTCTCGCAGAGACCGCATTGAAGCGGCCGGAGACGCTCGGCACATCGGCGCTGGCACCGGTCTGGCTGGGCTTTAAAACGCGCTGGCTGTACTGGCAAATGCGCAGTATCGCCTACCGCAATATTGATGAACTCGCTGAATCGTCAGCGGTGGCCAGGCAACATCGGGCCCGCCTGCGGCGAACGACCCGGCAGTATCTGCGCCGCCGGCTTGGCGAGATACGTAAGGTTGCGCAGTTCGGCTTCTTTGAAAAGCTCTTTTCGCTCTGGCACATCATCCATGTGCCGTTCTTTCTCATGATGGTGCTGTCGGCGCTGGTGCACGTGCTGGCCGTCCACATGTATTGATACTGGTATGCGCAGATGGCTATGTCATGGGTATTTAGGGGTGGGTCTGCTGTTGCTGGCATGCGGGGCCTTGAGCATGCATAGCGCCATTGCTTTGGATATCGAGACCCTGGTCATGCCTGGTGAGGTGATCGACGGCCACGCCAAATTCGAGTCTGAGTGTTCCGCCTGTCATGTTGCCTTTTCGCGCGACAGTCAGAATAGCCTGTGTATCGATTGTCACCAGGAGGTCGGTGCCGACCAGACCCGTGCAACAGGTTTTCATGGTCTGAACCCGGAGGCGAGCAGCGCAGATTGTGCCACCTGTCATACCGAGCACACCGGGCGTAATGCGAGCATCGTTAGCCTGGACAAAAAGTCCTTTAATCACGACTTTAGCGATTTCAAACTGCTCGAAAAGCATGGCGAAGCAGACTGTGATGACTGTCATCAACCCGACACGCTCTTCCGGGATGCCCCAGCAAATTGTTTTGCCTGCCATCGCGAAGATGATGTCCACGAGGGTGGACTGGGCGAGGACTGCGCCAGCTGCCACGCGCCAAAGGGTTGGGACGTGGTCGAGTTTGAGCACGAGCTGGAAACCGGATTCCCGCTTATGGGCGGCCACGCGGATGTCACGTGTAACGCATGTCATGTCGAGCAGAGTTTCACGGATACTGAATCACAATGCGTTGCGTGTCATCGTAATGATGATGTGCACGAGAACCGCCGTGGTGAAGATTGCGCCTCATGTCATTCGGTGCGCAGCTGGGATGAGTTGCTCTTTGACCATGCACGCAAAACCGACTTCCCGTTGTTGGGTGCGCATGCGGAGGCAACCTGTGAGGACTGCCATAGCAATGGCACGGTCAACGTTCAGCTCGAATCCACCTGTATTAGCTGCCATCGCGAGGATGACGAGCATAAGGGCATGCTGGGCGAGGACTGTGGCAGCTGTCATGGCGAAGTTAGCTGGACAGACAATCGCTTTAAACATGATACGTTCACGAAGTTCCCGCTTCTCGGTAACCACGCCACACTGGAATGCGAGGCTTGTCATGCCGCTCCGGTGCATGAATCGAACCCCGGCACTGATTGCTATGACTGCCACGTCGATGATGACCCGCACGCAGGGCAACAGGGTGAAAGCTGTGGTGATTGTCACAACGAAACGGACTGGACTCAGGATGTTCGATTCGATCACGACTTTACGGCGTTCCCCCTTATAGGTAGTCACAAGCAGGCGCAGTGCGATGCCTGCCATGAGACGTCGCAATTTCGGGATGCATCGGCCGGGTGCATCGATTGTCATCGCGATGATGATGCCCACAAGGGTGGCCTCGGGCCCGATTGCGGTTCCTGCCACAGCCCGGTCGACTGGTCACGCTGGCGTTTCGATCATTTCTTCAGTGCCGGCTTTGCGCTGGACGGCGCTCATGCGGATCTGCGTTGTGCCGACTGTCACCGCAGCCCTCCGCAACAGGGGCGCAAAACGGCAGCGCGGTGTATCGACTGTCATCGCAATGACGATGTTCACACCGGCCAGTTCGGCAAGGACTGTGCGCGCTGTCATTCAACCACCACGTTTTTGGGGGCGGAAGAAAGATGATCGCGAATTACTTCAGGAAAGAAACATTCAGTTCGATGCGCCAGCAAGAAAACGGCGTCCAATCCATAAATTGGAGCAGTCATGAGTAAGCGTTTGTTAAGCCATGTTGTTCTGATGTTTTTGCTTGGCCTTGCTGCTATGTCGGTTGCTAAGGCACAGACACCGTTTAACTCCAGCTTCGACCACTTCACGACTGGCTGGCCGCTTGAAGGTTCACATCGTAACGTCGATTGCGGCCGCTGCCATACCGGGGGCATATTCCAGGGTACCTCGCGGCAGTGCACCGCCTGTCACTCGCAGGCAGGGCTGGTCAGGGCGACACCGGTTCCGCCGGACCATGTGCGCACCACCAACCAGTGCCAGGATTGTCATCTTGAAACCACCTGGGCGCCCGTATGGCGGGTCGACCACTTCCAGGTGCAGGGTGCGTGCGCTACTTGTCACAACGGCAGTACTGCCACCGGTAAACATCCCGGCCACATTGTCAGCGGTAACAATTGTGAGGACTGCCACACGACGTTTGCCTGGTCGCCGGCAAATTTTGATCACGACCTAACCACTTCGAACTGTTCCAGTTGCCACAACGGCTCTACAGCCGAAGGCAAGGGGCCCGGTCACATCAACACCACGAACGTGTGTGAAGACTGTCATCGCACCACCAGTTGGGAACCGGTAATACGGGTTGACCATCTGCAGGTAGTAGGCGCCTGCAGCACTTGCCACAACAACACTATAGCGGAGGGTAAAGGCCCGGATCACGTCACCAGCAGTAACACGTGTGATGATTGCCATACGACCAATGCCTGGTCACCGGCCGTTTTCGACCATGCGACTGTTACGCCGGGCACCTGCAATGACTGCCATATCAGTGACAAGCCCTCCGATCACTTCGTGACAACGGCGCAATGCGACGACTGTCATTCAACGATCGCCTGGTTGCCTGCCAGCTTCGACCATCAGAATGTGACCAGCAGCTGCACCAGTTGTCACGCGGACGATAAACAGTCGGGGCATTTTGTCACCACGCAGGACTGCAATGCCTGTCACACCACTAACACCTGGCTGCCATCGACCTTCAGGCACATGTCGGCCGCTTACCCGGGCGACCATGCCGGTAATTTGAGTTGCACTGCTTGCCATGCCGGTAACTCTGAGTCTGTCATCTGGCCGGCACCCACCTATCAGCCGGACTGCGCTGGCTGTCATGCGAGCGACTATAAGCCCGAAGATGATGATCACAGTGGTCTGAGCCAGGACAGGA
>Ga0316187_10005211_pt1 | contig 11251 bp, 9 predicted proteins | sample CroRivburrow1_MG_FD_204927 | JGI IMG/M metagenome (GOLD analysis project Ga0316187, IMG submission 204927) | Coastal sediment microbial communities from Maine, United States - Cross River worm burrow 1 | ecosystem: Environmental > Aquatic > Marine > Coastal > Sediment | place: USA: Maine...
TCTTTGTTACTTGGTTTATATTATGGTTTTCGTGTATTTTTCCTGTAAAGACCAAAAACTACACAAAGATAATTAGCTCTTACTTTATTTTTGTTTTAATCTTCTCTGTCTTGTCTATGGGGAAATATATTATAGAAAATGTTTCTATAGAAAAAGGGGTGGGGATTTCTGAAATTTCTTTAGGAGTATTGTATCCAGGAATAGTTATTCTATTTCTCTCAATTATTATCCATTCCTTGATAAATTTTTATAAAAAATATAAAAGACTAGAAGGCAAAGGACGGCTTCAAATTAAATATGTATTATTAGGTTGGGGGATTTTTCTTTCGGGGGCGGTTACAACAAATTTAATTTTACCCTACATAACAAACAATGCTATTTGGTCAAAATTTGGACCACTTTTCAGTGCTATTATGGTATTTTCCGCCTCTTATGCTATCGTACGTCACCAATTATTAGATATTAAACTTGTTATCCAGCGTGGTGTTATCTATACAGCCCTTTTCGCTATAATAGTTGGTTTTTACCTTTCATCCGTTTCTGTTATTGGTTTTATTCTTCAAAAAACAACAGACACAACAATTCTTTTAAGTGCAGGATTAACTATTCTTTTAGGAATTTTTGGTGTCCCAATTATTGAAAAATATTTCCGCAAAATAACCAATAAAGTTTTCTTTAAAGACAAATATAATTACTCAGAAACCCTTCGTGAATTAAGTATCATATTGAACAAAAATATAAATACGGAACATATTATTAATAAAACTTCTATTACACTACAGAAAGTTTTAAAAGTTAAAGATGTTCATTTTGTCTTAATTAATAAAAAAAATACACCAGATCAAGAATTAAATAATATAGAAAATATTTATATACCAATTGTTCTTGAAAAAGAAACTGTTGGTAACCTTGTTCTTGGTAAAAAACTATCTGGCGATCCATACAACGATAAAGATTTAAATTTACTAAAAACTTTTGCCTACCAAGCAGCAGTAGCTCTTAAAAAAGCTGAGATGTATAGAGAATTAAAAAATTATTCCTATACCTTAGAAGAAAAGGTTAACGAAAGAACTAAAGAAATACAAAAACTACAAGAAGAGCAAAAAAAGAGCATGGTGGATATATCCCACAATCTTCAAACCCCATTAACTGTTCTAAAAGGAGAACTAGATCTATTGCAAAAAGAAAACCCCAAAAACACAAACTTATTAATGTTCGAAAAATCAATCGATAAAGTTTCTGAATTTATATACAAACTATTAAGGCTATCCAAACTAGAAACTGAAAACGGGGATTCCTTCAAAAAAGAAGACGTTAATTTAACTGAGCTATTAAATGAATTAGTAGAATACTACGAAGTTCTAAGCAAAGAAAACGATATTGTTATTATAAATAAAATCTCACCTGGTATAAAAATGAAAGGAAATCGGAATGAAATTGAAGAATTGGTAAACAATTTGGTTAGTAATGCTATTAAATATATATCCAACGATAAAAAAATAACTATTGGGTTAGACGAAACAAACGAACAAATAAAATTGATCATCGAAGACACTGGTATTGGTATAAAAAAAGAAAATCTCCAAGATATATTTAAAAGATTTTATAGAATCAAAGACAATACCAAGCAAGAAACTGCAGGTACTGGTTTAGGATTAGCTATTTGTAAAAAAATAGCCGAAAAACACAATGGCACAATTAAAGTAGAAAGCTCTCTAGGGAAAGGGAGTAAGTTTATTGTTTCTTTTAATTAATTTACTATATAAATAAACGAGCTAATCTCAGCTCTTCATAAGAGTACTCACCTTTTAACAATTTGTGAACTGGAGCCAATTTAGTATCACCAGAAAGCATGAAAGCTTTTTTAAATTTTCTTAAATCTTCTGCCTTGGGTTTGAATCTAATTAAACCAACCTCAATTCCTGAATCTTTTATTTTTTCAAAGTGAGTAATAATTGTTCCAATTGTCATTCCCCTCTCTTTAGCAATCTCTTTTAAGGATAAATCTTTTTCTATTAAATCTTTTGTTAATTCATAGCTAGGAACTCGTTCTTTAATTCCTTGTTTCTCTTTGGCTTTATTTTTTTGTATTTCTTTTTTATCTAAAGTTCCACCAGAATTTTTTACAAAATCATCATGCATCATCTTTATTTTCGCCTCATCAAATTTTAGAACCACATCATTCCATTTTTCAGAGTCTCTAAGGAAAATTTTATCTAATTGCTTAACACTTGGATGAATATTCAAAGCCATCTCATTAATACCATTTAAAATAAGACCTTTCATGGATCTAAGTCGTGATAAAGCCACATACCCCTGCCCAGGTACAAAAGACTGTGAAAGATCTATTTCAGCAGCATCCATGCTCATTCCCTGACTTTTGTGAATAGTAATAGCCCAAGCTAAACGTAGGGGTAATTGTTCTACTTGAGCTAAAACCTTACCATCTTCTTCAATGGTCCACTCAGCATGAGAAACATTTATTTGATCCCCAGCAAAAGTTCTAACAACAGGATAACCATTATCAAAATCTTCAATAATTCCTAAAGTTCCATTAACATAACCGCCTTCAAAGTTATTTTTAATAAACATCACGACTGCTGCTTTTTTTAGCTTTAATGATTCGCTAGCCAAAAGGCTTCTTTTCAAAGACTCAATGAGATTCCGTTTTCCTTTTGATTTCATTTCAAAAACTTTTGAATTCCCAGGAAGTTTACTTAATTCTTTGTCATTCAAAACATCAACATCTTTATTGTGAGTATAAAGACGGGTAGGTACAAAATCATCTTCTAGTTTATTTTCACTACAATCTTCCAAAAGACATCGGGATTCTTCTGAAACAGATCCGCTACGAATTTCATTTAATATTCTTTCAAGAGTATTATCTTTTTGCCTGAATTGTTCATCTAAATAACAAACTCGAATATCCATGTTATTCCAAACTTGAGAAGATGTTATAAATTGAATAGAATTTCCTCCTCTAACAATTGGTGGCAATTGAAAAAAGTCTCCAGATAAAATAACCTGTAGTCCTCCAAAAGGGTCCTCATTTTGTTTCATGGACCGACAAATTCGATCTATATTATCAAACATCTGAGGATTAAGCATGGAGACCTCATCGATTATTAAAACTTTAGTTTTATCAAACCTCTTCCAGAGATATTCTTTTTGAGTAAGGGCCTCAATGTCCCATTCAGAAAGGTCTTCTTTTATACCAATTCCTGACCAAGAATGAATAGTTACCCCTCCAATATGTGTAGCAGCGATGCCCGTAGAGGCTGTGACACCCACTCCAATACCTCTTTCTCTAAGATACTGTATATATTCGTTAATAACATGGGTTTTACCACTACCAGCGGCTCCTGTTAAATACACATTTCGCCCTGTTTTTAAAATATCTAAAGCAGTAGATTGATTCATAGACTATTAGTTTATCAAAAATTATTGTTTATACGAAATACAAAAAAATAGCCATTCTTGGCTATTTTTTTTGTATACAATTTATTTTAATTATTCTGTTTCGTTTTTAGTAACATTCGCAGAAAAAGTCACTTTAATTTCTGGTGCCACAGTAGAATTTGTTTGAAGAAATAACTCTCTTTTTATTTTTCCAACACCTTCTGGTCCATGCGCCAATGGATCAAATGTAGCTTTAAGTATTTGTTCTCCTCCTGCAGGAATAATTACTATATCTCCTGAACTTCCGTGCATACCGAACAATAAGTCTCCTATTTCCCCTTCGGTGCACATACAACTAGTAATAGCATCTAAAATACTAACATCCTCAACTCCCTCATTTTTTAATAAATAAGTAGTACTTACTTTTCCACTAAATATATCAATGTCACCAAAATCATAATTACTCTCTGTGATAGTTATCACAGATGAAACCTCTGGTGTTGTATTTTCTTCTGGTTCAGAATTTGAATTTAAAATTCCCAATACTAAAAGACCTGCGACGACTAAAACAATAACTCCAATTACATATTTGTTCATATTTTTTAAAAAATTAAATTAATTATTTACCTTCGTTTATATCAACTTGTACAACAACTTCTGCCTCGGGGTTTGTTGGATCATTTGTAGGAATAAAAACGGTTCTTTTGAAAACACCAACTGGTTCACCGTGAAAATCAGGATCAAAAATAACGGTTAAAGTAGCTTGCCCTCCAACCTCAATTTCTTTATTAGAAATTTTAGCAGAAGTACAACTACAGCTAGTGGTAAGGTCTCCAATAGCAAGCGTTTTCGTCCCTTTATTTTCAACAATAAAGGTTTTCTCAACTACTCCTCCGTATTGTGGAATTAACCCAAAATCATGGAAAGTTTGATCAAGTGTTATACGAGGACCATTTTCTAGAACTTTAGTACCACCTTCTTTTATTGTTGTAGGTGTTTTAGTATACGCCCCTGTTTCAGTAAATGGATAGTTATCTTCTTCCCAATGAACCATCCCTCCAGCTGAGCTTTTAATATTTGTATATCCAAGTGAGGTCATAATATCGTAAGCTGTTTTACTCCTAGCTCCACTGTGACAATAAAGAATTATTTCTTTGTTTTTGGAATCCTCCCCTAATCCAATACTGGATAGTGATTGTTGAGACATTTCTTGAACAGGAAGAAGGAGAGCTCCTTTAATATGAATTTCTTCATATTCTTCAGGAGTTCTTACGTCTAATAAAATAATATTTTCATTATTTTTTATTTTTTCAGCCACATCTCCTGGATAAATTTCATGGCTTTTCACCCTATCATCCTCGTGATGTTCCCCACCCATAAAAGACCATTCATTCATCATATTATTATTAGCTGTTAATAAGTAACCAAATCCTATAATAAATACAAAAGCAATTATAATTGTAATATCATTTTTTTTCATTTTTTTGTAATTTATATTATTTTAAATTATATACTCTGCTGCCGGACTAGGACTCGCCTCTCGCAAGAGACTTGCTGCGAAACGCACTATTTTTACGGTCGTTTTACTCCTTAAAAATAGGCGCCTACGGTTCGAGTCCTAGCCCGGCATCCCTCACTTTGTTCGTGCTGCCGGACTAGGACTCGAACCTAGATACCTGGTACCAGAAACCAGTGTCCTACCATTAGACGATCCGGCAATACATTAATCATTATACTAACAAAACCGTTAAATAAGGGAAGGGGATTCCTTTATTTCTTTTTGCTAGATGCTTTAACAAAAGCTGTAAAAATAGGGTGCGGATTTAATGGATGAGCTTGGAATTCAGGGTGAAATTGCGTTCCCAAGAAAAATGGATGATCTTTTTGAGGTAGTTCGGCAATTTCCATCAACTTACCATTGGGTGAAACTCCTGAAAAAACTAAACCACCATCAGATAGTTGGTTCACATACTCTGGATTAACTTCAAAACGATGTCTATGTCTTTCAGAAACCTCTTCTTTTTTATATGCTTTATGAGCGATAGTTCCTTTTTTAATTTTAGCAATATAGGATCCTAAACGCATACTACCACCGTAGTCTTTAGCTAAAAGTTTTTTCTTTTGATCTGGCATAATATCAACAATCAAATCTTCATGATCTGGGTGAATTTCAGCTGTACTAGCATCTTTAATTCCTAATACATTACGAGCAAATTCTATAACTAATAACTGCATACCATAACAAATACCAAAATATGGTATTTTCTTTTCTCTAGCATACTTAATAACATTTAATTTACCCTCTATCCCCCTTTCTCCAAACCCTCCCGGAACTAAAACTCCATCATATTTTTTAAGTTTAGAAAGATTTTTTTTGTCTTCAAAATCACCAGCATTCAACCAGTGTAAGACTGGTTTTTTATTCAAATGATAGGCTGAGTATTTTAAAGCTTCAATAATAGAAATATAAGCATCACTCAATACAAAATCTCCTGTATCAAAATATTTACCAATGACAGCAATGTCAACTTCGTCGGTAGCAGAATGAACCTTATTAACCAGTTTTTTCCACTCTCTCAAGTCAGCTTTTTGATTCTTTGGTTTCAATTTCAAAGCTTTAAGGACAAGATTATCTACGTTATTCTTTTCAAAATTTAGAGGAATATCGTAAAGATTATCAACATCTGGAGCTGAAATAACATTTTCTGGAGAAACACTACAGAAGACAGATATTTTTTCTCTTCTTTTTTTATCAATAGGAACTTCACTTCTGGCAATAATTATATTTGCCTGAAGTCCAGCAGAGTTTAGTGACCTAACGGCGTGCTGTGTTGGTTTAGTTTTCATCTCTCCAACCTTATTAGGTGTTGGTAAGTAACTAACCATGACAAAAATAATATCATCTGGATTTTTAATTTTCATCATTCTAGCGGCCTCTAAGAAAAGAATATTCTCATACTCACCCACTGTTCCTCCAACCTCAACCACAGTAACGTCAGCATTAGCCTTTTCACTTGCTTTCTCTAGCCGATTTATAATCTCCAAAGGAATATGAGGAACAACTTGAACACACTTACCTTTATATTCTAAATTACGTTCTTTTTGAATAACAGACTGATAAACCAATCCTGTAGTCATGTAATTAGTTCGACTGAGAGTAACATCCAGAAATCTTTCGTAATTTCCCATGTCTTGATCTGTTTCATTGCCATCCTCTAAAACAAAAACCTCACCGTGCTCGGTGGGGTTCATGGTTCCAGCGTCAACATTAACATAGGGGTCGATTTTAACGGAAGTGACAGTAAGACCTCTAGCTTGCAATAATTTGCCTATGGACGAAGAGGTAATCCCTTTTCCAACTCCAGAGATTACACCACCTACTACAAAAATATACTTCGTCTTTTTTTTAGCCATATTATTATTTTATTAACTTAATTAAATGTAAATGATAATGCCCTTGAATTGATCTGACTGATGGTAAATTTTCAATAATACTATCATAATCAGTTCCTAAGTTTTTCTTAATACTTAAAAGCTCAATATATTCATCACTCTCTAAATCTCCCTCTTCGTCAACATGTCTTTTGGGTACTAATAAATGGTGGACTTCAGCAATATTATCATAAGGAAAGTCATTATTGATAATATTCCAATATTTAAAAGATTTTAGAACAGGGGCTTTATGTAAAATACTATTGTACTCCTCTTTAGAAGTATTAGACTGATGGGCCTCAAGCTTTTTAATTGTCTCTTCTGTTCTAAGTTTATGCATTATTTATTTAAATATCTTTTGACTGCCAAGAAACTAGAAATTCCACCAACTACCACCCCGGAAAAAATTAAAATAATAAAAATCTGGAAGAAATTATCTAAATAATAATCAAATATATTAATTCCTCCAAAGAAATTAGTGATGGTATCCCCCATCCACAAAGTAATTGGATAAAATAGAATCATAGCCAAAATAGCAGAAACTAAACCATATAAAATACCCTCAAAAACAAACGGCCCTCTAACATATTTATTATCAGCTCCAACTAACTTCATAATAGAAATTTCTTCTCTTGAGATATATATAGCTAAACGAATTGTATTAAAAGTAATAACAATAGAGAGAAGAATTAAGGCTAAAGTAGTCACAAAACCAACTTTTTCTATTCCCTTAACAATGGACGATAATTTATCTATAACTACTTTATTTTGATAGTAATTTATTTTATCTATAATTTTATTATCACCTTCTACTAAAGCATTCTGCCTTTCTAGGTATTTAGCAATACTAGCGTATTGAGAAGGTTCTTTGGCTTTAATGTTAAAAGCAGCTGGTAGAGGATTGTCACTTAATTCATCTAAAGCCTGAATAGTTAAATAATCATCTGCATGTCTTTCACGAAAATTAGTTAGAGCTTCTTCTCTAGAAACATAAGTTATATAAGACACCTCTGGTAAAGATTCCAAAGAGGTTTTTAAAGATAAAATATCTTCTTCTTCAGTATCTAAATTGAAATAAATATTAATATCAACCCTATCTTTAATATGGGCTAAAGAAGAATCAAGGATAGCATTCAAAAAAATAAGAGAACCAAGAACTAACAGAGTTATTGTTACCACTAGGACAGAAGCGAAGGAGACAACATTATTTCTCCAGAAATTAATGAAACCATATTTTATTATTCTTTTAGTTGTTGTTAGAAACATTTTTATTTTAATTTAATTTTTTAAAGAGAATATTGCCCTTTTTCATCATCACGAGCGACCTTACCTCCGTCCATAGTAATAACTCTTTTGCCCAATGAATCAATAACCCCCCGATTATGTGTTGTTAAAATAACAGTTGTTCCTAGATCATTTATTTTCTTTAAAATTTGAACAACTTCTTGTGTATTAATGGGGTCTAAATTACCAGTTGGCTCATCAGCGATAATAACATCAGGTTGATTAATAATAGCCCGAGCAATAGCTAATCTTTGTTTTTCCCCCCCAGAAAGTTGGTGCGGGAAATTAAAAGCTTTGTCAGTAAGATCAACCAATTCCAAAACATGAGGAACGTCAGCTTTAATCTCTTCGTCTTCTTTTCCAGCTGCTTCCATAGCGAAAGCTACATTTTCATAAGCAGTTTTATTAGGCAAAAGACGAAAATCTTGAAAAACTACTCCAATTCTTCTTCTAAATGCAGGGATATCATGTCTTCCCAGTGTGTGAATGTCTAGTGATTCAAAAAAAACAGACCCCTTGGAAGGACTTTCATCTGCTAATAATATTTTTAACAAGGTTGTTTTACCAGCTCCTGAATGACCGACAATGGAGACAAATTCTCCAGAAGAGATAGTTAAATTAATATCGTGTAAAGCGACTGAATCATCAGAATATTCCTTTGAAACTTTATCAAAATAAATCATATATTAACAATTATTATAGCATGAAAATTTTAAAAAAATGATATGACTATAAACCCTTTTCTGCTTCAATAAACTCATTTATTTCCCCATCTTTTAGGACTTTATCAACATCTCTAATCTCAACACCTGTTCTATGGTCTTTAACCATTTTATAAGGATGAAGGACGTATGATCTGATTTGATTTCCCCATTCAATCTCAGTTGTTTGGCTAATTTTTAAACCTTTTTCTTCAGCCTGCCGTTGCTCTTCCATTTTTTTAAATAATTTCCCCTTTAAAATCTCCATGGCCTTTTCTCTATTTTGAGCTTGAGCTCTCTCAGTTTCAACATGAACAGAAATCTTCGTTGGTAAATGAACAATCCTAACAGCCGTGTCTCTTTTATTAACATTCTGACCACCTGGACCACTTGACCGACTAAACTCTACTTTAATTTCATCTTCAGGAATTTGTTGTTCTTTAACATTTTTTAATTGGGGGATTACTTCCACCATAGAAAAAGAAGTATGTCTTAACTTTTTAGAATTGAATGGAGATATCCTTACTAAGCGATGAACTCCTGATTCATTTTTTAAAACTCCATATGCTCCCTTGCCTGAAATCTCAAAGGTTATATTTCTATAACCTCCATGGTCATTTTTATTTTCATGTAAAATTAAGGAATCCCAACCTTTGTCTTCTATGAATTTTGAATACATAACCAAAAGCATATTAGAAAAATCTTCGGCATCATCTCCCCCAGCACCAGAAAATATTGTCATGACCGCATTCCCTTTATCGTATTTCCCAACACCCTCTAGAGCATCTTTCAATTCACCAAGTTGTTTAATCTTGGCTTGAGCTTTATTTTTATCCTCCCAAAAATCAGGAGCTAATATTTCTTTCTCAACCTCTTCTAGTTGTTTTTCTAAGTTATTTTGAGAGGGATTTTTTTTATCCATAGGATAAATTGTATCAAATTTTGAGCCACCTCGCAGGATCGAACTGCGGACCTTCTCGTTACGAGTGAGATGCTCTACCAACTGAGCTAAAGTGGCTTATTTTTTTAATAAATTAGAGTAAATTCTATCTACTTTATCACTACTGGAGCCAATGCGCGGGATTGAACCGCGGACCTCATCCTTACCATGGATGTGCTCTACCAACTGAGCTACATTGGCTTATTCTTTTTTAAAATTTCTACAGAAAGTTAATTTAGCTGTTTGCTTCCTAGGCATCACCAAACAGCTACATTGGCTTATTCTTTTTTAAAATTTCTACAGAAAGTTAATTTAGCTGTTTGCTTCCTAGGCATCACCAAACAGCTACATTGGCTTATTCTTTTTTAAAAAATAATCTTATTTTGAACCCCTCTATTATAGTATTTTGTCCTGTTTTTGCAAAAAAAAAGGTGGTCACTAGGACCACCTTTAAATTATTGGCAAACTAAAAGAATTATTTTTGAAATACCTGCTCCGTTATCTCTATGAAGAAAAACTCCACACATGTGAGGCTCCCAAGAATGAGATGAGGAATACCAATCTGTTAAAGAATGTGGGGTAGGTATTTTTTCATCATTAAGATACAAAGAACCATTCTTAAAAACAATTTCTCCTTTTTGATGACAGCATGTTTTTTTACAGAAATGATCTCTCTTTTCTTCCGTTTCATCTCCGTTTAAAAAAATACCTTTTGGTGTTCGAACCTCTACTCCATCAAGGTGGGCCTTCCAATCAAGGCAAACTCCCTCAAAAATGGTAATAATGTCACCCTTTTGAGCTCCTCTTAATAGCTCCCAAAAAGGTCCATTTACTTCTGTCTTATGAGTCAAAACCATGAGACCCTCCTTTTTTGTTTCTGATTGAAGATTAATATAAAAAGTTTAAAGAGTCAATAAATAATAAAAAGATACCTTTTCAGGTATCTTTTTATTATTGGCGCGATCGAAGGGACTTGGGACTTGGCGTCAGCTCACTAAGATATTTTATTCGTCTTTCAGACTCTAAAATATCAAGTGGCTCCTGCCCGAGCTCGCCCGTTGCTAAAGCAACATAGCTCCGCTGTTCAAGTCCCTACAAAACTGAAGCAGTTCAGTTTTTTCGACCGCTATATAAATAAAAAATCATCAGAAAAACTGATGATTTTTTATTTATGCGCGATCGAAGGGACTTGAACCCTCAACCTTCCGCGTGACAGGCGGATGCTCTAACCAGTTGAGCTACGACCGCATTTTTTACGACGATATGATTCTATCAAGAATAATATTGAAATACAATAAAAACTTGGTGCCGATAGCAGGAGTTGAACCTGCGACCCCGACTTTATGAGTGTCGTGCTCTAACCACCTGAGCTATATCGGCAAACTTAACTTTAATAACTGATATAAATTATAGCAAGATTCTTTTCTTTAACCCTACCAAAACAGCTATATCGGCAAACTTAACTTTAATAACTGATATAAATTATAGCAAGATT
>Ga0316187_10005212_pt1 | contig 11251 bp, 6 predicted proteins | sample CroRivburrow1_MG_FD_204927 | JGI IMG/M metagenome (GOLD analysis project Ga0316187, IMG submission 204927) | Coastal sediment microbial communities from Maine, United States - Cross River worm burrow 1 | ecosystem: Environmental > Aquatic > Marine > Coastal > Sediment | place: USA: Maine...
GTTCTTTTACTGGATGAATAGGAGTATGCACAGCATAAGGAGCATAGTATAAGAAAAATGGACTTTTTACGGTGTCGAGAAACTGCAATGTTTCCGACATGATGGCGTCCGTTAGATATTCCCCGGGTTTCGCTTTAATATTCACATTTCCATACGGAGGATAATAACTCCTAGGATGTCCATTCTTACCTCCCCCAATGTTTACCATAAAACCATATTCTAGGGGAGATGTGCTTAAGTGCCACTTTCCAGAGTGACAGGTTATATAGCTGTTTTCGTTTAATATGGTAGCAATTGTTGGAAACTCTTTTGATAATATTGTTGTGTTTTTGGTTGGGATCAGTTGCCGGTACCTGGATTCTCCCCGTTCACTTGAGGCAACCGTGTAAATTCCATGCCTTGTCGTCCATTTTCCAGTCATTAAACAGGCACGACTTGGGGCACAATTCGCAGCAGAGGCATAACCATTAGTGAATACCATGCCGGATCCCGATAATTGATCTATATTGGGTGTTTCGTAATAATGGCTACCCATATATCCCAGATCTTTCCACCCGAGATCATCCACATTTATTATTACAATATTGGGCCTCTTAAAACCTTCATTTGTATTACAGGATATGAATAATAATACTATGTATAGGAACCCGATTCTGAGTTTAATCCGCATAGAATTTATTGATTTAACTTATATGGACTTTAATTAATATGTATTTGAAAAGTACTCTTAATACGTTTCTATCCAAAGGGCACATCAGGATTAATTTAATATAGTAAAACGTTTTAAAAGATTTTTGTCGGAAGCATTCGGAACCTCTGAGATCAAAGCATAATTGCCTGGCTCAAGAGTTGGCGTAAAATATCCTGTGGAGCCAGCTGGCATATCGTTCACACCACCCAAAAAAGTTATTCCTTCAGGAGAAGGTGTAATCAATCCTTTAGGATCGGCCCAGTTTACCCATTTCTCCAGGGCTTCTATATCAGCATTATCATCTAATTTGACCAGATTAACATCATGGCCAACAAAGTTTTCATGAACGATCTGGTCTTCGTAATATACCGAAAATGTATTGGTTCCTTTTAGTATTTGATCAGTATAGACCATCCCTTTCGCGCTGGAGATGTTTATTTTAATGTTTGCAGCAGGTGGAGAAACATCACTTTTTTCTTCAGTTACAACAAGTTCTTTGACCATGCCCATATTAGAATGAAACTGCCCATTGGCCATTTTAACATAGCATTCAAGAATATAATAACCCGGATCTAACTTTATTATAGTTTCGCAAGTTTGTCCGGGGGAAACCATCCCTGAACCTCCCATAAAAACTACCTCACCGAACCATTCAGGAAGTTTGCCGAAAGCAGCATAACCTTCTTCAGCTTTGCCTTGGTTAATAAGATCCATGCCTTCCTGGAAGATTGGGGCCACTATTTTTTCGGCATCCTCAATTGTTTTTCCTTCCGGGTATTTATCAATCAGGAAAAAATGTACTTGCGTTGATTTATTGGTATATCGAAAAGTATTCCATCCGGATGGAATCTTATCAACTATCTGAAATTCCATGTTTTTGGTTATTATCTCAATCACATTTTCCTTTTCGACCAGGGTTTCTTTTTTATCTTCAGTTTTCTTGTCAGAAACACAGGCATTCAAGAAGAAAAATAAACTTAGAATTATTGGTCCGTAAGCCTTCATTAAGATATTTTCAGTTTTCTTTTTATTTATCATTGTTTTGATGGTTTATTATAATTGAATATGTGGGCAATTGCATTTTAAGTAATCTTAATTATAAGAAAAATAATTTAAGAGGCAAAATATTAACACTCAGAGAAGTATTATTCTCGATTTATAATACGGGCTTAATTAGTATATCTATCAATTTTTAAGTCAAGGTATTGGATATATTTTTCATTACGCAAATTCCCAATTTAGCCTGAAAAATCAATTATATTTAGCCTGTTTGAAATAAAACAGAATTAAAAAATAGCGAAAGAATTTACTCCTGGTTTTCTTTATTAAAGGATACATAAAGTGCCTGTACTTTCGGATCTTTTTCAGGCGTTAGCGTAAAGAATACTTTGACATTCCCATTTTCTGCAATGATCTTAAATTCACCGCGCAGTTGATTTATCGGTTCAATTTTTTCAACCTTACGTATTTCACCTGCTTTTTTAAAAATTTCCTGGATCTCGGCTTTACGGTGTTCCCTTGATTTATCGAGGTAGAAATTTTCGGCTAATATATCTACTTCCAGTTCCTGGTCCCAATTTTGTATCATTTGAAGGATCTGTTCTTTCCTTTTGCTTAAAATGTTAGATGTGGGGAGAACCCTTGGTTGAATATCAGCTTTTTCAAATAGCATTTTAAGCATTTCTACATAATCATACGGCCTGGTATAGGTCAGGTTCCCAAATGCCATAATGCCAACACCGTATTCAGGAAAGAAGGCGTAATGGCTTCCATACCCGGGAAGGGCACCTCCATGGGCTACCTCAAGGATGCCGGTACAATCATTATATATTCCTAATCCATAACCATATCCTGAATGGCCGGCACAAGGTTCGCCATTCCAGTCTTCCGAATTGGCATATAATCTGCTGAATTGAGGTGTATGCATTTCCCTGAGGGTGCTTCTTTTTACAGGACCATCATCAGGGGCACTTCTTGGTGGCCAGGCTGAAAGGTGAAAGCTTACGTACTTGCTGAAATCTTCTATCGAAGTGATCAAACCGCCCATGGCACCGTATGAACCATCATGCAGAATGGGTTCTAATTTCCACTGATCGTCTTCCCAACGGTATCCTATTGCAAGTTGATCTTCATTTATATCTTCAAATTCCCAGTAGGTATTGTTCATACCTAATGGCTCCAGGATATGCTGACGGATATATTGCTGGTAGGGGATCCCGGTGACCCTACTGATAATATTTCCCAGTATGGCAAAGCCGGTGTTGCTATATTCATATTGGTAGGAAGGTGGATTGGAGAATGAGATGCCTTCATTGATCAGATCGATTAACATCTGGTCAGGTTCATCCAGTTGCCTGTCACCCCAGGGATTGTCTTCAGGAAAGCCGGCCGTCATGGTCAGCAAGTTCTCTATATCAATAGGAGGGGTGTCACTGGTTGGGTATTCCAGGCTTCCCATTTCAGGGATATATTTCGATACGGGGTCAGACAGTTGCAACTGGCCATTATCCCTTAAGTTCATTATGGCCATGGCTGTAAAACTTTTCGTCATTGATGCGATCCGAAAAGCAGATCCGGTTGTGGCTGGTAAACTATCTTTGAGGTTAATAAACCCGGTTGAGGAAGCCAATATAAGTTCATCATCAACTACAATCCCATAAGCAATACCAGGGATATGCCTGTCCTCTGCCCGTTTTTCAATCAGTTGCTGAAATTCCGGGGCAAGTTCATGTATTCTTTCCACCCGCTTATCATTTTCAAAAAAATGCGGTTTATAGCTCTTGGAATATGAATCAGTTCGGACTTCACCCGAACCATTGGATTCATGGTTTGAGCATGCATAAAAGGTATTCAGACCTCCAAGGAGTATTAGAAAATTAAAAAAATGCTTCATTGCGATATTGGTCTTTTAATATTGGATATTTAATTGTTTTACAATCTGGTTAAAACAGGATCTTACCTGCAATTCCACAACCCAGCTCCCGATCTCATAATTATGAGATCATATAATTCTGCAGAATCAATGATATGCATATGTCTTTGAAATTTTTGCTGTTTAATTGACAATTGTCATGGGTGCTCCATGGAGCAATTATCAATAACGCAATGTATTTAAAATAGGTGAGGATTTCAAGTGAAGCCAGACTCTACATTTTCCATCAGCAAATGCAGCATAATCACCATGGAAGTTATAGAAAGATGACGCGGATTTTTTTTGAATCATTTTTAATTTATTAAATGGTTAACATAACCTTATCATGTTTCCGCTTGCACATTTTGTCTCCTATCAAATATGTAAAATCTGTTTTGATTTAAGGATTGTCAACATTAGAAAATTTTCAAATACTTATTGAAAAAGGATAAAAATATATTGATAAACAATAAAAATATATTAAATTACGACAAAATTCAAAATAATGACATGAATGCTCGACAACCAATTACCGGGAAGGGGCTAATCAAGTTCCTGATATTTGTTTTCAGTGCCTTTTACTATATACTATGGTTTTGTTTAGTATTAGTAGTTGTGATAGAGTTTATTTCTCTAAGAAAGATATTTGATCCATCTGGATTCCCAATCCCGATTGATTTTACTGTATTTTTTTCACTTAATGAGGAATTAGGTGTAGCAAACTGGGATGTTGGTGGCAATACTAATTTCTCGATAAATTATGCCATGGGAAGCGTCAAATTATCTTATGCCCCCAACGGATTTATAGCTTTGTTCTGTTTTATGGCCCTCTCGATATTTATTTTAAGTATATTCTTGACAAGGTTGATGATAAAGATTTTAAAAACTGTTAAAGACAAATCATTTCTATTAATCGAAAATGCTTTGCGATTGAGATGGATAGCCTTATTGGGAATTGCAATTTTGATTGTTGAAAAAACATTTTCATTTGTGATTGCTAATTATCTAAGTACCCATATCGAATATTCAGGCGTAAAATTTACTGGCATCAATCCATATTTTATTCTGAATTTTGATACGGTGTTAAACTCTTTGTTTTTATTGGTGATTGCAGAGGTGTTTCGTATAGGGGCTAAACTTAAGGAAGAACAGGATCTTACCATATAAGTATCAAATGTCTATAATAATAAATCTTGATGTAATGCTGGCCAAACGTAAAATGTCGCTTACTGAATTATCTGAAAAGGTTGGAATCACCATGTCGAATCTTTCCATATTAAAGAAGGGTAAGGCGAAAGCGATAAGATTTACGACTTTAGAGATGATATGTGAGGTACTTGATTGTCAACCTGCCGATATTCTTGAATATAAAAGGGATTAGTTTATTGAAATCTGTTTATAAAGTTATTCCACTATTTCAAAATAAAACTAAGGGGCTGGTTTGCCTTAATGCTCAGCTGAAAAGAATTATCAGATATTTTGATGCCTTCGTTATCTATTATTTTACCTCTTAAATCTGAAGGATAAGCCCATTGATAATTCGATCCGATTGGCAGATCAACTTTACAATCACCCTCTTTGCCAGATTGTTCCCAGAGCCGTAATTCCATACCTTCTTTTGTTTTCCGATAAGAAGTAATCAAAACACCTTCCCTGCTCAAGGTCAATCCTTCCTGAGTGGTCAGGATATTTCCTTTTTCTCCATCTGTATAGACGCACATCAGCGGAACCCTTGTCTCTTCAGAAGGGGTTATAAAACTAGCTTCAGAGTCATACTTTTCATAGCTCCATATGTACAATTTGGATGAGAAGGATCCCTCTATCCATTCAGTAAAATTAGTGCCCCATTGGTTGTTATAAAGGTTGACATATACCTTGCTGTTTTCCAATTGCTTATTGCCCGAGAATTGGAATAATCCACGACTATCCAAACTTATCCCGGGAGATGAGGGACTATTTAATCCAATTCCTGCTCCTTCTTTATCAAACAATGCCATTGAAGTATTCAGAAAGTAATAATCTTTATTGGTATTGTCGATAAAATCTTTCTCCGGATCAACAATTCCACCTGTTCGGTAAAGCCTGTATTGCGGATTGTCTACATTAAATGGAAAAGCCAGCCATCCGGCTTCAGGAAGTGAATTAGGGGATTTCCCATCCACAGCCCAGTTGATCTCTAAATAAGGTTGATTCTCATACAATGTATAGCTTATTAAATACTTCTGAGCATCCGGATCATTCAATTCTCCAAAAACAGTAGCCCGAACCGCATTACCCAAATCCTGGTATTCTATATTTTTGCAGGTCCCGGTATAATCAAGGCTTTCATCATTAGGTATGCGGGGACGTATCATTTCCGGTTCTGCCCAGCTTTCTGCTCCGGGTTTTATATAGGCTTTATTGTATGCTTTGATCTTATTATATCCTGGCCGCTCTAAAATATATTGTCCGAATTTTTCTCCAGAATTCTGCATGACCAGTTCTTTTTGCTTTTGTTTATCGATTAATGAAATTACAGTACCGTTTACCGGGTCCAGAACAAGCCTGAAATACTGATTCTCAATTCTGTTCTCATTTTCATCAATAATCAATGAAAATTTATGAACAATGGGTTCCAACAGGGGTATATATGTTTTATATCCCATTGAGGGTATAATATCAGTATCGAAAGAAACCAGGTTGTAATCATTATATACTGGTATAACATTGCCTGTTTCAGCATCTTTGAGGCCATAGATCTGGAACTTTTTCTGGTAAATACCAGCAAACATATTGATACGGCCTGACCTTGGCCAGGGGAGTGGATTGTAAACAACAAACCGCTTTCCAACAACATCAACATTTGCCGCCAGATTTTTCAGGGTTCGATTTCTCACTGGTATCAGGATCCTTTCAGCGGTTTGGATGCGGTTGGCCTTTTCCTGCCATGATCCTTCCAGATAGTCGTAATATCCTAATGCTTTATTTATTTTAAATTCATCATCCCAGGTCCAGTGATGTTGATTGCCATGTGAAATAGCAAGTCCAAATGTATGCTCATCATACAGCATTATATTTTCCGCTGCATTTTGTACATAGGAATCTATATTTATATCTGATCCTGACCACTGGTTTAATTGGGTGTTAAGAATCTCGGTATTAAATGTTTCCCGCTGCAGAAATTTAGCCAGTTTTGTTTCCCTCGGTTTCGACAGATATCCGTGTATCCAGGTATCCGGCATATCTCCGGTGATCACTGGGATCTTAGCATCTTCTTTAATAAATAAGTCATAGAAATCAGATAAGCGCCCGATCTTTATATTTACATCAGGCATTTCTTCTTTTGCAGATCTTAATAACTCTGCAACTTCTTCAGGTGAAGGCGCCCCTGTGTTTTCATGCGTATGGATCATGGCAAGCCAGGTTTTATGGGGCCAATCCTTTGGTGGGAGTATGCCTGAACCGTAGTACTGTGCCCAGTAAAAGGTTAGAAGTTTAGATCCATCAGGCCCCTGCCACCAGAAAAGTACGGGTACATCCGGTGAAGCTGAGCCAGGATTGCATCCGATATGGAGAAAATCTACTCCTGCATTTTTTAAAACAGTAGGGAGCGCCCAGGAATGGCTGGGGACATCTGTAAGTTTAGCATCCCTGGCTTCGGGTAAATTGAATTTACGGTTTATTTCAGAGGTTATTGACAGTCCTCTTACAAGAGTTTCAAGATCACTGGCTTCTGTTTCAAAAGTTGCGGGCAAAGCATGAGGCACAATTCGTCCTTCCTTTATGGCTTTTTCAAGTCTTTCCCTGTTTTCTGTTTTGCTGTTTTCGAGCATGTACTTTAACGGCCAACCTGGTATTGTCCAGATAAATTGTTCAGATTCCGGGAGATCAGATGTCTTGTCAATTGACCTTAAAGTTTCCTCCAGCATCGTCGTGCTATATTTTTGGAGAACACCTTCTGCCCAATTGGTGTAGCCAATATCTACATGCATTTTGAAAACAACCACGATGTCTGTGACCTGATTTTCACCTGAACCTTTATCTGTATCTACAGCTGATATCTGAGCATTAACGAAGATTGAAGAGAAGAAGCAAAATGTAAAGAAGGCAGTTTTCATGATCTATATTTTATGTCAGGCAATGAAAAATAAACATAAGTAATACCATTGGGATTAATATAATTAGAAAATTTTACATTCCGTAATACGCTTTCTATTATGTAATAATTGCATTTCCTTAAAAAATCCTTCCTTTTTCGGGTCTTATTCTTTGATTATTGGCAACCTTATACTTGAGGGATAATTCCTGGAATGATGAATTTTGTTTTTTGCGATTACTCCTTCTGTTTCATCGTAATTATTTCCACCTGTGTTTAAATTTCTTTCGAATCGAGGGAAATTACTACTTGAGATCTCAATGCGGATTCTATGACCTTTCTCAAAATAGTTACTTGTTGCCATAGGCGACATTTCCAATTGATACACTTCTCCCTCCTGCATAAATACTTCCTTGCTATAGCCATCTCTGTATCTAACCCTTTGAATGGTTTCATCAAGATTAAAGGCCCTGCCATCGGGATATACATCGATCAGTTTGATAGTAAAATCGGTGTCTTTTGCATCCGAAGATACATAAAGTGTACTTTCAATAAAACCGGTAATTTCCATTCCTTCTCCCAGGGGTTCAGAAGTATAGATTAAAATATCCGCTCTAGCTTCTATACTCTGCTGGTCAAAGGACCCGCCTTGTACGGCATTTCCGGTACAACAAACTCCGCCGCCATGAGATGGGACAGGATTGTATGGGTCATATGTGAATTCATCAGGGATATCTTTCTTCCCGGGAATTTTCTCTGAAAGTCTGCCATCCCCATAAAGGCTGTTGGCCTTACCTTTACTATTCAGGTAATAAGTAATCATTTCAGCATTTTCAGGGGGCCATGTATCCGAGGATTGCCATTGATTACTTCCCATAGTATAATATCTGACATGTGGCATTTTCTTCAGACTGCTATTTTCATTATCCTTTAGCCAATGGTCGAACCAGTTATATATTAAGTTGTCATAATCCAGTCTTGCATCTCCCATATTGCGTTCACCTACAATGGTTTCTTCCGAGGCGTATTTATAGGCGCAGTGTAAAGTGGGTGCAATAACGAGATATTGATTTTCTGCTGCTTCTTTATTAGTTGCATTATTGCGAACGTGGTTATATAAAACCAGATTTGGGCTAACAGATACATCGTACCAGGAAACAAACCAGAAACTTGGGATTTCATAGGGCATATCATCATGATAGAGCCCTCCTTCATACCAGGTTGGATCGTTGGGCTTCCGGGTAATCATATTTTCATAAATCCCTTTTGCGCCATTCTCATTTTTTATGATATCCATTACTGGTAAGTGTTTTAATCCTTCTTTCCAGTCAACATATGGCATATCGGTTGACATATCATAAAATCTCTGTAGCCTAAGAAGGTCTTTTTGCGAAATACCTTCGGGTAGATGGGGTCTTAATATATCTTGCTGAACTCCATATAGCCAAACTGTGAACAACATTTGTTGCGCACCCCCTCTATACCAGTTTCCCTGTTCATAGAATGCTCCAACCCGGCCTACTCCCGCTCCAAAGCCCATTGGAACAGCTGCTGCATGGGCAGGATGATTAAGCGATGCAACCGCCATTTGCCATTCGGCAGTTGAGGAACACCCATATGTGCCAACCTTTCCGTTACACCAGGATTGTTCTGCCATCCAGCTAAAAGCATCATAACCATCCGATGTTGGAGTACCCAGGATATCCCAGTTCCCTTCAGAGAAATATCTTCCCCTTTCATTTTGAATAACATATGCATATCCCTTGCTTACCATTTCGTATGCTGTTCTGTATATTCGATATTGTATTTCCCCATCCTGCCATATATTAAAATTATAGGGGGTTCTTGAAAAAATAACCGGGACAGGTTTATCGGTTTTTGGTCTGTAGATATCTGTTGCCAGGCGGATTCCGTCTCTCATTGGCATCATTACCTTTTGTTCAATTATGGAGATTTTCTCTAAACTGGAAACGATGGTATCTTCCTGAGCATAAATGCTGGTGCAAAAAAAGACGAGCAAGAGGGTGAATCTTATTTTAATCATTAGTTAAATTTTAAATAGGCATACAAGATGACGTTTTAGTATATTTCTGACAAGATAATGCCTGTCGGTATTAAAGGCAATAAAATAAGCAATGTATGTGCGTAGTCGGTATTTGTATGACTGCAGTAAAGATCCTTATAGGAAACGGAATTTTTTATCATTAAATTGAACCTATATTTGATATATAGATTAATTTTTTCATTCTAATAAATACAAAAAGTTACAGTATTAATCGAATAATACACTTTTAATTGCTTTCATCATTATATGAAGAATTACTTTCTAGGATTAGATATAGGGTCTGTTTCCATTTCCATTGCCCTTATCGATGATCAAGATCAAATTATTCACACCAGCTATGATTTTCATAAAGGACAGATAAAAGAAAAGTTATCAGGATTTCTCAATGAAATCAATTTAAATGGAATCAGGGGGATAGCATATACTTCCTCCACACCTCCAATAATAAAAAACGGCTTGTCTGTTGACTCAAGGATCGCCTATATTTCAGCTGCTAAACATTTTTATCCAGAAATACAATCTTTATTAATAATCGGAGCAGAAAAGTTTGGGCTGGCCACTTTTGATCAAAATGGTGAATATCGAAATTATAAATCCAATAGCTCTTGTGCTGCCGGCACTGGAAATTTTCTTGATCAGCAGGCTGAGCGACTTAACCTAAATGATATTCGTGAATTCAGCAATTTGGCCTATGAAAATTCTGGCGGTTTCCCAAAAATCGCTTCCAGGTGTGCCGTTTTTGCTAAAACCGATCTAATACATGCCCAGCAAGAAGGGTATTCTCTAGGAGAAATATGTGATGGATTATCTTATGGGCTTGCAAAAAATATCGTTGATACTGTTTTTCACCATAATGATGCATCTTCACATATTATCGCAGCTGGTGGAGTGGCATTGAACAAGGCAGTTATCGACCACATAGAACATCTCACAAACCTGAAAATATCGACAGATAAGTATGCTCATGTTTATGCTGCTATAGGAGCTGCACTCTGTGCAAAAGATGAAGGTCCTGATCTAGATCGATCGATAAAAAAAGTCGATGATATTGTGATTTCAATTAAGAAGGAGAAAAAATATTTCTATCCCCCTTTAGAGTTGAAGTGGTCTGAATATCCTGATTTTCAAGCTCATCAGACGTATGAATATATTTCTACCAGGTTTCCATCGATAAAGGCCGTTGAAGTTGATGCATATTCTCAAAAATTAAATGAGAATATACAAAAAGTCTATCTGGGAATTGATATTGGTTCAACAAGTACAAAAGCTGTCCTGATCAATAAAAATAAGGAAGTTCTGGCAGGATTTTATACCCGAACATCAGGGCAACCTCTGCAAGCAGTTCAGGTTATTTTTGAATGTATTAATGATTTTGCAGAAAAACGGAATGCTCAGTTAGAAATCCTGGGAGCAGGTACTACTGGATCAGGAAGAAAATTTACAGGAAAGATTGTGGGAGCAGACATCATTCTGGATGAAATAACCGCACACGCTAAGGCAGCTTTTGAA
>Ga0316187_10005213_pt1 | contig 11248 bp, 6 predicted proteins | sample CroRivburrow1_MG_FD_204927 | JGI IMG/M metagenome (GOLD analysis project Ga0316187, IMG submission 204927) | Coastal sediment microbial communities from Maine, United States - Cross River worm burrow 1 | ecosystem: Environmental > Aquatic > Marine > Coastal > Sediment | place: USA: Maine...
TGCCACCGGAGCTGGTGGCGGTTGATGAAGAGAATGTGGCGCCTGCGAGCCCGGGGTGTATTTCATTGCCGCTGCTTTGGGCGATTTTTTGCTCACCCAGCGTTGCCTTGACGCTTCTGGTCTTGCCATCACGGATGTAGCGGATATTGAGACTCTCCCCGAAACCCATGAGCCCGATGGCGTTGCGCAGTTCCGAGGCATCCGAGATCTTCTTGTCGTTGACGGCCACGATAATGTCGTCGACCTGCAGCCCGGAGTCCTCGGCTGCGGAACCAGGTTCGATCATCGTAATGAGAGCACCGCTATCGACCGAGGCATTTAGCGCTTCTGCGATCTCGGAATCGATGCCACTGATCGTGACACCGAGCAGACCCCTGCGGACTTCACCGAAGTCGAGAATCTGGCGCATGATCGAACTGGCGATCTCGGTTGGCACGGCGAAGCCGATGCCAACGTTGCCGCCGGATCGACTAATGATGGCCGAATTTATGCCGATCAGTTCGCCGCGCATATTAACCAGTGCGCCACCCGAGTTGCCGGGATTGATGGATGCGTCGGTTTGAATGAAATCCTCGTAGCCGTCACGGCTGATACCTGTTCGGCCAAGGGCGCTGACGATGCCGGAAGTGACCGTATGGCTAAGACCGAACGGATTACCGATTGCGAGGACGAAGTCGCCGACTCGCACACGTTCGGAGTCACCAATGGGCATGTCAATCAGCCCGTCGGCTTCTACCTTTAGCAGCGCGATATCGGTCGCGGCATCAGAACCAATGACTTCTGCTTCGAGGATTTCGCCATCCAGCAGAGAAATCTGAATCTTGTCTGCATTTTCAACGACGTGATGGTTCGTAAGAATGTAGCCACGTTCAGCATCGACAATGACACCTGAACCTGCACTGGCGATCTCCCTCGATCCACTCGGTGCTTCAGGAAGCCCGTAAAACCGTCTAAGCCAGTCGTTGCCGAGCTGTGAATTGCGACTGACGTTTTGACTGACACGAATGTTTACGACTGCAGGAGATGCTTTTTCTACAAGTGGCGCCAGACTGGTTACCGGAACGCCGTCTATACCTGCTGGTAAGGCGGCAAAGCCTGTCGCCGCGAACAGCACAAGCAGGCTTGAGAAAAACAGACGTGTTTTCATTGTCATCGGGTGCCTCATAGAGAAAGTCAGACCTTGGTATTGCGGCCAGGTTCATTAAACCAAAGATGTCCGGTCGCAACAAAGCGTCGCAACCGGACATTTTCGATAATCAATGTCAGGCAGCTTCAACCGTAATGCGCCGTGCGTGCACAGCCGGCAACTTCGGTATCGTAACCACTAAAATACCGTTACTGCTCTTGGCCGTAATGTGTTCGGCATCCGCGGTATCGGGTAAGGAAAAACGGCGATCAAAGCGACCAGAGACGCGCTCGATGCGTCTCACGCCCTCGGTTTCGCCTCGATTCTCGCTGTGGCGTTCCCCAACAACGCTGAGCACACCGTCCTCCATGCTGACTTCTATGTCGGTGCTATCGACGCCGGGAAGATCTGCCTGCAACAGAAAGCGGTCCTTTTCCTCGACAATATCCACTGCCGGAACCCAGTCCGCGGCAGCTGTTTGCGCAGCGTCAGGTGCAGTCCGGCGAATCAGATCCTGGTTAATCAGGTCGATCATCGACCAAGGTTCAAAACGTACAATATTCATGATGTTCTCCTGTGTATTTAAGGTGCGGCGCCAATAGTGCGGCAACCGTCATCAATGCCTCAGTCGCTTAAATAGGGGCGTCCGGAGGTAATTCAAGACGCAACAGGAGGGCATTCTTTGCGCCAGGTGAGGCTCTTTTCGGGGTTCTGGTAGCACAAATTTGTGCCACTATATATAGTGGATAGTAAGTTTTACGAAAGTGTCATTTTTTTTCCTATGTTTTTAAAGCACTTACTTCACAAAGATTCATAAACCACTGTTTTAATTGATTTAAATGCTTTAGAGAAAAAAGCACCAAACCCTTGACAGTCGACCCATACGGGCATAATCTTGTCTTCGTTCAGACACAACATCTTGTGTCTAATCAACAGGCAAAAAGAGGCCAATTCTGGCACTCGCGGCGCGAAAACGCATGCGCTGTGTGCGGGTCTCTGTTTCTTGGGGAAAAGTGGTTCAAAACGATAACTGGGGTCTCCTGACGGAGAAAGGGGAGTAAGAAGACCAATGAATTCCGCAGTCCATATGGATGCGCACGGGGTCACCGACATAGAGTTTCAGGCAGCATCGCTCGATATTTGGGATGCGAAATATCGACTCACTGCCAAAGACGGTAAGAATATCGACGAGTCAATAGACGACACCTACAAGCGTGTCGCTCGGGCACTCGCCAATGTCGAAGATGAAACGCAGCGCGAGCACTACAACAAAGAGTTTCTCTGGGCGTTACGAAGTGGGGCTATCCCCGCAGGTCGTATCGTGTCGAATGCCGGTGCGCGGGAACACAAACCTGCGACATCGACGATTAACTGTACCGTGTCCGGCACGGTCGGCGATTCGATGGATAACATACTGAATAAGGTGCACGAGGCCGGGTTGACGCTGAAGGCTGGTTGCGGCATCGGCTATGAGTTTTCGACATTGCGCCCGAAAGGAGCGTATGTGACAGGCGCCGGCGCCTATACATCTGGCCCGCTGTCGTTCATGGATATCTACGACAAGATGTGTTTCACGGTGTCGTCCGCTGGTGGTCGTCGCGGAGCACAGATGGGCACATTCGATGTGGGTCACCCGGACATCATGGAGTTCATTCGCGCCAAGCGTGAAGACGGGCGTTTGCGACAATTCAACCTGTCGTTGCTTGTTACCGATGAATTCATGCAGGCTGTCATCGCCGAAGGCGACTGGAAACTAGCGTTTCCAGTCACGCAAAAAGAGGTCGATGAAGAAGAACTCGATATTGCAGATGCGTCGCAGTTTGTCTGGCGAGAGTGGCCGGAGGCCGGCAACTATGTCAGCAATGCCGAGGGTCTTGTCGCGTGCAAGATCTACAAAGTCATGCCAGCTCGTCGGGTTTGGGATCTGATCATGGCATCGACCTATGATTTCGCCGAGCCAGGGTTCGTATTGATCGATAAGGTCAACGAAATGAACAACAACTGGTTTGACGAGAACATTCGTGCGACCAATCCCTGCGGTGAGCAACCGCTGCCGCCATACGGATCTTGCCTGTTGGGCTCGGTAAATCTGACCCGTTTTGTCGTTGAGCCATTTACAGACGCAGCGCGCTTTGACTGGGATGCCTTTCGCAAAGTCGTCAAGGTGTTTACGCGAATGCTCGATAATGTAGTGGAAATCAATGGCTTGCCATTGCCGCAGCAACGTCATGAGATTCAAAGAAAGCGCCGCCACGGCATGGGCTTCCTCGGTCTGGGTTCAACTATCACGATGCTGCGTATGCAGTACGGCGATGAAGCTGCGGTCAAATTTACGGAAGAGGTCGCTCGGCAACTGGCGTTAGCAGGTTGGGAAGAAGGTCTGGAGCTTTCGAAAGAGAAAGGACCGGCGCCCATCATGAGCGAGAAGTTTGAAGTTACCGAAGAGATGTTGAGAAAGCGGCCGGAAATGGCCGCTGATGGATATCAACTTGGCGATAAGGTGCCGGGTCGTATTTTGCATGCGCGGTATAGCCGTTATATGCAGAGAGTGGCGGCCGAGGCGCCGGAGCTTGTAAACGAGCTGGCCGAGGTTGGTGCTCGCTTTACACATCACAGTTCAATTGCGCCGACAGGCACAATTTCGTTGTCGCTGGCGAATAATGCGAGTAACGGTATCGAACCGAGCTTTGCTCACCATTATTTTCGCAATGTGATTCGGCAGGGCAAAAAGAGTAAGGAAAAAGTCGACGTATATTCCTACGAACTGTTGGCTTACCGGGCATTGGTAAACCAGGAGGCGATGACGCGCGGCGGTTCTGAAGAAAAAGTCAGCAACAACTTGCCCGACTATTTCATTACAGCTGAGGATGTTTCACCCAAAGCGCATGTCGACATTCAGGCGGCAGCGCAGAAGTGGATTGATTCTTCGATTTCGAAGACGGCAAATGTGCCGACAGACTATCCGTACGAGAAGTTTAAAGATATTTATTTGTACGCCTACGAACAGGGACTGAAGGGATGCACGACGTTCCGCTTCAATCCGGAAGCATTCCAGGGCGTATTGGTTAAAGAGAAAGACCTGAAGAATACGGTTTATAAATTTGAGCTTGCTGACGGGAAAACTGTCGAACTAAAAGGCGATGAGGAAATCGAGTACGACGGCGAGGTGCATACCGCAGCCAATCTCTTCGATGCCCTGAAAGAAGGCTATTACGGGAAATTTTGAGCGAACGATGATTAAGATAGAAGAAAAGATTGTCGGGTATGCGGTAACGCAACCCGGAGCCGAGGCGAAAGCAAAGAAACAAGAGTTCAAGCGTGAAGGCGGTGGAGGGGATCGTGCGGAAGTCATTCGTATGCACGAGAAACTCGAGCGCCCGGAGATGCTCGTCGGATCGACGTATAAGGTCAAGACGCCCATTTCGGATCATGCGATGTATGTCACGATCAACGACATCATATTGAACCAGGGCACCGAACACGAAAAGCGCAGGCCGTTCGAGATTTTTATTAACTCGAAGAACCTGGATCACTACCAGTGGATCGTTGCGCTGACACGCATCATTTCCGCCGTGTTCCGCAAGGGTGGCGACGTTGCGTTTCTTGTTGATGAACTCAAGGCGGTTTTTGATCCGCGCGGCGGCTATTGGCAAAGCGGTGGCAAGTTCATGCCATCGATCATCGCCGAGCTCGGCTATATTGTTGAAAGGCACCTGATCTCCATAGGCATGATGGCGGCGCCCGGTCTCGACGAGGCGCAGCAGAAACTTATTGCGGAGAAACGTGCCGAGTTTGAGGAGAGCAAGAAACAAAAGGATGCGTTTTCGGAAAGCGACTATCCCGCAGGGGCGCAGCTCTGCGCGAAATGCAGCACAGCAGCCGTCATCATGATGGACGGTTGTATGACGTGCCTGTCATGCGGCGATTCCAAATGCGGCTGACAAGGAGCCTGCACCGCTAAGCCGGCCGCATCGCGTGCGCCTTCTCTATAACGGCCTTATCTATTTGCTGCAGATTCCACTGGCGGCCTATTGGCTGTTTCGTGCAATCGCCAACAAAACCTATAGAAATCGTATCGGGCAGCGTTTCGGTATCGGCTATCCGAAGCTCGACAAGTGCATCTGGATCCACGCGGTATCGGTCGGTGAAGTGCAGGCGGCGGTACCGTTGGTTCGTGCCATCGCTCGCAGATTTCCAAACCACAACATGCTTGTAACGACCGTTACTCCGACCGGTGCGGCGCGTGTCAAAGCGCTCTTCGGTGACACGGTGAGTCACTGCTACATACCGTTCGAAATGCCCACGGCGGTCGATCAGTTTTACGAATCGACGAGACCCGAACTCGCGTTAGTTATGGAAACAGAGATCTGGCCTAATCTGTATCGCGGTTGCGGGGTGCGCGATATACCGCTGGTACTCGTCAGCGCAAGAATTTCGCCCCGATCTGTCGATAGTTACCGCCGGTTTCTGCCATTGTTTCGCGACACCCTCTCCCACGGCATTATCATCGCCGCGCAAAGCGAAGCGGATGCGGACCGCTTTCGATCATTGGGCGCGAGCCCGGAGAGAACGTGGGTGACCGGTAACATCAAGTTCGATATCGAATTGCCAGATGGCCTGGCGGAGCAGGGCAGGTTGCTGCGCGCGCAAACCTTCGGGGATCGTCCGGTCTGGATTGCCGCTAGCACCCACGATCAGGAAGAGCAGCAAGTGCTGGCCGCGCACCGACAGCTTCAGGAGCGGCACCCCGATCTCCTGCTGGTGCTGGTGCCACGTCACCCTGAGCGTTTCGCTGCGGTGCGAGAGCTTATTGAAAACTATGGGTTTGAGTGCGTTGCGCGAACCCAGGGAGAGCGCTGCGCTGCATCAACTGGCGTCTTTCTCGGTGACACAATGGGGGAACTGCCGCTGTTTTACGCAGCAGGTGATATAGCATTTGTCGGTGGAAGCCTGGTACCTATCGGTGGTCACAATCTGCTTGAACCGGCAGCGCTCGGCCTTCCGGTCATCAGCGGTACCTACGTCTACAATGCGCAGGACATAGCCGACATGTTTGTTTCGCTTGGTGCGTGCCGAATGGTGGCTGACGCCAAAGAGCTCGCAGTCGCGGTCGAAGAGCTCATCGCCGATCCGCAGAGAGCGCAGGAGTCAGGCATGAAAGGCTTCGATATTGTTCAGCGCAACCGCGGCGCGCTGAAACGACTACTGGGACTGCTCGAGCCGCTGATAATTGGTGGAGACAGCGGCTCGGCTCCGTTGAATTAATTCTAGGTGGCTGCGGCCGCTTCCTCTGCAAAAACTTCTTCGGGAGTCTTGCGCTCCTTCAACCATTGATCAATCTCTTCCAGATCCTGGATCTGCAGGTTTCCGGCTGCTTGCTTGAGTCGTAGCACATTCATCAGGTAGTCATAACGAGCCTGGTAGAAGAGGGTGATCGAACGGTACAAGGCAAATTGCGAGTCCAGTACGTCGACAATGGTCCTGGTACCAACATCAAAGCCTGCTTGCGTGGCTTCGAGTGCCGTGCGGCTTGATTTTACCGCTTGCTCCAGCGCTTCGACGCGGCTCATCTCCGATAAAACGCCAAGATAAGAATCGCGTGTTGAGCGTTCAGTTTCGCGCGTTACGCGCTGCAGCTGCTCGCGGGCAGCACGATGCAAATATACAGCCTCACGAACACGGGATGACGTGCGTCCGCCTGCAAATAAGGGCACAGTCACCGAGATGCCGATCCGATCGTCATCGCTCTCGAAATCCAGCGAGGAATCGAAAGGGTTCGCTGGGTCGTTATCCAGAACGGTTGTGCGAACGCCTTCGTTTTTCCTGCTACCAGTACTCGCAACGAAATCGATGGTTGGATAATGTCCATTGCGACGATACGAAATTTCATCCCTGGCGAGGCCTTCATCGAGTCGGCTCGATACCAGCACCAGGTTTTGGCTCAGTGCCAGGTCGACCCAGTCGCTCTCGCTATTAGGATTTGGTGTACGCATCGGAAACTCTTCCCCCGGCGCCGACAGGTTACTCACATACTGCCCTGTGATTTCGCGCAGGTACTCACGCGCTGTTGCGAGAGAACGTTTCGCGGCAATCTCATCCGCAACAGCCTGATCATGAGCGGCCTGCGATTCCTGCACGTCGGTTATCGCAATTAGTCCAACGTCGAAGCGTTGTTTCGCTTGCTCTAGCTGCCGCGCAATCGCCTGCCGGTTAGCGTGAAGGGACGTAAGCCGATCCTCAGCGGCCAGGACATCGAAATATCTCTGCCCGACGCGAACGATGAGGTCCTGCTGAGACGCTTCGCGATCGGCTTCGGCCTTGGCTACCGTCTTATCCGCACGGCGAAGATCCACGATCTGATCCCAGCGGAACAGCGTCTGTCGAAGATTGACACTCCAATTCGTATTGTCGGCATCGCTATCTGATGAGCCGGGCAGCGTCCCACCCAAGCCATCAGGAAAATTGGCCGGGCCGGACGACTTGGTATTCGTCCAATCCCCCGAAAAGCTGATCTGTGGCAGCAACACGCCCCGCGCCTGCGGCTCGGCTTCCAGCGCTGCCAATCGGCGAGCCTCGGCCTCGTGAATGCGCGGGTCGCTCTGTAAAGCTTGCTGATAAGTTTCCAGCAGCGACGCTGCGTTTCCAGCGACAGGTATTGTGAGCAAGCCCAAAAATAAGGCTAACGTCTTGAAATTATGTATTTTTTTCATCTTGATCCGCTTCGCAGGTTGAGTAGCCGATGGCTATGATCGTTAGGTGTTATGGTTGACTATATCACCAAACCACTGAGAGTTTGAAGTATTAAATCTATTTGAGTTCCCTTAGCTGTCGGACGCCTGGTGCACACTGAAGTTCGCTCTATCTCTCTTGGCCACAGCGTCGATTATTTATTAGATGCAGCAGCAACTTAAGTGGTTTCGTCCTAGAACGAAAATTGTGGCTGTAAATTGGCGTTGATCAACGGTTTAAGTGATGTTTCGAACAGGCTATCAGTTTTCCATTCATTATCGCCAGTCCGGGTAACGAGACGGGCATCCATAACGGGTGCGTCGCCCACAACTACGAATAAGCGACCTCCTGGTTTTAAGGCCATCACAAATCGCGGATCGAAAGTCTGAATCGATCCGGTTACCGCGATCGCGTCGTATTGCGCATCCGGTAGTTCTTTCGTCGCATCCATCACAAGCAATTCGATATCCCTGGTGCCGGAGTCTTCGAGATTGGCCGCGGCCGTCTTAAGAAAATCTTCGTAGATGTCGACACTCGTTATTTCGCCGGCAAGCCGAGCAAGGCACGCCGTTACGAAGCCGGTTCCAGTCCCTATTTCGAGAACACTGTCGGTCGACTTCAAATCGAGAGCCTGCAGTAGCCTGCCTTCGAGCGTTGGCGTCATCATAAACTCGCCATGACCGATTGGGATCTCGGTGTCGGCAAATGCCAGAGCCTCAAAACCAACCGGTACAAATTGTTCGCGCGGTACTGTCATGAGCGCTAGAAGAATGTCGCTGCTAAGTACGTCCCATGCGCGAACTTGTTGCTCGACCATTTGTTGGCGCGCAAAATCGGTTTTCATTGTGTGGCTACCTGTTTATCACTGAAAAAATAGTAAAACCGTCGAGTTCCCTTACACTTACATTACGTTCGGTCGAATGCTGTGCGGCTATGGTTACAGAATTATGGTGAATCGTTGCGGCCTGCTGTGGCTGCTGGGATATGCTTACGGTGTGTAGGTCTTGAGCTTTTTTCGACCCCTGGGATCTCCAGCAATGGAGAGGACTATCGAGCGGCTAATAATAACAAATGATTTCCTTCCCGCATCCGACTAATTGGCAATGCGCCACGTTTGAGTATGAGCGTCAGTGGCTGGCTCAGGCGAATTAGCATGTCGCCGCTTATTTTCATTATTGCGCTTTCTGTTCTGCTTACACTGGCCGTTGCCACCGCAGTATTCCTGTGGCTGCGAAACAGGCGGGCGACACGACGGATGGCCAACTTGAATCGGGAAATGCTGGAGGCATCAAGGGATGCGTCTGTCGGGCGCCGCCTGAGTATTCCGCGCGATCCGGACTCTGCGCAATTCGCAAGTACCGTGAATCGTTTATTCGATGCGCTTGGGGAGCGCGACGAGAAAATCCAGGGTCGCGACAGGCTCTTCAAGGACTTTGCGCGCACTCTTCCGGAGATCGTCATCATTCATGATGAGAAGATACTGCTTGCGAATGAATCCGCCGCTTCGCTGGTCGGTCTTGATGCGCCACAATTGATCAGCCGGGATGTCGTTGATCTGGTCAAACCCGCTTATCGGGCGCTTTTTCGTAATGCCATGTCGAAACGACTGGCTGGTGAAAACGTTCCCAGACGGTTGGAGATTCAGCTCATAAATGGCGATGAGGCGGGCCTTTGGGTTGAGGCGCAGAGCTCCATTATCGAATTCCACGGCCGCAATGCGATTTTGACCGTAGCGCGTGACGTCAGCCATCGGAAAAGTCTTGAAGTGTCGTTGAGCCGCAGTAAGCGGCAAGCGCAGTACACGCTGGAGTCCATCGCCGAAGGGGTAATCACGACGGGCAACGATGGCCGTCTGGATTACATGAACCTGGCCGCCGAGTCCCTCATCGGCACGAATCGCGGTGATGCGGTCGGGCACCGCATTGGAGAGTTGTTTACGCTTGTTGATGAGACGGACAGAAGGCCGCTGGGGGACCCGGTTGAGCGCTGTATCGCGATGCGTCGTCGTGTGAATATGGGCCGGCGTGCTGTGATGGTTAGCGCCGATGGCGAGCATGAACACTCGGTTGAGATATCTGCGTCGCCGATTCGCGGGCCTGGCAGCTCCATCTCGGGAACCGTGGTTGTGTTTCACGACGTCGGTGAACTTCGTGGCCTGACACAGCAAATGAGTTATCAGGCAACGCACGATCCGCTGACCGGGTTAATCAACCGACGGGAATTTGAACGGCGGCTTGATGATGCTATGGATTCAGCACACGCTGAAGAAGCCGTGCACATGCTGTTTTACATGGACCTTGATCGCTTCAAAGCCGTCAACGATAGCTGCGGACATCTGGCCGGTGACAACATGCTGCGCGAGGTTGCCAACCTGATCAAAGAGCAAGTTCGCGATTCAGACTTCGTGGGCAGGCTTGGTGGTGACGAGTTCGGAGCTTTACTCATCGGTTGTCCGATCGAAAAGGCGCGACAGATCGCAAGCGACATTTGCAATGCGATAGCTGACTATCGCTTTGTCTGGAAAGACAAGATATTCAACATCGGCATCTCGATCGGGCTTGTTGAAATCAGTCACGTGAGTGGCTCGTTGCAGGACGTTCTCAGCGCGGCCGACTCGGCTTGCTACGTTGCCAAGCAGGAAGGCAGGGGCAAGGTGCACGTTTATTCCGCGAAAGACGAGGCCATCGCGCGCGAACGTGGGGACATTCAATGGTTGCGCGAACTGCAGACTGCATTGCACGAGAACCGGTTCGAACTGGCAGCGCAACCGATCATCGCGATGAGTGGCGGCGTGGAATCAGGTCCTGCAGTAGAGGTGCTGATTCGCCTTCCGGATAGCCAGGGACGCATTGCCGATACTGCTGACTTCCTGAAGCCGGCTGAGCGCTATCAGCTTATGCCGCAAATCGATCGCTGGGTTGTCGACGCGACGCTAGCTGCTATCGCTGGCGGCGAAATCAAGATCGCCAGCGGTCGCAATTGTGCGATCAACCTGTCGGGGCAAACACTTGGTGACGAGTCGTTTCTGAGTTTTGTCGTGGACGCGATGGATCGCACGGCCATATCGCCATCATCTATTTGTTTCGAAGTGACAGAGACGGCCATTCTATCCAACGTGCAACATGCGCAGCGCTTCATCGAGGTTCTGCACGGCATTGGTTGCGAGTTCTCTCTGGATGACTTCGGCAGCGGTTTGGGCTCCTTTTCCAGCCTCAAGCATCTGCCGATCGACTACCTCAAGATCGATGGCACCTACACGCGGAACCTGCGAACTGACCAGGTAAACCAGGAAATGGTTGCGGCCATGATCAAGCTTGCCCGCACGATGCAGTTCCGTATCGTTGCTGAGCAAGTGGAGAATCAGGAAGACTTTGACTGGCTACGCAATAGTGG
>Ga0316187_10005214_pt1 | contig 11242 bp, 9 predicted proteins | sample CroRivburrow1_MG_FD_204927 | JGI IMG/M metagenome (GOLD analysis project Ga0316187, IMG submission 204927) | Coastal sediment microbial communities from Maine, United States - Cross River worm burrow 1 | ecosystem: Environmental > Aquatic > Marine > Coastal > Sediment | place: USA: Maine...
GCGGATGTGGAGATCGTGTCCGCTGATGCGCAGTTGCTGCCCGACGGATCCAACTTTGCCGTAGCCTTTGTCATCAATGAAGGTCCCCAGTACACCATCGCCAATGTGGCTGTGAACACCGGCAACACATCGATTGATCCGGGAGCTCTGCAGGAAGCTGTGCAGGAAACGGTTGGCGATGTCTATGATGCCAGCAAGGTTGACAAGTCGGTAGAACAAATGACGCTGGAAGCCGGTAAATCCGGCTTTGCATTTGCACGTGCGCGACCCAATATCGAACGTGATCCGGTCAATCGTCAGCTCAGCATCACCTATAATCTTGATGAAGGCCCGCGGGTTTATGTCGAGCGCATCGATATTGTAGGCAATGTTCGTACCCTGGATGAAGTGATCCGCCGGGAGTTGAACATCGTCGAAGGCGATGCTTACAACCGAATTCTGATTGACCGCGCGCGCCGCCGTCTGACAGGCCTGGACTTCTTCGAGAAGATCGACATCCGTCAGGAAGAAGGCAGTGCGCCGGATCTTGCGGTTGTTGTGATTGATGTCATCGAGAAGTCCACAGGCACAATCAATTTCTCTGCCGGTTATTCGACGACAGAACAGGCAATTGGCTCGATCTCGGTCAGTGAGCGCAACCTGCTCGGTACCGGTAACCAGGCAAGCCTGTCGACGTCCCTGAGTTTCAAGCGGCAGTCCGTCAACGCAAGTTATACTGATCCGTACTTCCTGGATCGTGATATCTCTGCCGGTGTTGATGTATTCGGCAGCCGTACCGATATTGAGGACGAATCATCCTTTACCACCCAGCAGGTGGGCGGTGCCTTGCGGCTCGGTACACGTCTGGATGATTACAACTCGATCTTCGGCAAATACTCCCTGACCTATCGCGACATTGATGTTGGTAATGTCGAGAGTGCTTCGCGGGCAATCCGCGAATCCGAAGGAACCGATATCATCTCCAAGGTCGGTCTGACCTATGTGTATTCGGACCTGGATCATCCAAGCCGTCCGACTTCCGGTTTCCGGAGCAAGGTCAATGTTGAAGTTGCCGGCCTCGGTGGCGATGTGGAATGGGCGCGCGTTGATGCTTCTGCGCACTATTTCATGCCGTTGCTGTTCGATGGTGTGGTGCTGAAGGTCGAAGGTAATGCCGGTCACATTGAACCCTTCCCGGGTGGTGACAAGGTGCCGATCCTTGACCGTTTCTTCAAGGGCGGCGATTCCCTGCGCGGCTTCGCGCGCTCAGGTATCGGGCCGCGCCAGCGCAACGAGTTTGACGGCGAACTGGATTCACTTGGCGCAGAGACTTATGCCATTGGTACCCTGGAAGTGACCTTCCCGCTTGGCCTGCCGGAATCATTTGGTCTTGAAGGGTCTGTGTTCTCGGACTTCGGTACAGCTTTTGGAGCGCCTGAGACTAGTTCGGTGCAAGGTGATCCAGGTTGTGAAGTGAATGCGAGTGCCAACAACTGTGATGTCCTTGGCACAGGTGTTGCCTTCCGGGCTGCAGTCGGTGCCGGCGTGATCTGGCAGTCGCCGTTTGGTCCGCTGCGTCTTGATGTGGCCTATCCGGTGCTGAAGGAAAGTTTCGACGAGACCGAACTGGTTCGCTTTTCGGTTGGCACACGCTTCTAGGCACCTGCGAGATTGATTCAGCTTGTACCTGCAAGCTGCTGTACCTAATAGTAAAAGGCGGCACCCGTTGGTGCCGTCTTTTTTATTGTCAATTTCATGGGGCAAATCATGCCAGACGCGAAGACACTCAGGAGCGCGGACATCGCGCGCATCATGCAGCTTTTGCCACACCGTTATCCGTTTCTGCTGGTGGACAAGATAATCGACATGGACGGTGACCAGTCGTGCACCGGCATCAAGAATGTCACCATAAACGAACCGTTTTTCCAGGGGCATTTCCCGGCCCGGCCGGTCATGCCGGGGGTCCTGCTCATCGAGGCCATGGCCCAGACCGCTGGTGCACTGGCGCTGGATCACATGGGGGTTGAGGCAGCAGGCCAGCTTGTCTTCTTCATGACCATTGACAATGCCAAGTTCCGCAAACCCGTCGGGCCCGGAGATGTGGTGCATTTCCACGTTCAGCAGACCCAGAAACGCGGGCCGGTCTACAAATTCTCGTGTGAAGCGAAGGTGGATGGCGTCAAGGTCGCCCAGGCTGACATCGGCGCGATGCTGGCCAGCGACAGCTGACCAGCTTTACTCGTTTCATGCTCTTTTAGTCTTTGCGTTCGGTCACCGGCACATAGCTGCGCTCGGTCGGGCCGGTGTAGAGCTGGCGCGGGCGGCCGATACGCTGGGTCGGGTCCTCGATCATTTCCTTCCACTGGGCAATCCAGCCGACCGTGCGGGCAACCGAGAACAGAACGGTGAACATGGATGTCGGGAAGCCGAGCGCGCGCAGCGTGATACCGGAATAGAAGTCGATATTCGGATACAGCTTCTTCTCGATGAAATAGGGGTCTTCGAGTGCTATTTTTTCCAGCTCACGGGCAACGTCAAGCAACGGGTCATCCGTAATCCCAAGTTCGTCGAGCACTTCATGCGCGGTTTTCTGCATGATCTTGGCGCGCGGGTCGTAATTCTTGTAGACCCGGTGACCGAAACCCATCAGGCGGAATGGATCGTTCTTGTCCTTGGCACGGTCAATAAATTCCGGAATTCGGTCCACACTGCCGATTTCACTCAACATTTCCAGCGCGGCTTCGTTGGCGCCGCCGTGGGCGGGGCCCCACAGGCAGGCAATGCCGGCAGCGATACAGGCAAACGGGTTGGCACCCGATGAGCCGGCCAGACGCACGGTCGAGGTGGAGGCGTTTTGTTCATGATCGGCATGGAGGATGAAAATGCGGTCCATGGCACGGGCCAGAACCGGGTTCACCTTGTACTCTTCACACGGCACGGCAAAACACATGCGCAGGAAGTTGGAGGCAAAATCCAGGTCATTGCGCGGATACACGAACGGCTGACCAATGTGATACTTGAATGCCATTGCCGCGATGGTCGGGATTTTGGCAATCATCCGGCGTGCCGCGATTTCACGTTGATTCGGATCAGTTATGTCGGTTGAGTCGTGGTAAAACGCTGACATTGCACCAACCACGCCTACCATCACAGCCATTGGATGGGCGTCACGGCGGAAGCCGGCGAAGAACCGGTTCATCTGCTCGTGGATCATGGTGTGATAGGTAATCGCGGTTTCGAATTCCTTGCGCTGAGCCGCGTTCGGCAGGTTGCCGTACAACAGCAGATAGCAGGTTTCGATGAAATCACCGTGCTCGGCCAGTTCGTCGATCGGATAGCCGCGGTACAGCAACATGCCCGCATCACCGTCAATATAGGTAATGGTGGATTCGCAGCTTGCAGTGGACGTAAAGCCGGGATCAAGGGTAAATGCGCCGGTGCTGGCGTAGAGTTTGGACACATCAATGACCTCCGGTCCGATGCTGCCCTTGTGGACGGCCAGTTCATAGTCCTTGCCATCCAGGCTGAGTGTGGCGGTGCGGTTTGTTTCCGACATTTTTTTAATTTCCTCTCGCAAGCGGATAAATTCAAGGCTGCCGAAGCTCCCGAACGGGGTATCAGCCGCCAGATCAGTTTCCGGTCAGGTGCAGCCACCTGTCTGGAAATACTTTGATCGCTTGTAGGGTGTCATGAGCAACTGAAGTGTGTTGAAGAAACACAAATCGCTCTAGCGGGAGATTGTGACAGTTTGCCCTCAGGTTGTCTGCTTCACAGTTTCCGCCCAGTCACCTTGTCTGCGCTTAACACTGGCGTGTCGTGCTGCAATCTGCAATTTGCAACGTCAGAATGCAATGCGCATTTTGTTTACCTTGCATTGCAGCAATTTTCAAGATGCGGGCACGGCGATTGCGCCGGACAACCCGAATCACAGGTCTTTCAGGCGGCCCAGCGCTTCTTCACGTCCCAGTACGGCCAGCACATCGAATATGGGAGGAGACTGGGTGCTGCCGGTCAGGGCAGCCCGCAAGGGCTGGGCAACCTTGCCCAGCTTCAGGTCCTGTGCCGTGGCAAAATCGCGAACTGCCTGTTCCAGTGATTCGACTGTCCAGTCAGACTGTTTCTCGAGTACCGGCAACAGTCCGGCCATAACCTCGCGTCCGCCGTCATCCAGCAGGCCGGCGGCTTTTTCTTCCATGGCCAGCGGGCGTTTGGCAAACAGGAATTGCGATGATGTCTGCAATTCAATCAGCGTCTTGGCCCGTTCCTTCAGCCCCGGCATGGCTGCCAGCAGCTTTGCCTTGTTGCCGGGTTCATCAAGGGCTGACAGCATCGCCGCGCCGCCATCCACATGCGGCAGGACCGCGATCAGGGCGTCCAGCAATTCGCCATCCGGCGTGTCGCGCATGTAAAGGCCGTTCAGGTTTTCCAGCTTGGCGAAATCAAACCGGGCTGCCGATTTGCCGATCCCGTCCAGCGTGAACCATTCAATCATCTGTTCGGTTGAAAACACTTCATCGTCGCCATGGCTCCAGCCCAGGCGGGCAAGGTAATTGCGCATGGCGGGTGGCAGGTAACCCATGTCGCGATAGGCTTCCACGCCGAGCGCACCGTGGCGTTTCGACAGTTTGGCACCGTCTGCGCCATGGATGAGTGGGATGTGCGCCATAACCGGGACATCCCAGCCCATCGCCTTGTAAATCTGGCTCTGGCGGGCGGCATTGGTCAGGTGGTCGACACCGCGCACAATGTGGGTGACGCCCATATCATGATCATCCACGACGACTGACAGATTGTAGGTGGGGTTGCCGTCAGAGCGCAGGATGATCAGGTCATCAAGCTGATCGTTGGCATAGGTGACGTCGCCCTGAACCTGGTCTGTTATGATGGTTTCACCCTGCTGCGGAGACTTGAAGCGAACCACCGGTTTGATGCCTTCCGGAGCGTCACCGGCAGGCCGGTCGCGCCAGCGCCCGTCATAGCGCGGCGGGCGGCCTTCCGCATTGGCCAGTTCGCGCATGGCGGTCAGTTCTTCCGGTGAGCAATAGCAATGATAGGCATGGCCGGCATCCAGCAATTGCTGCACCACCTCGCGATGGCGATCCACGCGCGAATACTGCGAAACCACGTCGCCGTCCCAGTCGAGGCCCAGCCAGGTCAGGCCGTCCTTGATGGCCTGAATGGCTCCTTCGGTTGATCGCTCCCGGTCGGTATCTTCGATACGCAGCAGCATCCTGCCGCCGTTGGCACGGGCAAACAGCCAGTTGAACAGCGCCGTGCGGGCTCCGCCAATGTGAAGATAACCGGTAGGCGATGGGGCAAATCTCGTCACGACAGGCGCGGTCATGGCCAGTCTCCAATTAATCCGTATGGTGAGTTGATGCTTTCAATTAGCGCTCCGGCCCGTTTAGCATAGGGAATTCGAGTTTGTAAGGCCCGGCAACGGGTCCTGGGGCGTTTAGGTAATGGACTGGTTCGCTGCACATGCCGGCCGCGCGCACTCTACCCGCAATGGTGAGGGCAGCAGCGCGCTTGACGGCAGTGACGATACAACAGGTGCGGTTGGGCAGGACCGTGCGGGGCGCTGGTTGGCGACGCAGCTTCGGTTGCAAAGGGGCCGCACTGTTGTGTGGGCGCCGGTCAGCCTGGTGTGTGGCCTGATGGTGTATTTTGCCTTGCCCGTCGAACCTCCCATTACTGTCTCCGTGGTCATGATGATTGTCGTGTGTGGTCTGCTGCTTGCAGCGCTGCTGGGGCGGTCAGGGGTAATCGCGGTGCTGGTGAGCTTCGGGCTGGCCGGGTTTGTGCTGGGACATTTGGGAACAGTTTCGACCGATACGAAAGTCCTGCCTGGATCCACCGGCAAGGTCACCGTCAGCGGTTGGATCGATGAGGTGGGTCCGGCGACGGGCAAGCGCCTGCGAATGGTTTTCGCGATTGATGCGATTGAGGAGGTCAAGCCGCAATACTGGCCGGGCAGGGCCCGATTGTCGGTGTCTGCAGATCACGTCGGAGCTCATGCACGCGGAGACTATGTGAGGTTTCAGGCATGGCTGTACCCGCCCTTGACACCGGCCATACCTGGTGGCTGGAATTATGGCCGGGTGGGATGGTTTGCCGGGATCGGCGCCGGTGGCCGGGTAGCATCGGCACTGGAAAGGCCTGAAACCAAACCGGACCTGCGGCGCTGGTCGGACAGGCTTGCGGATCTCAGGGCGGGCATTGCCGACCGTATTCGCGCGCATCTGCCGGAGCGTGAGGCAGGCTTTGCCGTTGCCCTGATCACCGGCGAGCGCAGCGGTCTCGACAAGGACATGCGCGAGGCGCTGCAATTGTCCGGACTGGCTCACATCCTGGCGATATCCGGCCTGCACATGAGCCTGGTTGCAGGCGGCGTGTTCTGGCTGGTGCGCGCGCTGCTGGCCTTGTGGCCGTTGCTGGTGCTGAACTACCCGGTCAAGAAGTTTGCTGCGATGGCCGCTCTGGCAGCGGCCGGATTCTATCTGCTTATCTCCGGCCAGGCGATTGCCACGCAGCGGGCCTTCATCATGCTGTCGGTGATGTTTCTGGCAGTGTTGCTGGGCCGGTCGGCAATCTCCATGCGCAACCTCGCGGTTGCCGCCATTATCGTGTTGCTGATCGCCCCGCAGGCCGTACTGACGCCCAGCTTTCAGATGTCTTTCCTGGCCGTGATGGGCCTGATTGCCGGGTACGAGCTTATGGGCGGCTGGCAGGGCAAGCTGCGCGCGGGGCTGTCGGCCAGGCCCCTTTATCAAAGGGGGGTGATCTACATCGTGGTGTTGGTGGTCGGGTTGTCGTCCACCACCATCATTGCCAGTGCCTTCACCACACTGCCTGCCGCATATCATTTCAACCGGTTTGCGGCGTGGGCGCTGCCTGCCAACCTGCTGGCCATGCCGGTCGTCACCTTCCTGGTGATGCCCGCTGCGGTGGCTAGTGTCTGCGCGATGCCGTTCGGGCTGGACTACTGGCCGTTGCAGGCCATGGCATGGGGGCTGGAAACCGTACAGGTGATTGCGGTGATGGTTTCGAGTTGGCCGGGTGCGACGAAGGTTGCCGGCGCCATGGTGCCGCAGATGGCGTTCCTGTCCGGTATGGCTTTGTGTTTTCTGGCTTTGTGGCGTGGCAGGTTGCGCTGGGCCGGCGGCGGGCTGGCTGTTATGGCGGGGTTTGCGGCAATCGCGCTTGGGCCGCGGCCTGATATCCTGGTTGAGCGCTCTGCGGCAACAATGGCTGCGCGGATGCACGAGGGTGACCTGGTACCCGTTTATGCACGCCGCGGCAGGTTTGCCGCCGAGCGCTGGTTGCTGGCCGATGGTGACGATGCTGATCTGGCGCAGGCAGCCAAACGGACCGGCTGGACATGTGCCGATGATAGCTGCCGGGGCCACGTGAAAGGCAGAAGTGTGCTGTGGCTGGGACGCAAGGCAAAACCGCCGCAAGACTGCCGGACAGTGGACATTGTCGTATCCGCAAACCCGTTGCGTCGCACATGCGGATATCCAACATCACAACAGCTTCACATCGACAGGTTTGACGTGTGGCGCAATGGCGCCCATGCCATCCACATGACCACCGGCGGCAAGCTGCAAGTGACAACAGCCCGAGAGGTTTCCGGCACCCGGGCATGGGTCTATCAGCCGGTGGCACGGCGCAAGATATTGCTGCTTGATCCGGGGCCGTGGATCGAAAACCCCGCTACCGGTTCAACCTCCAAGACGCAGGCCGCTCAGTAGCGGCGCAACAGGCCAGCCAGTGTGCCTTGCACCTGCACCTGGTCGGGGCCGAAAATCCGGGTTTCGTAGGATGGATTGGCGGCTTCCAGCGCGATCGAATCTCCCTTGCGCCACAAGCGCTTGAGGGTGGCTTCTTCATCCTCCACCAGGGCAACCACGATCTCGCCATTGCGCGCGGTATCGGCTTTGCGGATCAGCACCGTATCGCCGTCCAGAATGCCGGCTTCAATCATTGAATCGCCGCTGACTTCCAGCGCGAAATGCTCGCCCGGGCGCAGCATGTCGGGCGGTACCGGTACATTGGTGGTATGATCCTGTATGGCGGCAATCGGCACACCGGCGGCAATGCGGCCCATCATCGGCACATCTATTGTGGCAGCAACCGGTGCGGCGTCAGGGGCCTTGTCGTCGGCCATGCCGCGCGAGCCCTGTATGACACTTGGATTGAACGGTTTGCGCTCCGGCTTGCCCATGGTGGCCGGACCGGCGGATGAATCCGGCATTTTCAACACCTCCAGCGCCCGGGCGCGATGCGGCAGGCGGCGGATGAAACCGCGCTCTTCGAGCGCCGTGATCAGCCGGTGAATGCCGGATTTGGACCGCAGATCAAGCGCTTCCTTCATTTCCTCAAACGACGGTGGCACGCCGGTTTCTTTCAGCCGGTCGTGGATCAGCATGAGCAGTTCGTGTTGCTTGGCGGTCAGCATCAGGTGTTTTCCTTGCCGTTTGTCAGGATGGCTTGAAGAAAAAGCGTGCCAACCGGAATCAGAACAAATGCGAAACCTTTATGACATGTTCCTGCTATGTTCGGCAAGGGGCAGTGGCGAGAATATTGATAATTGCGGGGTTTTTCCGAGTTTTCAGGAAATTTGGTGCTGTCACATGAAACGAACCGAGGTCGTTGCATGTGGCCACTGGCGGCGGGGCCGCCGGTTGAAGTGCCGCAGAACCATACCGGGTCAGTCCGTCGGTACGGGGCCGTCCAGCGGGTGCAGCGGCACGTCCGGGAAATCTTCGATTCCGTTTACATGCGCAGGCGACATGACGGCCACAACTGCAAGTTCGCCAGTTGAGAGGCTGGGGTTCAGTTTGCGTTTCATTCTCTCACTCCAACAAGTAAACGAATGTGCCAGTGCCACAAGTCTGCAGGCCCGGATTTGCGAGTTGAAGACTGTTAACCGATGCGTAATCGATCAGGCATCTGATGTTAATGTTGCTGTTTTTGTCATGCGTGCAACAATACAACTCGTGGGTCCTGAGGTGCATGAAACCATGCCAGACATGAACATTTCCTGAACAGTGCCCCGGAATTATAGAGCTGGAAAAAATGGCATTGCCCCGGCCATACAGATTCCCCATTGCCGAATGGTCTCGGCTCCGTGATCGATCGTTCCTGGTCCAACAGCTTGGTCATCTCGAGGTATGCGGGGTTTTCGGCATAACGAAGAAGATGGAGCACTCGTCCTACCTGCCTAGCCTGATGCTAAAAATCCCGCAATTGCAGCTGTTCACTGGCAGGGACAGTGGGGAGTAGACTGCCACTTACAAACAACATGATGGCCGGTTGTCTTATGGATCGGCTCGGGGAAAATGGTGAGTTTTATCAGCAGTCCCAGGAATTCAAAGCAAGTGTTGGACGCCCCGCGCCTGCTTCGACACGGTGGGTTAAGTGAATATCAGCGCAATTACCATGCCGATTACGCCCAGAACCAGGCCGGCAATGAGCATTGGAACGAGACTTCTGCCAGAACGGGGATCCTCGGTTTCTATCTTTATTTCAATTCTTTCGGCCTGTTTCTTGTCCACAATTGTCTCTCCTTCGGCGTAAGAATGGTAGTGGAATCGCGCCTTCTGGTGATCTTCCAAAGAGCGATGACAGGTTACCGGGTACTCCAACCAAGGTTCTTGTAAGCCAGGTCGATGGTGTTGGCTTTGCGCCACAACAAACTGCAAGCACTAAAAATCCAGCAACAGCACCCGAACCTGCTCACCCGCCTTTGCGGCAGGCGCATGGGGCCGGCGGATTATCAGGCAGTCGGCTTGGGCGAAGACGCGCTGCATGGAGCTGTCCTGCCTGGGGAAGGGGGTTGCAACCAACTCGCCCTGATCGCCGCGCGCCAGCGTGGCGCGGATGTAGTCCTGGCGCTGGTCGTTGGTCTTCATACCTGATCCCAAAACCGCGGTCACGGGATCAAACGAGCGGGTATCGCCGGTCATCTTGGCGATCAGCGGCAGGATGAACAGCCTGGTGCACACCATGGCCGAGACCGGATTGCCGGGCAGGCCGATGACGCGTTGCTCGCCGCGCCTGCCGAACATCAACGGCTTGCCGGGGCGCATGGCTATTCTCCAGAACCCGATCTGGATTCCGGACTTTTCCATGGCCGCCTGCACCAGGTCATGATCCCCCACAGAGGCGCCGCCAATGGTGACGAGAATATCGGCACCGGCGGCACGCTCAATGGCCTTTTCGATGCGGGCCGCCTTGTCCGGGATAATGCCCAGGTCCACCGGTTCGCCGCCGAAGCGGGCGACCATGGCGGCAATTGCCAGCGTGTTGGACGAGATGATCTGGTCTTCGCGAGGGGTGCTGCCGGGTTCAACCAGTTCATCACCGGTCGCCAGCAGGGCCACCGATGGCCGGCGTACCACTTGCACACGGTCGTGGTTCATGGCCGCGGCGAGGCCGATCTGGCGGGCGCCCATGACCGTGTGCCGGGGCAACAGTATTTCGTCTTTTCTGAAGTCCAGCCCGGCGGCGCGGACAAAGCTGCCTTTGGTGGCCGTCTTCATCACCGTGACGGTACCGGCTGTGTCTGTTTCAGTGTTTTCCTGGATGACGATGGTGTCGGCACTGCGCGGTAACGGCGCGCCGGTGAATATGCGTACCGCTGTGCCCTTTGTGAGACGGCCGGAAAAGCCGTGACCTGCAGGCGCTTCGCCAATCACCTTCAATGTGACAGGTACATCTGCGATGTCGGCAGCACGCACCGCATAGCCATCCATGGCGGAAGCCGCGAATGGTGGCTGCGCACGCTGCGCCTTCAACGGCCCGGACAGGACGCGGCCACTGGCATTGGTCAAGGGCACGTCTTCCGCGCTCAGCGGTTTGACGCCTTTCAGTATCTGGGCCAGGGCGTCATCGACCGGGAGCAGGCTCATGATTTGGGGTCTGCCTTGAAGTGGCCGGACTTGCCGCCCAGTTTCTCGATCAGCATGACGTCGGAAATGACGATGCCGCGATCCACCGCCTTGACCATGTCATAGACGGTCAGGCAGGCGACCGAAACGGCGGTCAGCGCTTCCATTTCCACGCCGGTCTTGCCTTCCACCTTGACGTTGGCGGTAACATCCACGGCGTTGTCGGGCTCGTTGATTTCCAGATCGACGGTGATCCTTGAAATCGCCAGCGGATGGCACAGCGGGATCAGCTCATGGGTGCGCTTGGCGGCCATGATGCCGGCAATGCGCGCGGTGGCGATGACATCGCCCTTCTTGGCCATGCCTGA
>Ga0316187_10005215_pt1 | contig 11242 bp, 10 predicted proteins | sample CroRivburrow1_MG_FD_204927 | JGI IMG/M metagenome (GOLD analysis project Ga0316187, IMG submission 204927) | Coastal sediment microbial communities from Maine, United States - Cross River worm burrow 1 | ecosystem: Environmental > Aquatic > Marine > Coastal > Sediment | place: USA: Maine...
CAGCAAACACAGGCTTCAAAGCCGAAGCCGAGCTCACCGACGAAGCACTCGAAGCATTCGAAGCCGCCTTCGGCGAAGGCGATGATGACTTCACCGACGCCTCCATCAACGAAGACTTCACCGAAGACCTCGCCGACTTCGACGACGACTTCTCCGAAGCCGCGTAAACGATCGCACTCTGGTAGAACGGGCTTCCAGCCCGTTTCTTCAACCAATACAACCCAACATCAAAAACAAGACGCACGGCCAATCGACCGTGCGTCTTTCAATTCAGCTTCAATCCAAACAAGCGACCAACTCACTTGTCGTAGTAGTCAATATTGATCTGCGTGTACTTCGACCACTCGTCGGGCAGATCCTCATCTTGGAAAATCGCCTGCACCGGGCACTCATCCACACACAGCCCGCAATCAATGCACACATCCGGATCGATGTACAACTGCTCCGCGCTCGCAAAGTCCGGCTCATCCTTCGTCGGATGGATGCAATCCACCGGGCACGCATCCACACACGCCGTATCCTTCGTCGCTACACAAGGCTCTGCAATTATATGAGTCATCCGCTTCGCTCCTTATCGACGCTGTGACCAGTCATATCAACCGGCCCGACAGCAACTACCATTTCCTGTAGCACACTCTACGCCACAACTCAACCATCGGCCAACCCACCCCAAACATCCAACTTTCTTGCCCCTCTCCCTCTTCTCTGTGCCCTCTGTGTCCTTTGTGGTTACAACCACCTCCCTACCATCCACAATGACCGAAACCCCTCAAAAACACCACATCCCCGCAGATCGAGCCAGCTCCCACATCCAATGGCTCAAAGAACTCACCGCCATCCCCACCGCCGCCGGACATGAACGCCGCGTCATCGATTGGCTCAACGCTTGGCTCAACCACCGCCCAGACCTCACCGCAAAGACCGATCCCCACGGCAACATCGAAATCCGGATCGACAACAACCCAAAAACAGACAACCCCATCTACTTCACCGCCCACCTCGACCACCCCGCCTTCGTCGTCGAAGAGACGCTCTCACAAGCCGAACTCATCCTCCAGTTCCGTGGCGGCGTCATGGACGACTACTTCCCAGGCGCAAAGATCAGAATCCATACCCCAACAGACGACCAGCCAAACGACTACACCCTCGCCACCATCTCCGAAGAAATCAAACCCGACCCCGAAGCTGATCCGAAGCCCCCGTACAAACGCTACCACGCCATCCTCGAAAGCCCCCGCCCAATCGACCCCGGATCCATCGCCACCTGGGACCTCCCCGAACAAGAAATCATCACCGACGACGACGGCAAGCAAATCCTCTACACCAACGCCTGCGACGACCTCGCCGCCGCCGCCGCCGCCCTCGCCGCCCTCGATGAACTCCGCCACGCCCACTGCGCCAGCGACATCCGCATCCTCTTCACTCGCGCCGAAGAAGTCGGCTTCATCGGCGCGATCGGCGCAAGCCGCGACCAATTCATGCCCAAGGCCTCCCGCATCATCGCGCTTGAAAACTCCCGCGCCTTCGCAGACTCCCCCATCCACGCAGGCCCAATCGTCCGCGTTGGCGACCGCATCTCCGTCTTCTCCCCAGACCTCACAGGCGCCGTCGCAAAGGTCGCCGAAACCATCGCCGGCGGTCCCGCAACTCCTACCGCAGCACAAAAAGAATCCGACCTCCCCACATGGCGCTGGCAACGCAAGCTCATGGCCGGCGGCGCATGCGAGGCCTCCGTCTACTGCGCCTACGGCTACACCTCCACCTGCCTCTGCCTCCCCCTGGGCAACTACCACAACATGGCAAACCTCACCGACGCACAAGCCGGTAACCACGAACAAATCCACGGCACGCCCCCCCGCGTCGGACGCGAACACATCGGCATCGACGACTACCAAGGCATGATCGACCTCCTCTTCGCTGTCGGCACCGACCTCCCCAAAACCCCCGCCTTCATCGACCGCATCGAAAAACTCTGGACCGACAAATCGAGTATCCTCCAGTAACCAGCCCGACCTGATCCCCAATAATCAGACAACACCCAAAGGAGATCACCCATGGGATTCATCATCACCCTCGCCGTCATCGCCGCGATCGTCGTCGTCATCCTCCTATTCGTCATCGGCATCTACAACAAACTCGTCGCCCTCAAAAACCGCTACCTCAACGCCTTCGCCCAGATCGAGGTCCAGCTCAAACGACGCCACGACCTCATCCCCAACCTCGTCGAGACTGTCAAGGGCTACATGTCCCACGAGAAAGAAACCTTCGAGCGCGTCATCTCCGCGCGCAACCAAGCCGCCTCGCTCCTCGAAGCCGCCTCCAAAAACCCATCCGACCAATCCGCGATGACCGCGCTGGCCGACGCCCAGGGCGCCCTCTCCGGCGCCGTCGGCGGGCTCATGGCCGTCATGGAGGCCTACCCCGATCTCAAAGCCGACACCCAGGCCACCATGCTCCAGGAAGAACTCACCTCCACCGAAAACAAAATCGCCTTCGCCCGCCAGTCCTACAACGACTCGGTCACCACCTACAACACCTACCGCCAAGCCTTCCCCCCCGTCGTCATCGCCCCCATGGTCGGCCACCCCACCGACGCCGCCTTCCTTGAGTTCGAAGACTCCGCCCAGATCCAACAAGCCCCAAGCGCATCCCTCAGTTAAACATGCCGGGTGCCCCGACTCGCCGTCTTCGGCGCAGTCGGGTGTGTGAAACACAAGCCAATGACCAACTCCCCCCGCCAAACCATGGACTTCTTCGAACACCAGGACCGCGCCAAAGCGTGTTCCCGCAAGTTTGTCCTCCTCTATGCAACCGCAGTCATCCTCATCTGCATCATCCTCGCAATCATCGCCGCCCTCGTTGTTTACTTCACAACCAACAAGCCAAACGCAAACCCAGCCCCCGTCGCGATGGCCGCCGCATTCGCAACCGCCGCCATCACCGCCCTCCTGATCCTCGCCGGCTCCGCCCACCGGATCGCCCAGCTCCGGGGCGGCGGCTCATCCGTCGCCCGCTCCCTCGGCGGCATCCGCATCGACCCCTCCTCACGCGACCCACAACAACGACAACTCCTCAACATCGTCGAAGAAATGTCCATCGCCTCGGGTGTTCCCGTCCCGCCCGTCTACCTCATGCCGGGCGAAAAAAACATCAACGCCTTCGCCGCCGGATACACGCCCGGCGACGCCGTCATCGGCGTCACCCAGGGCTGCATCGATGGACTCAAACGCGATGAGCTCCAAGGAGTCATCGCCCACGAGTTCTCACACATCCTCAACGGCGACATGAAACTCAACATCCGCATGATCGGGTTCCTCAACGGCATCCTCCTCCTCACCATCATCGGACACATCCTCCTCCGCTACGCCCCCCACACCGCACGCGACAAAAACGGCGTCCCCATCCTCCTCGTCATGCTCGTCGTTGCGATCTCCATGCTCATCCTCGGCGCACTCGGCGCGCTCGCCGCCAAGATCATCCAGGCCTCCGTAAGCCGACAACGCGAGTTCCTCGCCGACGCCTCCGCCGTCCAGTTCACACGAAACCCCGAAGGCATCGCAAACGCCCTCCGCCGCCTCGGATCGCGTTCACGCTCAACCCGCATCAAACACCCACGCGCCGAAGAATCCGCGCACATGTTCTTCGGCCAAGCACTCAAACTCGGCTCATCCCTCGCCACACACCCACCCCTCCCAGACCGAATCAAACGAATCAACCCCCAATGGGACGGCACCTTCCTCCCCCCTTTAGAAGTCACCGCCCCCGAACCAGCACCAAAGAAACAATCCGCCCAAGAACGACTCAAAGAACAAATGAATAAGCGCATGGGTATCCCAATCCCCGACACTCTTTCTGACGCTGTCCCCAATCCACTCCAGCACGCCGCCATCCTCACCCCCCTCCTCGCCCTCTCAGGCACCATGTCCCCCGCGCACATCGACCACGCCCGCACCATCATCAAGTCCATCCCCGATGAGCTCAAAGAAGCCGCCCGCGACATCTCCTCCTCGCGAGCCATCGTCTACGCCCTGCTGCTCGACCGCAAAGACGCCGCGATCCACCAGGCACAAATCGACCACCTCGAACGCCACGCCGACCCCGCCATCGCCAAACTCACCGAACAGCTCTCATCACACGCGACCAAACTCGAGCCCCACCTCCGCCTCCCGCTCCTCGACATGACCCTCGCCTCCCTCGCCCACCTCTCCGACCAACAACACCAAACCTTCCGAGCCAATGTAAAATCCCTCGTAGAGATGGACAACGCCATCGACCTCTTCGAATGGGTCACCTTAAACATCCTCACCCGCCACCTCGACGAACGCTTCGGCCAAGCAGCCCCCCAAGTCACCCAGTACTACGCCCTGGGCAAACTCACCGACGAACTCTCCGTCCTCCTCTCCACCCTCGCCTATTCGGGCGCAGCAAACAAGCAAGAAGCATCAACCGCCTTCGATCTCGGACACGCTTCATTGAAAAACCCCGGCGCCCGCCTCCTCCCAAAGCAGGACGCCACCCTCCCCAAACTCGCAGACACCCTCACCACCCTGAGCTCCTGCTCATGGAAACTCAAACGCGACCTCCTCAAGTCCTGCGCCCTCATCACCGCCGCCGACCACCACATCACAACAACCGAAGCCGAACTTTTGAGAGCAATAGCCGACGCCCTAGGCGTACCAACCCCCCCGCTGCTTCCGAATCAGCAGCTGGATGAACCGATGAATGAAAAAACCTCGCATAGATAGCGAGGGGTCAAACTCTTCTAGCTCTAGATGTACGCATTTGATCAACGCCGACGCCGCGCCCCAACAACCCCAGCCATCGCGAACAATCCAAACGCACTCGGAGCAGGCACAATTTCTAAAAAGTAAGTTTCAAACTCACCAGAGTACAGCACCCCGTCCTGTCGAATTTGATAAAACCCGCCGGAACCATCACTACCAACCACTCCTGGCTCAGACCGCAATTCAGGACTATCAAACAGCTCCTGTTTAGTTACAAAACCAAGCTCGAATCGGCTTGGCGCCCGCTGCCCTGGATCTCTAACCCAATCAATATCCATGCGATCGAGATTGAGATCTCCACAACAAGAAAAATCATTGATGAGTAGATTTACATATGCGGTTCCAGTGTACGTCGTTGTGTCGAATGTCAACTCAGAATAAAAAGCATCCTCGTATCGCACCGTGTTTTCATTCACAGGAATAGCCATGGCATCCGTGTCTATCCAAATAGTCCAAGACCAAAAAGCAAATGGCGACATTCCGAACTGCCCATTAAAGATGTACTGCACCACCTCTCCCCGTGCCACCCCGGCCCCCATCGCACACGCCAGAACACAAATCGAGCAAACCCTCATCGCAAGTCTCCACATATATGAATCAGATCCAATATCAATACGAAACATACCACAAAACAAACACAAACCCCAATATTCTTAAAATTTCGGTTATAAAAAACGCCCCACCACATCAAAAACCATCACTCCACACCCACATTCCGCCGCCAATACCGCCGCCGACCACCACATCACCACCACCGAAGCCGAACTCCTCCGCGCCATCGCCGACACCCTCTCCGTCCCCGTCCCCCCACTCCTCCCCAACCAACAACTCAACTAACACCCCCGCAACCAAAAAACCGCCTCCCCCGGGCTTCCGGGGGAGGTGTCTGCGCAGCAGACGGAGGGGGTCTTTCTTACTCTTACTCTTTCCCCTCTGCCATCTTCCGCCACCCCTCACTCAAATCATCAAGCGACCACCGAGCCCCACACTCGCTGCAACAATCAAGCCCATCAGCAATCTCATACCCACACACAAAGCACATCCGCCCCCGAAGTTTCTGAAAGCGCGTGATCGGAACACTCACTCTTGTAGCCAACACCCATGACAAAGCCGTCATACCAATCGGAGCCAGCATCAACATCCACAACAACCAAGGCCGATCAATCAACATCTCCATCGGGATCCATTTGTGCTCAAATGCCAGAAGCACAAGCTTCCATCCTCCACCAATAACGATCGTAAACAAACCAATCGTCACCACAACCCCCCGCACCACAATCACCGGCGTCCCAAACCAAACCGTCCGCTTCTTCATGCCTAGATCATACACAAAAAAGAATCCGCTCAAAGAGCGGATTCTCTGCATTCAACTAAATCAACCCCACCAGCTTACGGAGCGCAGAAACACGAGGACTCCACCACCGTGTCCGCCCCCGCAAACGCACGCTCGATCTTCGTATCAAGCGCCATCGCTTCCCCCATCTTTCCCTGCCCCGCCAGTGCCTCGCGGAGTCCAACAAGCGCCCACCCGTTCCCGCGATTCCATTCTAAATCCTCCCGGTATAACTTCTCCGCCTCAACATACCCCCCGCTCTCAACGAGCAGCGCACCCAAAGCATGCCGCACCGGGAGCATCCACGCCGGCGGCTCGTCATACACCAGCGTATCCTCCTGCGCCACACCGGCACGCAGTATCGCAAACGCCTCCTCCTTCTTCCCCTCGCGGTACAGCAACTCCCCGAGCATCATCGCCCGCGCAATCGGCAGCACCTCGTGTACCTGGTTGTTAAACACATACCAATCCATAGGAACAAGCGCAACCCGCCGCTCAAACTCCGCCATCTCCGCCCGTGCCTGTTTGGTCCGCCCGAGCGCGCTGTTGGCTACCGAACGCGCATACGCCCAAGTCGCCCGCGACATCAACCGATAATCCGCATAATCCGGCTCCTCAAGAATCTCCTCCCACTTCCCAAACCGGATCATCACATGCAACGAGCTCGGCATGATCCCCTCGATCAATCCCGCAAAGTCACGCAAAGGCCCCTCAGGCATCTCATTCTCAAGATCACGCGCCGCCCCGATCGCCGTCGCATAATCACCCGACATCATCGATGCAAACGCAAGAAAATGCTGGTTGTGCGCGTAGTACATCGCATAGATCCCAGGATCAGGCGCGTCAGCAAAGTACGCCCGGTCCGCCTCGATCGCGACCTGATTCGCCGCCGCCGCATCAGAATACCGACCCACCCGGATAAAGATATGCGAAGGCATATGCACCAGATGCCCAGACCCAGGCACCATATCAATCAAATCCTCCGCCGCCGCCACCGCACGATCAGGATTCTTCGACGCCTCCACCGCATGGATATAAAAATGCTTCGCCCCCGCATGCTCAGGATGCTCCCGGATCACCCGCTCAAGCGCATCAACAACCTCCTCGATCCGCCCCTTAGGCTCCCCCTCAACCGTCCAGTAGTCCCAAGGCTGTAGGTTCATGAGCGACTCAGCATACAAAGCCCCCACATCCCCATCATGTGAAAAGTCCGCATACACATCCCCCATCGCATCGGCATACGCGACATCAAGCCCATTCCGATCCTCCGGCGGAGGAAACTCGTACCGCGCCGAAACCGCATGCACAATCGCCCGCTCCATCGCCGTCTCGTCATCAAGCGCCGCAATCGCTAGGTCGGCCGCCTCACGCGCCCGCCGCGACCGCTCCTCGGTCATCGCCGGATCATTAATATTAATCCCCTGGCAGTACGCCACCCCCCACCACGCCATCGCCGCCGACGGATCAACCTCCGCCGCCTTCTCAAACGACCGGATCGCCTCGTCATGGTTGAACCCATACATCAGCTGCAACCCCTGATCAAACCACCCCTGCGCCTCCCGTGAATCCGTCGTGATCTTCTTGGAGTAATCCCCAAACCCATCGTACCGGAGCGCAACATCACCCCCATCCACGCCCCCACCGCCAACCCCCGCGCCATGACAGCCACTTAGCCCACCCAACACCACGCCGCACACCAAAGCCATTGTCGCTCGACCAATATTGTTCATTACTTCCGCCTCTCTTTGTCGCTTATCTTCGCTCACGAAAAAACCCGCTTAACCGAACGGGCTCAGGAACCAGTATACCAGAAATACGCAACGCTCGTCAGTCTTCGAGATCGGCCACCCTCAGAATCGATATGCAGCCGATACTACATCAACCAACAAGATGAATCAAAAAAACCGGCTCCACACGGAGCCGGCTTCTGATACACAAACAAGAAGAAACAACTCAGCACGAACGACGACGACGCGTTCCAACCATCCCACCGAGCCCGATCAACGCAAGCGTTGTTGGAGACGGGACTGTCGAAATGGTGATGTTGTCAAGCGTCATATCGTAATCGTCATTGGTAAAGAAAAACCCAGGGAGCAGTGTCGTGATCGCGATCTCATCAACACCTGCCAAGACATCTGCGAAGGTTACGCCGTCCGGCAGGACCGGCTCAAAGGTGTTCGGGTCAAAGGCACCGTCGCCGCCCCAACCAGCGGGCAGATTGGTCAAAGTAGTATCGATCGTCACAGAAAGATTGGTGAACCCATTGAACGAATCGGCAGAGTACCAATCAAACAGGTAGTACGCGCTCGCCCAAGAATAGCCGGGGTCACCAAGGTCATAGTTGCGGAGTTCGAGCACCATCGGACGGTGGATCCCAAGCCCAGCAAAGCCAATCTGATTGATGTCCAAATCAAATGAGATCGTTACCTCGTCGTACTGGGTGTAGTCGCCCAAGTAAGCAGCGTTGGTATTGTTGGTAAATGGAATGCCGAAATCGTTAAACTGTGTCCGGTACCCAGCCCCTCCGCCAACACCAGCGGTGTTGTCGATGACAGTCGCTCCGCCAAAGCCCTGAGGCCCTTCCCAGCCGTGGGTTAACCCATCCTCAAAGTCAACAACAGTGGTCGACACACCCGCCAGCGAAGCCGCCGTGGTGGTGCCAAGTGCAAACATCAGTGCAGTAATTTTCATTTCTTTCCCTTTCAAAGTTCCGATCCGCGTCTCCCGCGGCAAGTTCGTTCTTCCAGCTCGCCCAAGATCCGTTCCTGAGCGAGCCGCCTCCGCACAGAGCACTGGATGCCAATCATCCAAATAAACCAATGTGTTCTATGCCCAGACTGTGTTATAACGCTACTCTTGGCCCATTGCAAGGAAGTTTCCCTGAAACTTCTGTGAAATATCGTGCAAACGGTTAAATTCTCGTGTATACTCCAGATATGCCCGATTCTGGGCCAAAATTTATCGTGAGAATTTTGCACAATGACTCATACGGATGCTCAATCTAGTTCAACCTCCACCCCGACGATGGGCACACTTGAGATCCGCATCAATGCTGCGGGTGAGGATCTCCTGAAAGGCTTGGCTTCCGTGCTGGGACAAATCCCCGCCACCGATGCCGGGCCCCAGCAACTCGCCAAGGAACTCGGGATCGACAAGGTCCTCGCCTCGCGAATCCTCAAGGCACTCCGTGCACCCGACCCCATGTCCGTCGTCCACCGTGTGCCAGGCCCCGAGCCAATGCGCCGCTTGCTCAAAGCTACATCCAAGCTCGGCGTCAATCCCCAGGACCTCATCAACGCCAACTCCGCCGTCGATCGTTTCGAGTCGCTCATCAGATCAGAGATCGGCGATCGCAGCGCCCTCGACGCGATCCTCAGCGCCTGGGTACCCGAAGCACGCCGCGAGTTTGAGCTGCGAAGAAAGCAATCCGCTTTCCGTGCGATGTCTCAGCTCAAGGGAGCGCAAGCCGATGTCTACGCCGAAGCCGCGATCTTCTACCCCAGCCCGGACAATGTGCACATCGATATCGTCTGGATAAAAGCCGTCATCGGGCTGCACCGACTCCGCCCAGGCGTCTGCGTGAAGTTCACCAGCCACCGCCAAATCGAAGACCAATCCGGCCGAAAGACATACACGCTGACCGGCGAGCCAGTAGACAGTGTCTCCAGCGCCACCCTCGAGGACTATTGCTCGACCCCCACACCATCACTGGATATCCACCACGCCGGCGAGCTGATGCACTACACGCTCCAAGAAAACTGCTTCGGCGCTTCAAGCTCGATCGACCTGGTCACCTGCGAGGTCAACCGAGCCGAGATGCCACGCTACATCCCCGACGAACGCAAACGCAAAGCTTGGGCATCGAGCGACATCAACATCCCATCCAAACGCATGCAGTTCGATGTCCTCGTCCACAAAGACCTCTACAACCGCTCATTCCCAGAACTCCGCATCTACGACACCGCCATCAACGGCCAAGCAGACATCAATGACCCAGCGTGCGATGTCGACCAGCTCGACCTGCTCGAATCCATCGACAACCTCGGCGAAGGACTCGGTCGATTCGGATCTTCGCTCGTCCCCAACTACCGAAAGATGATCGAAGAAGTTTGTACCACACTCAGTTTCAACCCCGCAATGATGCGAGGCTACCGCTGCACCGCAGACTACCCCATCTACGGCTCACAAACCGCGATGATTTTCTCAACACAAGAACGAATGTAACCACCCCACCTTCGGCTTCATCTCTACACAGATTCCATATCCATACATACAACAAAAAAAAGAAGCCCGCTCAATCAAGCGGGCTTCCCGTATTTCGATTCAATCAACTCAGGATTCGTCGGCCTTCGCGATCTGCCACTCCTCAAGATCCACCGGCGCCTGCCGACCAAAGATCGACACCAGCACACGAACCATCCCCTTCTCAGGGAACAACTCATCAACCGTGCCCTCGTAGTTCTCAAACGCACCCTCGCGGATCGTCACATTCTCGCCCTTCTCGAACATCAGCTTGATCGTCGGCTCATCCTCGGGCTTCCGCGAATCGAGCAGCATCTTCTCCGCCTCGTGCATCGCCATCGGCGTCGGACGACCAGCGGTGCCAATAAAGTCACCAACACCCGTCGTCTCCTTGATCAAGAAGAAAATATCCTGCGGGATGCGCCCGTCATCCTCAAGCCGCATCTCAACAAACACATACCCCGCGTAGAGCTTCTCTTCCTTGATCTTCGTCTTCCCGCCCTTGATCGTCTTGATCTTCTCGGTCGGCACCAAGATCCGCCCCACCAGATGCGTCATGCCCTCGATCTGAATCTTCCGCAGCAGCGTCTGCTGAACCGAGTTCTCCTTGTTGGAAGCAACCCGAAGCACAAACCACTGCATCCCCTCCTGAACCAATGGCTCATCCTGCCCGATCCGCCCCTCAATCTGAGGCACATCCTCGCGCAGATCCGAAACACTCGTCCCCGAAACAGACGGAACAGCCACAGACGGAACTGGCGCAGCTGGTTCTGGAGCAGACGGTTCAGGCGCAGACGGGGTCGCCGCCGCTACTGATTCACCCGCCGCCTCGGTCGTCACGACCTCCGGAGCAGGCGCGCCAGCATCTTGTGCGGTCTGGACA
>Ga0316187_10005216_pt1 | contig 11242 bp, 11 predicted proteins | sample CroRivburrow1_MG_FD_204927 | JGI IMG/M metagenome (GOLD analysis project Ga0316187, IMG submission 204927) | Coastal sediment microbial communities from Maine, United States - Cross River worm burrow 1 | ecosystem: Environmental > Aquatic > Marine > Coastal > Sediment | place: USA: Maine...
ATGCCGCTCTCAGGCTTGACTTGCAGGTGACCGAAACCCCGATCATCAAGGGGCTGATGTCGGCTGCAGAAGCCCATGACAAAGCTGTTTCGCTATATCGGCAGCTCGACCTTCCCGACCCCGAGACCATAGGCCAGCGCTATCCCCACCAGGTCAGCGGCGGCCAGCTGCAACGGCTTATGGCAGCAATGGCAATGATCTGCGACCCGAAGCTCCTGATCCTTGATGAACCAACGACAGCGCTGGATGTCACCACCCAGATAGAGGTTCTTCACGCTTTCAAGAAGCTGATCAGGGAACGCGGGACTTCAGCTATTTATGTCAGTCACGACCTTGCCGTCGTGGCCCAGATTGCAGACCATATCCTCGTGCTGAAGGATGGTCGGATGGTGGAGTACGCAGACGTCGAACAGATTGTGCATGCGCCGCGCGAAGCCTATACGCGTGAGTTGCTCGCAGCCGCTCACATCTTGCCCAAATCAATCCCGGCGAAGAAACCAGCACCGCTTTCTGCCCGGCAGCATCCTTTGCTGAAGGTGGACAAAGTGACAGCAGCGTTTGGGCGCAATGCCGAATTCATTGCCCTCAAGGATGTCAGCCTGGAGTTGGCAGAGGCCAGAACACTGGGCGTCATCGGCGAGTCTGGTTCTGGCAAGACAACGCTTGGACGAGTTATCTGCGGGCTCAAGGCACCGCTACGTGGTCAGGTCACACTGGATGGGCAAGTCCTGGCACCCGAGATTCAGCAACGCGATCGGGACCAGCTGCGCTCGATCCAGTTTGCCTTCCAGATGGCGGAGACCGCACTCAACCCGCGCCATACTGTCGGAAAAATTCTGGGACGGCCTTTGCAGTTCTACTTCAACCTGTCCGGCGCGGAGACCGCCCGGCGTGTTGGCGAATTGCTTGAACTGGTTGAAATGCCGGCCTCATATGCGCGCCGGCTACCAAGAGAATTATCAGGCGGGCAGCGCCAGCGGGTGAACCTGGCACGTGCGTTGGCTGCCGAGCCGCGCGTGGTGATCTGCGACGAAATCACATCGGCGCTGGATACAATCGTCGCCCAGGCTATCCTGCAGCTGCTGGATGACCTGCAGCAGCGGTTGAAAGTAGCCTATGTGTTCATATCGCACGACATTTCGACAGTGGCGCAAATTTCCCACGATATTGCTGTAATGCGCAACGGCGCCATCGTGGCCAACGGGCCGACGGCAGACATTCTCAAGCCGCCCCATCACGAGTATACTGAATTGCTCCTGTCCTCTGTGCCCGAGATGCGCACCGACTGGCTGGACGACGTTACCCGCAGCCGTGGCAACGGCCTGAAAGTCGCACAATGACCAATTCACACGGACAGAAGCAGACGACACAGCCACCCATGGCCGATGGCGAGCCACTCAATGCACAGATCTATCAGAGACTCCGGTGGGCGCTCATTCTCGGCGATTATGAACCCGGTGACCGTATGTCTATCCGCAGCATTGCAACGGAACTGGATTCCGGGCTGATGCCGGTGCGCGAGGCGCTTCAACGATTGGCTTCAGAGCGGGCGCTGACTTCAGCGAACAAGCGGTCTTTCAGAGTAAGTGAACTTCAACCCGGCCAGGCGTCCGACCTGTTCTTTGTTCGCGCCAGGCTGGAAAGCATAGCGACTGAACTGGCAACTCCCATGATGACCCAGGGCCAGGTCGAACGGCTCGACGACCTCGCCAGGCTCATGGACGAAGACATCGAGCGCGAGAACATTCGGGAATTTCTGGCCCGAAACTATACTTTCCACTTCACCATCTACACCGCGGCCCGCAATGAGGAGCTTGTCCATGTGATCGAGAACCTTTGGGCGCAGTCCGGCCCTTTCCTGGCGCAGGGCGTGCGCCGGCACGGCATGAGCCAGGAGTGGCAGCTGTTCCACAGCAAGATCGCAGCGGCAATTCGGGCCCGGGATGCGTCGTTGGCGAGCAGTCTTATCGAAACCGACATCAGTTGGGGTGTTGAGGAATTCCGCAAACTTGCAAGTCATAAACCCTGACATGCCAGGAGGGCCATCATGAGAGCATGGATAAGGATGATCCGCGACGAACAGGCATCGGCTGATCTGCTGGACGCGCTTGGTGAAGCGCGTACACCTGCCGGCACCGTTGACAATGTCATGCGGGTGCACTCGCTGCGCCCCAATACCATGCGCGGACACTTGCGCCTGTATCGGTCGGTCTTGCACGACGACGGCAATACAGTGCCAATGTGGGTGCAGGAGATCGTCGGCTCATATGTGAGTTTCCTGAATGACTGCCCGTACAGTTTCGCCAACCATTTTGCCAACGCCACCCATCTGATAGGGGACGAAGACAAGGCGCAACGCATCCACCAGGCAATGAAGGATAACACTCTGGAGCAGGTTTTCACTGGCGCGGAACTGGCCATGCTCCAGTATGCCCGCAAGCTGACCCTGACCCCTGGCGAGATGAGCGAGGACGACATCCTGCCGATGCGCCGGCATGGGGTGGACGACGGCCAGATTCTTGAGATCAACCAGGTTTGTGCATATTTCGCCTACGCAAACCGGCTTCTCAATGGTCTTGGCGTGTCGCTGGCCGGTGACGTCGTTGGCTACTATTCGAACGCGGACAAGCAATGAAACACGACAACATACCGGTAATTGATCTGGCACCGCTGCTTGATGGGTCCGATCCAGAAAGCGTGGCGCAGGCAATACACCGCGCAAGCCGGGAAATCGGCTTCATCTATGCTGCAAATCATGGCATCGCGGACGATGTAACAGCCTCAGCGCGCAATGCAGCGCTGGAGTTCTTCCGGCTGCCGCACGACATCAAGGACGCAATACGGGTCAATGAATATCACAGGGGGTTTCTGGGTCGCGGCGGTGCTAAAATGCAGGACGACGCCAAGGCAGATCTCAAGGAGAGCTTCATCTGGGGGCTTGAGGCAAGCCAGGACGGCAACTTGCCACCCTGCCCATTGCGCGGCCCCAACCAGTGGCCGGCAAGCCATGCCGGACTGAAGCCCGCAGCCACGGCATATTTCGAAGATGCGCACTCAGTGGCCAAGGCCCTGATGCGGGCATTTGCCATCGGGCTTGGCCTGCCCGAAGATCAATTGCTGCGCGGACATGACCGGCCCATGAGCCGCGCTTCGATGGTGTATTATCCACCGCAGTCTGGTGAAACTGCCGATGGCCGGTTTGGCGTGGGACCCCATACGGACTTTGGCGTGCTGACTGTTCTATGTCAGGACAATACCGGTGGGCTGGAAGTGCAGGGGCTTGACGGAAACTGGATTGAGGCTCCACCGATTGACGGCACCCTGGTCATCAATGTTGGCGACCTGCTGGCGCGCTGGTCCAACGATCAGTACCGCTCCACGCCACACCGCGTCATCAACCGCTCGGGCCGCGAAAGACTGTCGCTCGTACTGGCCTATGATCCCGACTTCGACACCTTGATCGATCCCGCAGAAACAGTGCAGACAGGCATGACGCCAAAATACGATGCGATCACCTGTGGCGACTATCTGGTCGCCCGCTTTGCCCGTGCATTCGCCTATCGCAAAAAGGATGCGGTGATCTAGCTCCCAGGCCAATCCTCATTCAGCAGCTGTAGATATCGCGGATTGTTCCTGTTCGATCAGTCGCTCAAGCCTCTTGCGGAAGCGGTTGCCACCTGCATCAATAGCAATGTCGACGGGCGGCCTGGCTGCAGTATCAAGCCCCTTCTGCACGGCATTCAGAATGACCCGATCCTCTTCGAATGCAGACTTTACCGAGGCCGACATATACTTCGAGGTCTCTTCGCAACCGGGCCTGACATTGCGCAACTGGAACCAGTAATAGCGGGTCTGCTTGTCATTCACCGGCGTCATGAAATTATAGGAATCCATGATGAATGATTGCTCGTGCAGCGCCTTGTCCTCCCCGCCTGTCCCGGCCGGTGAAAAAATGGCTTTGATAAGGGCCAGCGCCGGGTAACGCACCTCATAATGCTGCTTGCGGTCGCATTTGCCTTCGAACGTCAGGAGCTTGGCATAAAACGGTGCCGGTTCCACATCGAGCATCCAGCGCCAGACGGTTACCCCATCGTCGGCCACATCGACATTCAGCGGCTCTTCCTCACACGCCGCGCTGCCGAATGAACTCTGGTGCACCCAGGCAACATGAGACGGGTCGAGCAGATTGTCTGTTACCAGCAGGTAATTGCAGTCAATGTCGATAGGCTCGCCACGATTGATGCCCCATTCAGGATCATCGTAATGCTCGACCACAAATATATCGGCCGGGTCTGCCAACGCCGGATCGCCCATCCATATCCAGACAAGGCCCCAGCGGGATTCGACGGGAAAACTTCGCACACTGGCTGACGGTGGAATTCGCCCCTGCCCCGGCACACGCACACATCCGCCGGAACAATCAAACGTCATGCCGTGATAGCCGCACTCCAGATTGTCACCAATGACGCGTCCCATCGAAAGCGGCAGCTTGCGATGGGGACAGGCATCCTCCAGCGCGGCTGGCTGGCCGTCTTGTTTTCGGAAAACCACAATCTTCTCACCAAGCACTTCAATCTGCCGTGGTGTGCGCGTGACTTCATCGTCCCAGCCCGCAACATACCAACTGTTTGTCAGGAACATCTGCCGCACTCCGTTTTCAGTCACATCAGGCCAATAAATTGAGCGAATTCGAACAATCGCAAACCCTTGCTGCGGGGCGAGGAAAGCGCCCTGCCCGCGCTTGCGAAACAATGGTTCATAATCGTTTTACCGGCGCATAAACCGTAGCGCCCGCTTGTGGATTTATGCTAATATACTGTGATCACAGTTTCAACAGCATATGATCCTGAAAGCGAGAATACTAATGGGTTCTGATCTCGATACCGTCGCCGGCCTGCGTGCAGAACTCACACATCTCAAGACACTGAGTGAAGATCAGGCCCGCACAATGCCACCGGCATTCTACACCTCACCCGCGTTCCATGAACTGGAGAAGGAAGAAATATTCCGCAAGGAATGGATATGTCTCGGCCATTTGGGAGAGGTATCCAATCCGGGTGACTATTTCACAACGGAACTGGTGGACGAGCAACTGCTTGTGACCCGTGGCCAGGACAACACGGTCCGCGTGCTGTCCAATGTGTGCCGTCATCGCGGGAACATTGTAGCCGAAGGCCGCGGCAACAGGAGCAAATTCACATGCCAGTACCATGCATGGTCATATGGACCAGATGGAAAACTGCTGGCGGCACCGTTCATGGACAAGAAGAAGAACTTCGACAAGGCTGCGTGCCGGCTTCCCGAGCTTCAGACGGAAGTCTGGAACAACTTCATTTTCGTCAATCTGGACGGCAACGCAACGCCACTGGCCGAGCGTCTGAAGGGTCTCGAACCCAATGTGAAAAATTATCACAACGAGCTTCGAAACCTGCTGTTCAGCGCCGAGGAGGTGTGGAATACCAACTGGAAGAACCTGACAGAAAACTTCATGGAAGGCTATCATCTCAGCGCGACGCATCTCAAGACACTTCACGAGATGACCCCAACTTCGCTTTGCAAGAAAGTCCCCGGCGAAGCAGGCTTCACTGCATACCGGTCTTATTTTCCGGAGAATTTTCCAGACCGCGGCCCGTACCATCCCGACCTGACAGAAGATGAAAAGCGCAATACGATCCTGTTCTGCCCCTATCCAAGCTTCGTCGTGGCGGTGGCGCCAAATTACACGTTCTATCTGTGCCTGAGACCTTTGGGACCTGATCATGTTGGCGTTCGCTGGGGAGTGGCGGGGTTTCGCGATGACCCCGAAAGTGCCGAGGTTCAGGCCTATGTGCAACTTGTCAGGGACGTGAACAGCGAGGATCGGGAGAAACTTGAATCCCTGCAGAAGGCTTTGAAGACCCGTCACTTTTCCCATGGTCCTCTTGCCCCTGCAGACTATGAAGGCACCATATGGGACTTCCTCCTCTATATGGCCGGTAGGCTGGGCGCAGATGTCGAAGTTGACAGCCGGTCAATCGCAGCTGAATGAAAGGAAGAACGGTGCCTGACGCTTCTGTGATCTCAGACGGTTTAACCGTGCAACAAAGATTGCAGCATGCCCGCGAAGGGGCACGCAATCTGCTTGTCAATTGCGCCGCAGTCAAACCCGGCGAAAAAGTTTTGATCGTCGGCGAGGAAGGAGATCAGGCCTATTATGACAAATCTGTTTGCGCCCTCATTTCAGAAGAAGCCGTTCGCCTGGGCGCACACACAGAGATTTTGATTGCACCGGAAACAAACGGTCCGGAAGACTTCCCAGAAAACGTGTCCAGTGCGATGCAGACGACCTCTTGCTCGATTTTTGTAGCTCGCCTGGGTGACCAGGTACGCTTCTGTCCCTTGCCCGGTCAGGGACGAAAAGCCATGTGTTACCTGCCCGATATCGACTATCTTGCAGACCCGTTTGCCCGCAACCACTACGATATTCTTCGGCGGGTCAACGCTGCAATGGAAACAGCGATCGAAAGCGCCGGTACATATCGGATTACATGCCCCAGGGGAACCGATGTGATCGGAAATCTGGCGTCGGTGTCTGATGATGCTTCGGCCGGCAACAGGATGACGCCGTTCAGCGTGGATCTGTTTCCGGTGATGATTTTTCCGCCCGTAACCTGCACCGGGATGTCAGGTCGACTGGCAATGAGCCATTGGCTCACGACATCGTCGACACACAAGTATCCGGACCCGGTTCTGAAACTGGACACAACGGTTACAGCACACATAGAGTGCGGTCGCATCACCCGATTTGAAGGCAATGCCGCGGTGGTTGACAGAACACGCGATCACTTCGAAAGGATCGGACGCATTGTTGGCGGCGATCCCATGGCCGTCAATTCATGGCATACCGGCATCAATCCACGGACATTCTACAAGAACAGCCCCGAAGAGAATGTGGAAAGATGGGGTGACATGGTTTACGGCTCGCCGCGCTTTACCCACTTCCATGCCTGCGGCAGTGATCCCGGAGACATTTCCATCATGTTGCTCGATGCAACGATCAGCTTTGATGGTGAAGACTACTGGAAGGACGGGCGCTTCGTTTTCCTCGAACGCCCGGAGATTGCAGGTATTCTCAGCGAGTTTCAGACAGACAAGGAAGCGTTTGACATGCGCTGGGATATTGGCATCTAGATCATTGGTTCAAGTCGCAAAGTGGGGTTGAGGATTGAGAGACGATCAAGTCTGCTGGTTGCAGTTCGTGCCGGAAACCGAGGCTGAGGGAGAGCTGGCCCAGGCCTATCGCTCGGTCGCGGGGCCAGACGGACGCGTCGACAACCTTTACAAGGCCATGTCCCTGTCGGCGGCAGCCATCGAACCGGCGGACAACCTGTACAAGGCCCTGCTTCACAACGCTGACTGCCCATTCGACCCCTGGCTTCGAGAACTGATATCCACGCAAGTGGCCCTGCTGTGCAGCAGCGAATATGCCGCGATAAACCATGGCGAAAATTTCCATGATTTCTATGGAAACCGATCGGAATCGGAAAAGCTGCTGATGGCAATCAGGCAGCATCGTTGGCCGGAAACAGACAGGGAACCAGGACTGCCCGCCATATTGGCATTTAGTCATGACCTGACATGTGAGCCTGAGAAGATCTCATCGTCTCATATTGAAAAGCTGCGTATCGCCGGTTTGGACGACAAGCAGATCGTCTATCTTGTGCAAATTACAGCATCATTCGCCTATTGGGCCCGGGTCATAAATGGTCTGGGCATCTGTCTCGGTGATGAACCAATAGGTTTGGCTGGAAAACAGCACGTTCCGGACGAGGACTGACACCACTTCGGGAAATGCGACGCTGGAGGACAACCCCTGCCCCCTGTTGTTGACGAGAACGGACGCCACACTCACCAGGTTCAGCTCTGCATTGAGGCTGCTCAACAACTTGAGCGCGACGGCGTGCAGGCAATCGCCATGTCCTGCGGGTTCTTTTCATTGATCCAGCAGGCCGTTGCCGCTTCCGTCAGGATCCCGGTCATAAGGCAGTTGTCGAAGCCGGAGCAATCCATCATCGTTGTTACCGCGTCAGCAAGACTCTTTCAGAACAGTTCTTCTCGGCCGTCAGCGTCGACCGCTCCGACAGACGGCACCTGGTCGGGCTGGACGATTCAGCAGCATTCAACTCCATCTGCATGTGCGCTCCCGGTATCAAGCTTGAAACCGATGACTTGCGAGACGACGTGGTGAACGGGGTTGAGCAGGTTCGTGCGCTGAACAGGGATGTTGGCGCTGTCCTGCTGGAGTGCACGTCCTTGCCACCCTATGCAGCGGAAGTGAACACCAAGACCGGCCTTCCTGTCTTTGACCTTACTGCCTGCATCGAATGGCTGCACCGCGCCGTCGTGCCGAAACACTATCAGGGCTACATCTAGAACGAGACGAGGTTAAATTGGAACCATCGGCGTTCAACAGCGTGAAGCAACGCCCTAGCGATCACCAGCAATCCTTTGAATTGACTCAACTTCATGGAACCGTTGTCGGGGTGGCTGAACGGGCTATCGCTGATTTCAAATCAACAAGTCAAGGCAAAGTATCATTGGAGCAGGGACAACCGGGCACTCACAATGACTGCCCTCAAAAAGGTTGGTGGTGTGTGCAGTCTGATGCGAACCAGTCTCGAGTGTCATTTTCCCTGATATACGGGAAAATACAGGGAATTTTTGCGAAATTGGGCTGTTTTGAGTTTTTGGCCCGTGGAATATGCAGCAAAGACAGTATGTTACGCATGGATTTCCCTAAAAACTGTAACAGGGAAAATTTTCAACCTAACAGGGAACGGAAGTTACCTAAAAGGGAATTTCTCGAAGACAACGTAAGCGTACAGGGAATGCACGGTTGTTTCCGGCTACGGTTTTGCTGATCTCTAATGCGCAGTGTAATTTGCGCAGGAGAACAGCAGCATGGCCAGGTTGAGTAGCGAGAAGCGGGCGGAACTGGAGAGTTTCTGGCGTTCCCATCATGAGGAGTGGGAACGCAGTACTTTGAATCAGCGGGAATATTGCGAAGCGCACTGCCTGCCACTAAAGCGGTTCGGCAACTGGCGGGCGAAGTTCAAGACCGAGACTGCGGCTGTTCAGGGCAAGCTGCTTTACCGACGCGGTGGGAGCCTTGGACATATGGCTAGCCATATGTCTGATAAGGAAATTGCTTCGACTTCGACGGGCTATGTTCCGTCGGCAAAATCGATGCCGGACGGGCGCCGGAACTTCAGGATGGCGGACAAGAAGCGGATCGTCGCGGAGGCTATGGCTCCCGGTGCTTCGGTATCGGGTATTGCCCGTCGTTACGGGATTGACACACCGCTGCTGTTCCGGTGGAAGCGGGAGTTTTCCCCACCACCATCCGAGCCGGTATTCCTGCCGGTGACCGTGAGTGATGGTCCTGATCCTGACCAGGTTGGCGAACATTCTGCGCCTGCGTGCGCGCAGGTCGCCGGGCCAATCATCGTCGAACGATCGCCTCAGGAGATTGAGGTAGAGCTGGTTGGAGGGCGGCGTGTGCGCTTTGCCCGCGACGTGGAAGCTGAGACGGTACGCGCGATGATCGCGCTTCTGGAAGGACCGGCGGCATGATGATGCTTCCAGCCGGGGTCAAAGTGCATATTGCTGCAGGCGTCACCGACATGCGCAAGGGGATGGACGGCCTGGCCATGTTGGTCGAGGCAGTGCTGCGGGCCGATCCGTTCTCGGGTCACCTGTTTGCCTTTCGCGGCCGCAAAGCGAACCTGATCAAGATTGTGTTCTGGGATGGCAATGGCCTGTGCCTGTTCACAAAGCGTCTTGATCAGGGTGGATTCATATGGCCGCAAGTCGATGATCACGGAGGCAGGGTCGTGCTGAGTTCTGCTCAACTGTCGATGCTGATCGAAGGGATTGACTGGCGCGCGCCGGAGCGGGTTTGGCGACCGGAACGGGCCGGGTAAAGACGCTCAATATACTGAAAAAGCTTGGTTTTCTGCCCTGGTAAATGTATAATCAGCCATGCGGCTCGACCTTGATAATCTACCTCGCGATACGGCTGTCTTGCACCGGCTGGTGCGTGACATAACTGGCTTGGTCGAGCGTCACGACAGCGAGATTACCCGCCTCCGGCAGATCATCAAGCAGCTGCAACGTGCTCAATATGGACGCCGGTCCGAGCGGCTTGATCCCGATCAGCTGGCGCTCGCACTGGAGGAACTCGATACCGACATTGCAGAGATCATCGAGAGCGAACCCGTGCCATCGGTGGCCGAGCCGGTACCGGCACGGCGCAAGCCGCTGCCTGACCATCTCGCCCGCGAGGAAGTGCTGCTTGATATCGAGTATGGCAATTGCTCCCGCTGCGGCGGAACACTTCACGAGATCGGCGAGAGCGTCAGCGAAATGCTTGACTGGGTACCGGCCACCTTACGGGTGATCCGTATCCGCCGTCCCAAATATGCATGCCGGCAGTGCGAGACAGTGGCGCAAGTCTCAGCACCTCAGAGGATCATTACCGGCGGGTATGCAACACCAGCCCTGATTGCGCATGTCCTGATCAGCAAGTATTGCGATCATCTTCCCTTGTACCGCCAGTCTCAGATGTTTGCTCGCCAGGGTGTGGAGATCGAGCGCTCAACACTTGCAGGATGGGTAGGCGGTGCCTGCTGGTGGCTCGATGCACTGCATGACAGGTTGGGCAAGAACATCCTGGCCTCCAATCACCTGTACGCCGACGACACGCCGCTGCCGGTGCTCGACCCCGGTCGCCGGCGAACCAAGACCGGGCGGCTGTGGGTCTACGCCCGTGACCAGCGAGGCTGGTCAGGCCCAGATCCGCCCGCCGCTGTTTACTTCTATGAGCCTGATCGGCGGGCGCAACGGCCCAAACAACATCTGAAAGACTACAGAGGTGTTCTGCATGTCGATGGTTATATCGGGTTCGAGCAACTGACCGGTGATGACAGGATCGTGCTTGCCGCCTGCTGGGCGCATACCAGGCGCAAGTTTTACGAGATCGCCAAGGCAGACGGGTCTCCGATTGCAGGCGAAGCCGTCCGTCGCATTGCCGAGCTTTACGCCATCGAAGCAAAGATCAGAGGCAACACACCTGAAGAACGGCTTGCCGTGCGCCAGGCCATGGCACGACCGCTCATCATGGGATTGAAGCAATGGCTAGAGGCACAGTTGCCGCGTATCCCCCAGCGCGGCAAGCTTGCTGAGGCGATTAGATATGCGTTGA
>Ga0316187_10005217_pt1 | contig 11241 bp, 12 predicted proteins | sample CroRivburrow1_MG_FD_204927 | JGI IMG/M metagenome (GOLD analysis project Ga0316187, IMG submission 204927) | Coastal sediment microbial communities from Maine, United States - Cross River worm burrow 1 | ecosystem: Environmental > Aquatic > Marine > Coastal > Sediment | place: USA: Maine...
CCTGCGCCGGTGTCGCGTAGGCCACCCCCGCGACCAGGACGGCTAAAAGAGCCAGAAAGCGAGGTGTTTTCGGGGCCGAGAGAAGATTCAAGCCGCGCTCCACGGGTCCGGAATCGGCGTCTCCCGCACCCCGCTCGGCTCGGGTCGTTGCAGTGCTCTCATTCCGGCCGATCCCCATCCCTGGTGAACCTGATTACCCTGGGTGAACTATGGACGACCGTACAGTATACGGACGATTAGGCAAAAGCTCAATCGATCATACGCAGCTCCGTGCGGGACCGACCCCGGAGCATTATATTGGGGCGCGTTGAGAGGGGAGCGGAACCGTGGTGTCTCTGATCCAGCGATGGTATCGAAGGGCGAGATTCGGCGAGCCGATCGTCGTCGTATCGGGCCTGCCGCGCTCCGGAACTTCGATGACGATGAAGATGCTCGAGGCTGCCGGTCTGGAGATCGTCACCGACGGCGTCCGGACCGCCGACGAGGACAACCCGAAGGGCTATTACGAGCTCGAAAGGGTCAAGAACCTCGCCAAGGAAACCGACAGGTCGTGGCTGGGAGATGCCCGCGGCAAGGTCGTCAAGATCATCTCGTATCTTCTCAAGGAGCTGCCTCCGGGCAACAACTACGACGTGATCTTCATGCGTCGCGATCTCGGCGAGGTTCTCGCATCCCAGGGCAAGATGCTCGTCCGACGAGGGGAGTCGTCCGGCACCGACGACGACAAGATGCGGGAGCTGTACGAGAGCGATCTGTGGAAGGTGAGCTACCTTGTCAAGCACTCGCCGTGGCTCCGCTCGATCGACGTCCGCTACCGGGACGTGCTGGAAGATCCACGAGAGCAGGCCAAGCGGATCGCGGAGTTCCTGGGGCGGTCGTTGCCCATCGACAAGATGGTCGAGGTCGTCGACGCCAGGCTCTATCGCAATCGGCGTTGATCGGAGGCCTTCTTCGATCTTGCGCCCCGATTCCGATTATCCCGATCACATCCGCGAAATGATTATTACGGTTTCGTCATCCGCGTGGTGAATCGCTCGCCGCCCGCGGGCACATAAACCTTTGAAAACAAGCGACGTCTCGTGAGCCCGTGATCTTGGCACCGGGCATGCGATGGGTCCTGCGTCCGAAACCGATTCGTGACGGAGGAGCCCCATGTCCATCCGACGATGTGTGCTCGCGTGCATCGCCCTCGCGATTGCCTGGCCGGCTCAGGCAGGCTCGATCCACGCGCGGTGGGACGCCGTTTCCGGTGCCACCGGCTATCGCGTCTACTACGGCAGGACTGCCGGTCAGTACAGCGACTCCGTGAACGTGGGAAACACGACGTCGACAGTGGTCAACGGGCTTGCCGATTGCACCGAATGGCACCTCGCGGTCAAGGCCTACAACTCGGTGGGGGAATCGCCGAGCTTTTCCAATGAGATTGTCGGATGGGCGCGGCCCGAGGTCGCCCAGCCGTCACCGAAAGCCGCGATCCAGGGCTCTCAGCTCACCCTGGACATCTCGGGGAGCAACTTCCAGCCCGGCGCCGACGTCGAGGTCGACAACCCCAACGTCTTCTTCGACTCGCCCACCGTGCTGTCGTGCAATCAGATCCAGGTGGCCGCCACCATCGAGCCGACCGCCGCTGGGGTTCGTCCAGCCGAGATCGGGCAGTTCACGGTCACCGTCGTCAACCCCGACGATGTCTTCGGATCGAAGAGCGGGGCCTTCGAGGTCAAGGTCGACCCCGCCCGCTTCGACCTCGACGACCGACAGGGGCCGTCCCGAGAACGGCTCGACGGCAGGGACACCATCTGGCTCTCGCATCTGTTCGGGAACCGTGAGGGCGACTCAGGCTATTACCCCGACTCCGACTTCAACGGTGACGGGTGGATCGACGGTGAGGATCTGGCCTACCTGGCCAGCAACCTGGGACGCTGCTGGGATGGCGCGGGCTGGAGTGTCCGCGTTTGTCCCGAGATGATCCAGTAGATCGAGAACGGGGGTCACGTGATCAAGCGAGCTCGGTGGGCAGTTCTTCTCGGCCTGGTTTCCATGGTGGCCGCGTGTGGCGGCGGCGGAGACGGAGGGGGCGACGCCGTCACCAGTGGCCCTTCCAGCGCGCTCAAAGCCAGCTTCGTCGCCGAACAGCTCTCCCCCGGGTCCGGGGCGATCTCGATGGCGCAGTACACCGCCGTGGGCGATCTGGTCACGGTGAACATCCGCGTCACCGATACCAACGGCGTCTACGGCTCCGCGTTCGATGTGATCTACAACCCGGCCCTGGTGCGTTACGAGGACTGGGCGTCGGGAGTGCTTCTCGAGCAGGGCGGACAATCGCCGAACTACACCATCCAGGTTCCGCAGGCCGGCAGGGTGGTCGTGGGCGCCTCGAGGAACGGCAACGTCAGCGGCGCAAACGCCGTCGGCACCCGCGTTCTGGTCCGCCTGGTCTTTCGAGGGACCGCGGTCGGCTCGTCGCCCATCTCGTTCCAGGCGGCGTCCCTGATCGACGACCAGTTCCCTCCCGAGGAGATCACCGGAACGTCCTGGTTCGGCGGGACTCTCAACACAATCCGGTAGCCGGGCCGGCCTGCCCGGAGCCGCAGACACACCCGGGGAACGCACGGGCGACATTTACGTTGCATAAAAATTTAACAAATTAAAATACGACAAAGCTGGGGTTGCTCGGCGTCCACACGGAACCTAGATTCGAATTCGCGGGAGACAGTTGCGAATCAACGCGATTCAGGGGAAGGCAGGGGGATCGTTCTTGGCTTCATCGCTGCCGGTGCATCGAAGGTTCGCTGACGAGCCTTCGGAGGCCCTCGGGGTCGTCGAGCCGACGACCGACGGGGCGACGGCCTTTCACCGTGGCCTGATCGATGGGATGAGGTGCGGCATCCTGACCATCGATCGCGGCGGCAATCTCCTGATGGTCAACGAGCACGCCCGCCAGATTCTCGAAATGGCCGAGCTTCCCCCCGCAGGGTTGCCCGTCGAGGCGGCTCTCGCGGACTACCCGCAGCTGGCCCAGATCCTGCGCGAGTCGTTCTCGATGTCGAGCCTTCCCAACAGGGCCGAGATCGAGCTCCGGTGCCGCTCGGACAAGGGCAAGACCATCGGTTTCACGCTCTCGCTCGTTTCCAACGACGACGGCGTTCCGGTGGGTGCCGCGATCTTCTTCAAGGACCTGACCCACGTCGAGCACCGTGAAGAGCAGGAGCGTCTCAAGGATCGCCTCGCCGCCCTCGGGCAGATGGCCGCGAACCTGGCTCACGAGATCCGGAACCCGCTCGCCGCCATCGACGTCACCTGCTCACTGCTGAAGCGCCGCCTCGGCCCCGAGACCGATGGCGACGACCTCCTGAACAAGATCATCGCCGAGGTTCGAAGGCTCAACGCCACGATCACCTCGAGCCTGGAGTTCGTCAGACCCCTCGAGCTGTCTCTGGCCCCGTCGTCCCTCGACCCGATCCTGGACCAGGCGATCGTTGTGGCCCAGGGCCGCCGGGGGCGCCCCGGGATCCGGATCGTGCGGCGATCCACCGAGGAGATCCCACCCTTCCTGCTCGACGGCGCTCAACTGCGCCAGGTGTTCGAGAACCTGTTCCTGAACGCCATGGAGGCGATGGGCGACGAGGGCGTGTTGACGGTCGAGACGTTCACCGTCGAGGCTCCGGCCAGCGCGTTCACGCCCTACCGGGCCGCGGGAGAGCCGTGCAATCCGTGGCAGAACGTCAGCCGCTACGCGGCGGTGCGGGTGTCGGACACCGGGCCGGGGATCCCCGAAGAGCACCTCGAGAAGCTGTTCTACCCGTTCTTCACCACCAAGAAGCAAGGCTCCGGCGTGGGGCTGTCCATGGCCAAGAAGATCGTGGACAGCCACCGGGGCCTGTTCGACGTACGCAGCCGGCCGGGAGAGGGAGCCGAGTTCACCGTACGCCTTCCCGTGGTCGGGGGGTTGCAGGAGCACTGAGCGCCCATGAAAAAGATATTGGTAGCCGAGGACGAGCCGACCCTCCGGGAGGGTATCGCCACCGCTTTTCGAGATCGCGGCTGGCAGGTCGAGGAAGCCGTTGACGGCGAGGCGGCCATCGCCAGGCTCGAGCAAGAGGTCTACGACGTTCTTGTCACCGACTACAAGATGCCCGGCAGCAACGGCCTCGAGGTCGTCAAGCGGTGCAAGATGCTCAACGAGACCACCGTCGCCCTCATGATGACGGCGTTCGGCACGGTCGACTCGGCCGTCGACGCCATGAAGGCCGGGACCTTCGACTACGTCCTGAAACCCTTCGATCTCGAGGAGCTCGAGATGAAGGTCGAACGGGCCCTCGAGCACCGCCGACTGCTCTCCCGGCTCCAGGCCTACGACCGGGAGGTCGTGCTCCCCAAGTTCGAGAACATCGTGGGCGAGAGCCCCCAGATGCAGGAGGTGTTTCGAACCATCGAGAAGGTCGCCCGCTCCAACGCCACGATCCTCATCCTGGGCGAGACCGGCGTGGGGAAGGAGTTGGTCGCGGAAGCTCTCCACCGTAACTCGAGCCGCGCCGAGGGGCCGTTCGTGAAGATGAACTGCGCGGCGCTCCACGAGAACCTCCTCGAGTCCGAGCTGTTCGGCCACGAACGAGGTTCGTTCACCGGCGCCGACCGCCAGCGCATCGGACGGTTCGAGCTGGCCAACGAGGGGACCCTGTTCCTCGACGAGGTCGGCAGCATGACGCTGTCGACCCAGACCAAGGTCCTCCGGATCCTCCAGGAGCGGGAATTCGAGCGGATGGGGGGCAACCGGACCGTCAAGGTGGACGTTCGCATGGTCGCCGCCACCAACGCCAACCTCGAAGAGGCCATCTCACGGGGAGACTTCCGGGAGGACCTGTTCTACCGGATCAACGTGGTCAACATCACCGTGCCCCCGCTCCGGGAGCGAAAGCAGGACATCGTCCCCCTGTCCCGCTACTTCATCGACCGTTTCTCCGCCGATCTCAAGAAAGGGGTCAAGGGAATGGCGCCGAGCGCCGTGCGCGCCCTCCAGCGGCACACCTGGCCGGGGAACATCCGCGAGCTCGAGAACACCATCGAGCGGGCGGTCCTGATGTGCGATTCCGACACGATCACGTCGGACGACCTGAACCTCTTCCCCGAGCAGACGAGCAACGTCAGCTCGCTGAACCTGCGCCTGCCTCCGACCGGCATCGACCTCGACGAGCTCGAGAAGCAGGCGATTCTGGAGGCCTTGCGGATCAACAACTGGGTCCAGAAAGAGGCGGCGAGGTTCCTCGGTATCTCGTCCCGTGTGATGAACTACAAGGTCGCGAAGTACGAAATCAAGAACCCTCGCTGGAGCAAGAACAAGCTCGTCAGCTGACCGTCCCGTCCGAGTCTCGCGCCCCGCCCCCACCGGGGATTGTGCTAGCCTCCCTGCGCTGGAGGCAGCCATCATGTCCAAGCGCGTCGACTGGCACACGTATTTCATGAACATCGCCAAGCAGGCAGCGACCCGGTCGACCTGCGACCGGAAGCACGTCGGGGCCGTGATCGTCCGGGACAAGACGATCCTTTCCACGGGTTACAACGGGTCGATTCGGGGCATGCCGCACTGCGACGATCTCGGTCACTCGATGGAAGGGGGGCACTGCGTGGCCACGGTCCACGCCGAGGCCAATGCCATCATCCAGGCGGCCAAGAACGGGGTGCGCATCGACGGTGCCGAGCTCTACACCACGGCGTCTCCGTGCTGGAACTGCTTCAAGCTGATCGCCAACGCCGGCGTCCGTCGGATCTACTACGGCGAATTCTATCGGGACGAGAGGAGCATCGAGATCGCGCGGCAGCTCGGCATCGAGCTGATCGATCTCGGCACGAAGTCCTGAGCCGCCGCCGGCCCGCGCACAAAAAAAGGCCGGCGGTGGCCACCGCCGGCCTCTCGATTTCGGTCCTTTCGAAAAGGCCGATCCTACTTCTTCGCGGCCTTTCTCTTGGCTTTCTTCTTCGTAGCTTTGCGCTTGGCCTTCTTCTTGGTGGCTTTCTTCTTGGTTTTCTTCTTGGTGGCTTTGCGCTTGGCCTTCTTCTTGGTGGCTTTCTTCTTGGTTTTCTTCTTCGTAGCTTTGCGCTTGGCCTTCTTCTTGGTGGCTTTACGCTTGGCCTTCTTCTTCGTGGCTTTGCGCTTCACCTTCTTCTTGGTGGCCTTCTTCTTCGTGGCTTTGCGCTTGGCCTTCTTCTTGGTGGCCTTCTTCTTCGTGGCCTTTCGTTTGGCCATTTCTCGCACCTCCTTTAACGGGACCTTACTTTGAGTCCACAACAAACAGGACTCAAGATCTAGGACCATTCCTAGAACAGGCCCCAATATATAGGGTCGGGCAATCGTGTCAAGAAGAAATTGAGGCCCGGGGAGGGGTCAGCCTGCGCTCCCGTAGGCGGGCACCTGGAAGCCGGCGGACCTCAGCTGCGCGGCGAGGGTCGACTTATCGACCGCCTTGGAGTGAGCCTCCTCGGGAGCCACGAGCTTCCTTCGCACGAGATCGATCAGCGCATCGTTCAGCAGCGCCATCCCGTGTTTCTTCCCCGTCTGCATGATGCTGGCGATCTGGTAGGTCTTGCCCTCGCGGATCAGGTTCGAGATCGCGGGGATTCCGACCAGGATCTCCATCGCCGCGACCCGGCCTCCCCCGATCTTCCGGAGCAGGTTCTGGGAGATGACTCCCTTGAGCGACTCGGAGAGCATCGTGCGGATCTGGCTCTGCCGGTCGGCGGGAAACTGGTCGATGATCCGGTCGACCGTCGAGGCCGCGGTGGTCGTGTGGAGCGTTCCGAAGACCAGATGGCCGGTCTCGGCCGTCTCGATGGCGATGGCGATCGTCTCCAGGTCCCGCATCTCCCCGACCAGGACGATGTCGGGGTCCTCGCGGAGCGCGGCCCGGAGGGCCTTCTTGAAGCTGTCGGTGTGCGTTCCCACCTCGCGCTGGTTCACGAGACACTGCTTGTTCGGATGGACGAACTCGATCGGGTCTTCGATGGTGAGGACGTGGTCGGTCCGGGTGTCATTGATGTAGTCGACCATCGCGGCCAGGGTGGTCGACTTGCCGGAGCCCGTCGGGCCGGTGACCAGCACGAGCCCCTTGTGGAGCTTGCAGAGATCGAGGACCACCTGCGGCAGCCCGAGATCCTGGTGCGTGGGGACCTTGCTAGGAATGGTGCGGAAAACGGCCCCCATACCTTTTCGGTCCGTGAAGAAGTTGACCCGGAAGCGGGAGACTTCGGCGATCTCGTAAGCGAAATCGGTATCCCGCGTCTCTTCGAACTCTCTCCGGTTCGTGTCCGGAACGATCTCCTCGAGCAGGCGAGCGGTTTGATCCGGGGAAAGGGCCGAGGTGTCCTCGAGTCGCTTCATGTCGCCGTCGATCCGGACCATCGGCGTTTCGCCGGGGGAGACGTGCAGGTCGCTGGCCCCGATCTCGACCATCCGCCGCAGGTAGGCCTCGATCGCCGGCACGTCGCCCGCCACCGGAGCGGAGACGCTCGGTGTTTCGGGGGGGGAGACCTGCGGCGCCGGGGGAGGCTCGCCCACCGCGCTCGGTACCAGGCGGGCCTCGAACGTCCCGTTGGCTCCGCCGACCTCGCACTCGAACCCTTCGGCGTCCGAAAGCCGATAGCTGAAGCGGACCGGCTCGCCCCCTTGCAGACGGGCCGCGGTCTCGGGAGTCGACAGCTCGGCGAGAAGGGTCACGATCTGGGCCCGGTTCAGGGCCGTCTGGGAGACCGGGCGCTCGCCGTCCGGGAACCTGAACGCCGGCCGTTGGCCGTCCGCCAGCCTCAGCTCCTCCGCGCCGCGTTCGGCGAGAGCTCGGAGCATCGGATCCAGCTTTGGCACGACAGTTTCCTCCTGGCAGAGGCGCCTCGACGACTCGCTGCCGAAAATACAGAGCGACATGCAAAACATAAGTCCCGAGCTCGGCGGTAACAACCGGCCCCCCGGCACGGTGCCGGTTGCGGGGCCGGCGGGGTGCCGGTACGATTCTGGCCAGTGCGGCACAGGCGAAAGCACCATGAAGGAGTCATGAACATGAGGACGGCATTCCGCTTCGCGGTCGGTGGGGTGATCCTGAGCCTGGGTCTCGTTGGAGGGGCTCGTGCCGAGACCGAGGTCGCGCCCGAGAAAGCCCTGACGAAGCCAGGTGCTTTCAGCGAGACCGCCCCCGAGAGCTACAAGGTCAAGTTCGAGACCACCTCCGGTGCGTTCACCCTCGAGGTGACCCGTGCCTGGGCCCCGAACGGCGCCGACCGGTTCTACAATCTCGTCAAAAGCGGGTTCTACGACGAGACGCGGTTCTTCCGCGTCGTGCCCGGATTCGTCGTCCAGTGGGGGATCAGCGGCGACCCGGAGGTCGCGGAGCCCTGGAGCGAGGCGAGCATCGAGGACGACCCCGTCAAAGAGAGCAACAAGGCCGGTTCCGTGAGCTATGCCATGCGGGGTCCCGGCACCCGGACGACGCAGGTGTTCATCAATCTGAAGGACAACAGCTCCAGCCTCGACGGCCGAGGATTTGCCCCGTTCGGCCGTGTGACCGAGGGTATGGAGATCATCGAGCAGCTTTACTCCGGGTACGGCGACGGCCCGCCGAGGGGGAATGGGCCATACCAGCCGCGTTTCCAGGAAGAGGGGAATGCCTACCTCGAGGAGTTCTTCCCGAAGCTCGACCACATCAAGAAAGCCACCTTGATCCCGTGATGCCGACGTATCGTCCAGCCCGCCCCGCTCCGATCACGGCCGCCGTCTTCCTGGCCGCCATCGTCGTGACGGTCTCCTCGGCGGGCTCGCCGTCACCGCCGAGCCCACCGTCGAAGGTGCTCCACCCGGTGCCGGAAGCATTGCGCGGCGTCCCCGAAGTGCCCGCAGAGCTCCCCGAGGGCTGGTACACGCGGATCGACACCGAAAAGGGTGTGATCGTCGCCCGGCTGCTCCCGGAGCAGGCGCCCCAATCCGTGGCGCACTTCGCGGCGCTGGCCGAGGGTGAGCTCACGTGGGTCGACGCGTTCACCGGCGAGGACACCATCGGGCACTACTACGACGGGGTGGTGATTCACAAGGCGATCGCCGGACGCCGGTTCGAGACCGGTGACCGAACGGGAACGGGCCGTGGTGCGCCGCCCTATTACGTGCCTCCCGAGGGGCATGGGCCGCTGAACTTCAATCGACCCTACCGATTGGGCATGACCGCCTCGTCACGGGGTCGAATCAGCGGGGTCGTCTTCTTCGTGACCGCATCGAGCCTGCCGTGGCTCACAGGCAAGTACCCGTGCTTCGGGGACGTCATCGCGGGCAAAGAGGTCATCTGGAGCCTCACCGAGCTCAAGACCCTCTCCGACGACACGCCTCGCGAGCCGGTCCTGATTACGAAGGTGAGGGTGCACCAGGTCGGCGATCCGGCTCCACTACCGGATCCGGTGCCCTTCTATCCCGAGCCGCAGGAGCTGAAGCCGAAGCCCCTGCCCGATTCCCGCTAGACACCGTCAGGCTGCCCAAAAAAAGAACGGGGACGCCTGAGGCGTCCCCTGAGATTTGTTAGCCGAGCTATCGAGAAGGTCTCTACTTCTTGGCGGCCTTCTTCTTCGTAGCTTTGCGCTTGGCCTTTTTCTTCGTGGCTTTCTTCTTGGTTTTCTTCTTCGTAGCTTTGCGCTTGGCTTTCTTCTTGGTGGCTTTGCGCTTCACCTTCTTCTTGGCGGCCTTTTTCTTGGTGGCCTTTTTCTTGGTGGCCTTCTTCTTGGTCGCCTTCTTCTTCGTCGCTTTCTTCTTGGTCGCTTTCCTCTTCGCCATGGTCTCGATCACCTCCTTTCGTTCATCGTCGCGTGACGACTTCGCTGCAATCACGTCGAATATCATTGACGTACGTTGTCGTGTCAAGAAAAAAACGACACGCTCGACGCGTGACTCCTCGTCGCTCTTCACGCTCGAGTCGACTTCAGGGAGACAGCAAGACCTTGAGAGCGTCCGACTGCATCGCGCGCGTGAACGCATCTCGGACGCGATCGAGAGGATAGCGCGCGGTGATCATCCCCTCGGTGACCTTCGCGTCAGAGACGAGGTGATCGAGCGCCGGCTCGAACCTCCCACACCGCGAACCGATCACCGACACCTCGTCAATGACGACTCCCGCGAGCTCGAACGAGGCCTCGCCGTGGTAAGTGCTCTTGAGAACGATCGTCCCACGAGGTCGCACGACCCTGAGTGCACGCCGCAAACCGTCGGGCTTGCCCGTCGCCTCGACGACGAGATCGAACTCGCCCTCGTCCAGGTCGTCCGACGAGGCGGTAGGAATGCCGGAATGCTCCAATCGGCGAAGTTTTTCGGGGTGCCGGCCCCCGACCAGGATCCGGCACCCGGCGCGCGCCAGCACCGCCGCGCACAGCTGCCCCAGCCGTCCGTCTCCGAGCACCAGCACCCGCTCGCCGCCGGTCGGCGAGACCTGATCGACGATCTCGTGAGCCGCGGCGAGGGGTTCGGCGAACACCGCCGCGTCGTCCGAAACGCCCGCTGGAATTTCGTGGAGGTTGCTCAATGGCAAGGCGATGCGCTCGGCGAACGCCCCGTCGCGACCCACGATCCCGACGACCGTCCTCGCCGGGCAGTGTCGCGCGAGCCCGGACGCGCACCTCTCGCACACGCCACACCCGACGTTGATCTCGGCCACGACCCGCTTCCCGATCCAGTCGGGCTCCGGTGCCTGCTCGACGACGCCCACGAACTCATGACCGGGGATGCCGTCGAAGTCGAGGTAGCCGCGCGCGATCTCTAGGTCGGTTCCGCAGATGCCGGCGAGGACCACACGGATCACTGCCTCACCCTCCCGGGGCAAGGGCTCGGGGCGTTCCACGAGCGTCGGCCGGCCGTCCTCCAGGATCACCGCCCTCACACCGGCGGCTCCTTCCTGGAGCGCGGTCGACGACGCGTCGGCGGGATCTCGATGCCGTAGCCGTGGATCTTCCTCTGGAGCGTTCGAACCCCGATTCCGAGGAGGGCGGCGCTGTGGGTGCGATTCCCTCCGGTGTGGTCGAGCGTTCTGCGAATCAGCTCGCGCTCCATTTCGGCCAGGGTCATCCCCGGGACCGGCTCCGCACGTTCCACGTCCACGCTCGAGCCCTGGACCGAAGCCGGCAGGTCGTGAAGTCGGATGAGATCCCCCGGCACCGTGACCAGCATGCTCTCCAGCAGGTTCTTGAGCTCCCGGACGTTTCCGGGCCAGGCATAGGTCTGAAAAGCCT
>Ga0316187_10005218_pt1 | contig 11240 bp, 9 predicted proteins | sample CroRivburrow1_MG_FD_204927 | JGI IMG/M metagenome (GOLD analysis project Ga0316187, IMG submission 204927) | Coastal sediment microbial communities from Maine, United States - Cross River worm burrow 1 | ecosystem: Environmental > Aquatic > Marine > Coastal > Sediment | place: USA: Maine...
ACGCGACCAATCGCTGAACTATCGCCGCCAACTCGAAGATCTGGTCGCGGTGGCGCGTGAAAACGATGCGCTGGCGAAACGCCTTCATCGACTGACTCTGGCACTGATCGAGACCCGCTCCTTCGACGAGGTCCTCAATACCCTGCAGGACGAGCTGCGCGAACAGTTCAAGGCCGACTCGGTGGAGATGAAACTGTTCGCCTCCGAGCAGCTCGAGGCACATGCCCACGAACCCGGCCCCGCACTGTTCAGCGACTTTCTCAAACGCGCCCGCCCCAACTGTGGGCAACTCGACAAGGCACAGCTGGAATATCTGTTCGGACCGCAGGCCGGGGAGACCGGATCGGCAGCACTGATCCCGCTGACGGCTCCGCCGCTGGCGGGGGTGCTTGCAATCGGCAGCCGCGACCCACAGCGTTTTCACGAAGGCAAAAGCGTGGATTTTCTGCAGCGGCTCGCCGAAGTGGTCAGTGCAACCCTGCAAGCGGCATCCGGCCCCGGCGTCTGATCCGGCGCAGTGACACAGCCGCACAGTGTTGAAAAAACCGATCCGGCGCTGAGCGCCTTTCTCGACTATCTGCACTACGAGCGACGCCTTTCACCACGCACCCTTGCCGGCTATCGGCACGACCTGCAGGAATTCCTCACCTGGCTGCATGACCATGCGGTTACCGACTGGACTCGCGTCGACAGCCAGCATGTGCGCAGTTATGCCGCCACCCGACACCGCCAGGGTCTGTCACCGAAGAGCCTGCAGCGCCACCTGTCAGCGATCCGATCCTGGTTTCGTTTCCTTTCGCGTGAAGGCCGGGTACCTGCCAACCCCGCCGAAGGGGTTCGTGCACCCAAGGTGAACCGACGTCTGCCGCAAACGCTGGATGCCGACCAGCTCGGCCACCTCATGGAGCTCCCGGGTGATGCGCCGCTGGACCGGCGTGACCGTGCCATTATGGAATTGTTCTACTCCTCGGGCCTGCGTCTGGCCGAACTGGTCGATCTGGACGTCGCCGATATGCGCAGCAGCGATGGTCTGCTGGAGGTGACCGGTAAGGGCCGCAAGACGCGCCGTATACCGGTTGGCCGCTTTGCGCGCGAGGCTGTCGAGCAATGGCTGGCGGTGCGACCGCAAATGGCGAAGACCGGCGAGCCGGCGCTGTTTGTCAGCCAGCGCGGCACGCGCCTGAGCCCGCGGTCGGTCGAGGCGCGCCTGCGCCAGCGTGCCATCGAGCAGGGCATGCCGACGCATGTGCATCCACATATGCTGCGGCACTCCTTTGCCAGCCATGTCCTCGAATCCTCCGGCGACCTGCGCGCGGTTCAGGAACTGCTGGGCCATGCGGATATCAGCACCACCCAGATCTACACCCACCTCGACTTTCAGCATCTCGCGCAGGTCTATGACCAGGCCCACCCCAGGGCAAAACGCAAAAACTGAGATCCGCGACCGCCTGGTCGCGTCGGCGACGGTTTCATGCCCGGTCGCACAATCCGTTACAATTACCCGTTCTCTCAGTGGCCGGGTTATGGCGTGGAAAAGATTCTAGGAACCACCATCCTTTCGGTAAGAAGGGATGGAAAAGTCGTGATCGGCGGTGACGGCCAAGTCTCGATGGGCAACACCGTCATGAAGGGAAACGCGCGCAAGGTGCGACGACTCTACAAGGGACAGGTACTGGCGGGCTTCGCCGGGGCAACCGCCGACGCCTTTACCCTGTTCGAACGCTTCGAGGGCAAACTGGAAAAGCATTCCGGGCAACTTACGCGGGCGGCGGTGGAACTGGCCAAAGACTGGCGTACCGACCGCATGCTGCGCCGTCTCGAGGCACTGCTGCTGGTGGCCGACAAGGAAGCCTCACTCATCCTGACCGGTACAGGTGACGTGGTCGAGCCCGAGGACAGCCTGATGGCGATCGGGTCAGGAGGCTCCTATGCACAGGCGGCTGCGCGCGCCATGCTGGATACGACCGAGCTGACGGCGCGAGAGATTGTCGAGCGCGGGCTCGGGATCGCGGCCGACATCTGTGTCTTTACCAACCACAATCTCGTCATCGAAGAGCTAGAAGAGTCGTGAATCAGGATTTCTTTGCATTTCAGCGCGCCTGTGCGAAGTCGTGGCTAGGCGCGGTTGTGAGGGGAGGGCCCCATCCCTTTCGAACAAGCGCAACACCGCCACGGGTTCGCACAGGCGCGCCCGAAGGGAGCCGGCCGAACGGACCAATTCGGCGTTGCAGTCCTTGGAAAGGGTGTACCATTCCCTGCGGACTGCGCCTTGCCTTGGCCCGTTCGGCCGGCTCTGAAACCCAAAGAAATCCTGATTCACGACTCTGTTATGTCTGAACTTACCCCTGAAGAGATCGTCCGCGAACTGGACAAACACATCATTGGCCAGCAGGCCGCCAAGCGCTCGGTGGCCATTGCCCTGCGCAACCGCTGGCGTCGCTCCGAGGTCGCGGAGGATCTGCGCAACGAGATCACGCCGAAGAACATCCTGATGATCGGCCCCACCGGGGTGGGTAAGACCGAGATTGCGCGCCGGCTGGCGAAGCTCGCCAACGCACCTTTCATAAAGGTCGAGGCAACCAAGTTCACCGAGGTCGGATACGTGGGGCGCGAGGTCGATTCGATCATCCGTGACCTGGCCGATTCGGCGGTAAAAATGGTCCGCGTGCAGGAGATGGAAAAGGTTCAGGATGTCGCCGCCGATGCCGCCGAAGAGCGGATACTGGACGTACTGTTGCCGCCCGCCCGCACCACCAGCTGGGAGGAGGAGACCGTTCCGGTTCGCACTGACGGCAGCGGCACCCGCGACAAGTTCCGGATCAAGCTGCGCAACGGCGAGCTCGATGACAAGGAAATCGAGATCGAGACCAGCGCCGCCAGTCTCGGGGTGGAGATCATGGCCCCGCCGGGCATGGAGGAGATGACCAGTCAGCTGCAGGGCCTGTTCCAGAACATCGGCGGTCAGCGCACACGCAAGCGCAAGCTCCGGATCAAGGATGCGCTGGTTCAGATCCGCGACGAGGAGGCCGCGAAACGGGTCAACGAAGAAGATCTCAAGCTGCGCGCTCTCGAGATCGTCGAACAGCACGGCATCGTCTTTCTGGACGAGCTGGACAAGGTGACCAGCCGTAGCGACCACCAGGGGGCGGATGTGTCGCGCGAGGGTGTACAGCGCGACCTGCTGCCGCTGGTCGAGGGCTGCACGGTGTCCACCAAGCATGGCATGGTGAAGACCGACCATATCCTGTTTATCGCTTCGGGCGCCTTTCACCTGAGCCGGCCCTCGGACCTGATACCCGAACTTCAGGGCCGCCTGCCAATCCGGGTGGAGCTTGACGCACTGACAACAGACGACTTTGTGAGGATCCTGACCGAGCCCGATGCCTCGCTGACGGAGCAGTATCAGGCCCTGATGCGCACCGAGGGTGTCGAGCTTGAGTTCACCACAGAGGGCATCAAACGCATCGCAGAGATTGCATGGCAGGTGAATGAGAATACCGAAAACATCGGTGCCCGCCGCCTGCATACGGTGATGGAGAGACTGCTCGAGGAGGTATCCTTCATGGCGCCGACCTACGCCGGACGCACCATTACCATCGATGGCGACTATGTGGACAGGTATCTCAGCGAGCTTGCCGGAGACGAAGACCTGACGCGCTTTATCCTTTGAGCGGCAAAGCACCCCGGGATCAACCGATCCAGGAATGCCAGACGACGGTCTAACACATCGAGGGTTTGGTACCGGATGGCTGGAGTCAGCCGCTCGAGAGCCAACGGGAATCCTGGTTCGCCTGGGATACGGCGAGTGCGAGCTGTACACGGGTACGGATACCGGTCTTGCGAAAAATGCTGTTGAGATGGGCCTTTACCGTACACTCCGAGATGCCGCTATCGGCCGCGATGACCTTGTTGCTGTGTCCGGCTGCGACCTGTTTTGCGATCCCCGCCTCGCGCTCAGTCAATTGCCCGAAAAGACTCGTCTTTGGCATCGACGCCTTTGTCTTTTCAGCCAACGCGACTTTGAGCAGATAATCGGTGACCTGCTTGCCGGCCCATATCTCGCCACTCGCGACGGTGGATATCAAAACGGCCAACACCCGGACTGAAACCAGGCGATTACAGTATCCACGTGCACCTCTTCGCAACAACCGCAGGCCTTCCTGTGCCTCCGGGTGAGACGACATGGCGATAAACGCGGTTTGCGGACAGGCCTCGATAGCATCGTAGAGCGGCTGCGGATCCGAACCACCACGCCGCCCCAAATCGTAGAGACAGACCCCAACCCCGATCTGCGGCCCCCCGAGCAGGCTGGCCGGAGGAAGGATGACGCACTCATGGCCCGATTTGTGGGTCATATCGGACCAACGCATCAAGACGTCATGATCGCTTCCCGTAGCGACTACCAGCGTCATCGACTAGGGTTCCCGCAAGTCATTCTCACGCGCACGCAACGCGGGCTTGAGCAGGTAGGAAAGTACGGTTTTTTCTCCAACAAGGATATCCACCTCGGCCATCAACCCCGGCATGATCGAGAAAGGTTTTCCATCCTTGACCAAGGTGGGCTCAGTGGTGCGAACACGCACCAGGTATTAAGGGTCACCGTTCTCCTCGATAAACGTATCGGCACTGATGTGCCCAACCTGAGCCTCCAGGCCAACGCAAATCGCAAAATCATAAGCCGTCAGGCTGACCTTTGTAGGCAGGCCCGGACGCAGAAAAGGCGATGTCCGCGGGTTCACCTTGGACTCGACCGGCAGGAAAAACAGGGCGAAAGGCACATCGACCGACGCCGTCAGGGTCAGAGAGGCGAAGAAATAGCGAATACTGGATGACGAAGAGGGTCTGTTCTAGACACCCCCGCCATCCTGATTCACGCTTGACCCAAGTCAAGCAAGCCGGTGCATGTAGTTGCCTGCCGCGGCGCAGCACGCCCAGTCTAGCAATGACAAGGGTCACCATTGGATCATCCAATGCATGAGCAGCTCGTCACCGTCGACGGCAATGAGGCCGCCGCGCGGATCGCCCATCTTACGAATGAGGTGATAGCGATCTATCCGATCACCCCGGCCTCGCCGATGGGCGAGTGGGCGGACGAATGGTCCGCCACCGGGGTTGGAAATCTATGGGACACCGTTCCGCAGGTGATCGAGATGCAGAGCGAGGCGGGTGCGGCCGGGGCCATCCACGGCGCCCTGCAGGCCGGATCCTTGGCGACCAGCTTCACCGCCTCGCAGGGCCTGCTCCTGATGGTCCCTAATATGTACAAGATCGCCGGCGAGCTGACGCCGACGGTCCTGCATGTGTCGTCGCGATCCCTCGCCGCTCAGGCCTTGTCCATTTTTGGAGACCATTCCGACGTCATGGCCTGCCGCGCGACCGGCTACGCCATGCTGTGCTCGGCCAGCGTGCAGGAGGTGCAGGACTTTGCCCTGATTGCGCAGGCCGCAACCCTGGCCTCGCGGGTGCCCTTCCTGCACTTTTTCGATGGATTTCGTACCTCGCACGAGGTCGACAAGATCAGCCAGCTGGACCGCGACACCGTGCGTGCCATGATCGACGAAGACCTGGTGATCGCACACCGCAGTCGCGCCCTTTCGGCTGACCACCCTGTCCTGCGCGGCAGCTCGCAGAACCCGGACGTGTATTTCCAGGGCCGGGAGTCCGTGAACACTTACTACGCCGTACTGCCTCAAATTCTCATCGATGTCATGGGTCGATTTGCGGACCTGACCGGGCGCCGGTACCGGCTGTTCGATTATCTGGGCGCAGCGGACGCAGAGCGCGTGGTGATCCTCATGGGCTCGGGCCTGGGTGCGGCCGAGGAGACGGTCGAGACATTGGTTGAACATGGCGAGAAGGTCGGCCTGATCAAGGTGCGCCTCTACCGGCCCTTCGCGGCAGAACTTCTGCTCGACTGCCTGCCCGAAAGCGTCCGAAGACTGGCCGTGCTCGACCGCAGCAAAGAGCCGGGCGCCGATGGCGAACCCCTTTACAAAGACGTGGTCACCGCGCTGGCACAGGCCCATGCGGAGGGTAAGCGCACCCGGATGCCACGGGTGATCGGTGGCCGATTCGGACTTTCGTCGAAGGAATTCACGCCGGGCATGGTTGCCGGCGTCTTTTCCGAGCTCGACCGGGACAACCCCAAAAACCACTTCACCATCGGCATCCACGACGATGTCAGCGGCAGCAGCCTGAACTGGGACAGCGAGTTCACCCCGTCGGCCGCGCACGGCATCACGCGCTGCCTGTTCTACGGCCTGGGCTCGGACGGCACCGTTTCGGCCAACAAGAACTCGATCAAGATCATCGGCGAGAGCACGGACCTGCACGTCCAGGGCTATTTTCAGTACGACTCGAAGAAGGCAGGTGCCGTTACCGTGTCGCACCTGCGCTTCGGCGACCGGCCTATCCGCTCGACTTACCTTATCGGAAATGACGAGGCGCAGTTCGTAGCCTGTCACCAGCCCAACTTCCTGACCCGCTACGATATGCTGGCCAGGGCCGCGGCCGGTGGCACCTTCCTGCTCAACAGTCCGATGGCGCCAGACAAAGCCTGGGACAGCCTGCCACGCCCGCTGCAGCAGCAGATGATCGACAAGGGGCTGAAATTCTTCGCCATCGATGCCTATGGCATCGCGCGGGAAACCGGCATGGGCCGGCGTATCAATACGATCATGCAGGTCTGCTTCTTTGCCCTTGCCGATGTCATCGACAGGGATGAGGCCCTGGTCAAGATCAAGGAGATGGTCAAAAAGACCTATGGCCGCAAGGGCAGGCACCTGCTCGAACGCAATTTTGCCGCGATAGACGCCGCGCTCGCCGGGCTGCACGAAATACAGGTTCCCGAACAGGTAAGCAGCCAAATGGAGCTGCCACCCGTGGTCGCGGCCAATGCACCGGAGTTCGTGCAGAGGGTAACCGCCACCCTGATCGCGGGGCACGGAGACAGTCTGCCGGTCAGTGCGATAAGTGCGGACGGTACCTGGCCGCTCGGCACCGCGGCATTCGAAAAGCGTCAGCTGGCGCTGGAGATCCCGCAATGGGAGATGGATCTGTGCACCCACTGCGGCAAATGCCCATTGGTCTGCCCTCATGCGGCCATCCGCTCCAAACTTTTCGACGAGAAACTCACCTCTGAAGCGCCAGAGGGTTTTCTGCATGCTCAGGTGAAGGGCGGTAAAGACCTGCCGCCCGGGACCCACATCAGCTATCAGGTTGCGCCGGACGACTGCACCGGTTGCGGTCTGTGCGTCGAAATCTGCCCGATCCGCGACAAAGCCAACCCGCAGCGGAAGGCGCTGAACATGGTTCCAGTCGGTTCAAGAAGAACCATTGAGCGGGCCAACTGGGATTTTTTCCTGGGGCTGCCCGAATTCGACCGCAGCCAGCTCAAAGAGACCACGCTCAAGGGGGCCATGGTCATGCAGCCGCTGTTCGAATTTTCTGGCGCCTGCGTGGGCTGCGGCGAGACACCCTATATCAAGCTTGCAACCCAGCTGTTCGGCGACCGGATGCTGATTGCCAACGCCACCGGTTGTTCCTCGATCTACGGCGGTAACCTGCCAACCACCCCCTACACGACCAACCCGGACGGCCGTGGACCGGCCTGGAACAACTCGCTGTTCGAGGACAATGCGGAATTCGGTCTGGGAATGCGTGTGGCCATCGACAAGCAGGCCGAGCACGCAACGGAGCTGCTTCAGGAACTCGCCGACGAGATCGGCACACCACTGGTCGATGCGATCATCGGCGCAGACCAGCACGGCGAGGCCGGTATCGGTGAACAGCGCGCCCGCGTGGAAGAACTGAAGACCCGGCTTGCCGGCGTCGACCGACTCGCGGCGCGCACGCTAGAGGGCATCGCCGATCATCTGGTCAGAAAAAGTGTCTGGGCGATCGGCGGAGACGGCTGGGCCTACGACATCGGCTACGGCGGTGTCGACCATGTACTGGCCTCCGGCCGCAACGTAAATATCCTGGTACTCGACACCGAAGTCTATTCGAATACCGGCGGTCAGACGTCGAAGGCGACGCCGCTGGGCGCGGTGGCCAAGTTTTCGGCCGGCGGCAAACCCGTCGTCAAGAAGGATCTCGCCATGATGGCCATGGCCTACGGCAACGTCTACGTTGCCCAGGTGGCCTACGGGGCAAAAGATGTCCAGGTGCTGCGCGCATTCCTCGAGGCAGAGAGCTACGATGGGCCATCGCTGATCATCGCCTACTCACCCTGCATCGCGCACGGCATCGACCTGTCGAACAACCTGCGTCAGCAGGACCTGGCGGTCAACGCCGGCCACTGGGGATTGTTCCGCTTCGACCCGCGCAAGGCTGCGCAGGGAGAGAATCCCCTGCATCTCGACTCCAAGGAACCCAGCCTGCCATACCGGGATTTCGCCATGACCGAGACCCGCTTTGCGGTATTGGAGCGGACCCACCCGGACGCGGCCCACCGATTCATGGAATCTGCTCAGAATCAGACCAGGGCCAAATTCCACCTTTACGAGCAGCTGGCCCGGCTGGCTGTCGGCGACGAAGGCCCCGGCGAATCCGGGGACAAATCTTGAGCCGCCTTTACCGCTTGGACGCGGTAACTCCATGCCGGCGACTTGACCGGCACGGACATCTCGACCATCGGAGAACACCGACATGGATCTGACAACACAATGGCTGGGGCTGACGCTGAAAAACCCTTTTGTACCCTCGGCCTCACCGCTGTCGCGCAGCCTGGATGCATCGAAGCAACTGGAGGATGCCGGCGCCGGAGCCATCGTCATGTACTCGCTGTTCGAAGAGGCGGTGCGTGCCGAAGAAGAGGGCATGACCCGTTTTCTGCATCACCAGGAAACCGGTAGCGCCGAGGCCAGCAGTTACCTGCCGGCACACCAGGATTTCCCCGGCGAGCTCGACCGCTATCTCGAACAGGTTGCCGCGCTGAAGGCGACCCTGCAGATCCCGGTGGTCGCCAGCCTGAACGGCGTGACCGCGAGCGGCTGGATGAAGCATGCGACCGAGATTGCCGACGCCGGCGCAGACGCGCTCGAACTCAACGCCTATTACGTCGCCGGCGACGTCTCGGAGGAGGGTCATCAAGTCGAGCAACGCTATGTGACATTACTGCAGGAACTGGGTGAACAGGTTTCGATTCCTATAAACATGAAGCTCTCACCGTTCTTCAGCTCGATCGGCAACATGGTGATGAAACTGGAGGCCGCCGGCGTTTCGGGTGTTTCGCTGTTCAACCGCTTCTATCAACCCGACATTCAGATTGACGGTATGCGTCTGCGGCATGCCCTCACCCCAACCCGCTCCACCGATGCGCTGCTTGCGATGCGGTGGGCTGCGATACTGCATGGGCGGGTGGGTTGTTCCATCGGCGCCACCGGAGGCATTCATACGACCGAGGACGCGATCAAGGTGCTGCTCGCCGGTGCGGACGTGGTGCACCTTTGCCATGCCCTGCTGCAAAAGGGACCGGGACATCTGAGCACGCTGGTTCGCGAACTTGAGGAATGGATGGAACAGCAGGGGTTTGAACAACTCGACGAGTTGCGTGGCCGCATGAGCCAAGCCAGCGTGCAGAATCCCTCAGACTACGAGCGGCTCAACTACATCCGGGTTCTGCAGAGTTACGACGGCGCCGATGGCGTATGGCGCTGACAGAACGGATTCAGGACAAAGGGCTCTTGCTCATCCCAAGCGCGGTGCCAATCCGTTCCAAGCCGACAACCAGCATCCACAGGACCTGAACGAACGCCATCACCGCAAGCAGCAGCGCCAGCATAATCGCGGGTGCAACCGACATCGCGACCAACCAGTGCATATCGAGTAAGAGGGCGGCGGCCACGGAGGTCAATGAATAAAGAATCGTCAATTCGATCCATGACTGACTCCAGCCCGAGTCCGCAAAGATTTTAGGTTTCTTCATCACTATTGCCACCCTCCGCTTTTTTGCTGTCACGAACTTTAGCGTCAGCACCGGTGCGCAATTACGGAACTGATTCGCAATTTTAAGGGAGAAGGGCAGGCAATCCGTCGGGCAATGTGCCCTGGCACACAGCTCGTCAGGATCTTGATTCCGCTGGCAGCGGCAGGCTGTTCGCAAACACGCTTTACAAATGCTCCCGGCTGCCGATATCGCCCTTTATAGCCGGGCGCAGCCCGTATCCGCCATGGCCCTTTGCTGTGAGAGGGGCGTTCCCATGAAGCAACAGTTTTCGACACCTGAAGGGCAAGCCGGGACAGAATCGCAGGCCGAACCGCTGGAGAAAAACGACCGGAAGGTCGCCGATGAAAACAAGCGGGCCGATCCGAGATGCGCGCTCGCAATCCAGGCGTTTGTCGCGGTTCCCTCCCTTCAGTCCAGGGCATACAGAATCTGTGAAATCTCTCGCGGCGGCATGTTTCTGGCCTTCACGGACGCACGCTCGACAAAGCTTGAACTGGAGCAGGACGATATCGAGCCCGGCATACACGTGGAAGTGGCATTTTCTGTTTCCATGCCCGATGGAAAACATCGTTTTCGTGTACGCGCCCGAATCGCACGCATCACCTCGTATGGCATCGGCATTCGATATTTAACGCACAATCCCCCGCAACTCGCAGCATTGAGAGAGATTTTCTCCCGGGCTGGTGCAGATATGGAAATTCCAGACCCGCAGACGCTGCGCTCGGATGCAACCGAGGCAAAACGAATGCTTGCAAACCCCTTGGCATCGACGGCTTGGCAGGATTGGGAACTCGTCAATTGAAGCCCCCGAGGCTGCCAGGTCTGCTCATGTGACACGCCGGGATGTGAACTCAACATGCCCTCGCCTTTACCCATCTCCCTCATTGGGTGTGACCAACTTTTTCTGAGAAACCGATGCTTCAACGACCTTTGCAACACCGTCCTATTGCCTCTGGACTGGCCTTAACGCTTTTGACTCTCGTCGGCTTTCTGCTGTCTGCGTGCTCCGATGAATCATCCGGCTTTCCCAGCGCGGACGGAAAGCCCACACCATATATTTTGAAAGAAGACTGCAAGTTCACGATTGTTGAGGAACTGAGCCGGGCAGGCATCACCTCACCCGAGGTCGAAGGATTGCCGGGTGCAACCGGTTCCGCGTCAATCTCTCTGGGCGCGAAGTCGATCACGGTTTCTAACTGCAGAGTGACTGAAAACTCTCATTCCCTGCCGATCTACGAGCAGTAACGGGGCCGTTATAAGTTCCAGATAGGGCGGCGCACACTAGTGGGGC